>Ga0137298_10363_pt1 | contig 40076 bp, 40 predicted proteins | sample RamsorincwithD2O_2_FD_97182 | JGI IMG/M metagenome (GOLD analysis project Ga0137298, IMG submission 97182) | Mouse cecal microbial communities from Vienna, Austria - Glucosamine amended with D2O | ecosystem: Host-associated > Mammals > Digestive system > Large intestine > Cecum | place: Austria...
GACCGCCGAACGGTTCGGAATGAAAGACCACACATTCAAGATGTTTCTCACGCGCAATCTGAACACGCTTTTCAAGCGAATCCGCCAAGGATGGTACCGTAAGATGTCATGTTACTCCACTAACAATGTTACTGCCGATGGAGAAGTTTGACCACTCAATAGTCGCCTCAACTATGCGCAGTGGTCATCCTCGGATAAGAGATGTCACAGGGCAATCGAATAGCTAAAGAGTACAAGGTATTCACATAACTAAGATTATTAACCGGACGAAAGTCCTCAAAAAAAATGAATAATATGGCAACATCAAAAAATCCCGCTAGTCAGTCATCTGAAATGACTGACGCACCTAAGAATCCCCAAATGTCTAACCCTTCTAAAACTGAGAACTCTATGGAAAATTCTATCTTTCCCGAAACTCAGCAATCCGCTGAGATTGGCGCGGCCACTCAACCCAAACCGTCGCGCCCCAACGCCAAGCAACGCAAGCTTGACCTCGAAGATTACCGCACTGCTTTCTTCGCTCCGATTAAACTCGGAAAGGACAACAAGCATCAGGTGGCAATCAGCAATGACACGTTTGAGCGCGTGGACAAGATTGCCCGCATCTTCGGCGGTTCGGGCTACAGCGTCAGCAGCTTCGTTGAGCACATCATCAACGAGCATCTTGACGGCAACGCCGACAACTACGGAAGCTGGTTCGCAATAATCAGCAAGTCGTTCTAATCGCCATAGCGACTATAATGAAAATGGCATAGCCATCGGAGCGCCACGCGAAGCGTTACCGGGAGAGAAACGTAGGGTAGCAAGGTAGTGGCAACGTAAACTTTTGCCGACCTTGCACCCTCCGTTACCGGGTGGCTGACTACGCTCCCGATGGTCACAGTCAACTGATTTATTCATCTTAAAACTCTGTCATAATATGACTTTTACAAAGAGGAAATCCGCATCAAAGAATGCGGCTGATAAGCCCAAGAAACTCCGGGTTGTGAGCGTCCGACTCACAGAAGAAGAGTATCAGCAGGTAGTTGAAAATTGCCGCAAAGCCGGCAGAAAATTGTCGGATTTCTGGCGACGGGCACTGCTCAACGCCAAGATAACGGCACTCGCCACACCAGAAGATATGGCGATACTTCGTCAGATTGGGAGCATGAGCAACAACCTGAATCAGCTTGCTACGGTAGCCAACGCGACCAAAGACTTCAAGCTCGTTAGCTGGGAAGTGCAGGCCCGCAGCAAGGAATTGAAAACCCTTTACAACAACTTATCAAATGGTTGGAAGCATAACTAAAGGGAGCGATTTTGGCGGCTGTGTCCGCTATGCGCTCGCCGTGGATGAACCCGGCAAGGAGGCTCGTCTGCTCTACGCCGAGGGCGTTTTGAGCGACACACCTCAGGATATTATCAATGGTTTTGAGTGTCAGCGACATCTCAACCAGCGTGTTCAACATTGGGTAGGCCACATCTCGCTGTCCTATTCTCCCGAGGATTCGGCAATACTCACCGATGAAAAAATGGTGAAATTCGCCCTTGAATACATGGAGCGGATGGGTATCAAAAACACCCAGTTCATCATTGCCCGACACCTCGACAAAGAGCATCCTCACTGCCATATCGTGTTCAACAGAGTGGGCAATGACGGCAAATGCGTCAGCGACAGCTGGGAATATTATCGGAGCAATGACATCTGCAAGGAGCTGAAATTGAAGTACGGACTGACCTTCGGGGAGGGGCGCGACAAGGTGAAAACTCACCGACTCAAAGGTCGAGACAAGGCCAAGCAAGAGGTGTATGTCGCCGTGCGTGATGCACTGAAAGTCGCCAAAGATTGGACTACTTTTCAGCGAGAACTCGCCAAAAGCGGTGTATCGCTCCGCAAGAAATACCGTCGCGGCACCACCATTGTCGAAGGTCTGTCTTTCGTGAAAGGTAAGCATAAGTTCAAAGCTTCGGAGGTCGCAAAAAAGAGAAAATTCTCTTTCGCTAACATCGACCGTATTCTCAACGAGAACAAAAACGGACGTTCTCAAACGGCATCTGCCACTCCTGCCGTGCCTCGCCCGACGGCACCAAGGGCACCGAAGCCGGAACCGAGCATAGCATCAAAAGTGATAGAAGCCGGACTTGAAATCGGCGAGAATCTCGCCGAAGGGCTCAGTGGTCTGTTCAAACTCGGACCCGGCTACGACGCCGAACAGGAGGCCATGAACAACGAGATGGAACGCCGCCGCAAAAAGGCCAAACGCAAGGGCCGCAGTATTTAACCCCACAAAAAAAGAAAAATGAGTAAAGAAAATGAAAATCCCACCGAGGGTTTCCTCGGTAACATCGCCGAAGAATTAGGTACACTCTCCGGCACCTGCAATGAAATCAAGGAAGCGCAGCTCAACTGCGCCACCACCGATGATCTCGCCAAGTTCAAGGATGAACTGGACAATAACCTCGTGCTCTACACTCACGCGATTAGAACTTCAACTGAAAACTGCGAGGGAGCTGTCAACCAATCCACCGACCAAATCTGCGATTCAATCACAGACTTTAAGGATGACTTCAACCAAAAGTTTGATGACTTCAGGGCTAATCCTCCTGTGCAGAAAGTCGAAAAGACTATCCGTATCGCACGCGAATCATGGCAGTGGTATCTCACCCTTGGTTTCACCGTATTCTCAACGCTCTTGTTTTTCGCAATGACCTTCTGGCAGGAAGGGCGCATAGAGCAATGCAGAATATCCGACATCAAGTACCATTACATCTTGATGAATGGAGGTGTCGGAACAGTAGGGCTCGACAGCATCGAAAGCTGGTTTAACGACCCGAAGAAGGTGAAACAAATAGAGGCAGAAGTCCGAGCCTATGAGGAGAGAGTGCAAGAAACAGCACGCGCCCTTGACCAGAAGCACCGCCTCGAAGAGAAAATCAACGAACTCAACACACAATCTCAAAACTCAAAAAAATGACAAACATCACCAACAAAACCCTCTCGACAATCGCAGCTCACCGTATCAAAGACCTGTTTGATGACTTCTGTATCTACGTCGCTAAGCGCTACGGTGCCAGCTACGATGATGCAATCTGCGACTGGAACTGCGTCGGCGCAACCTTCCGCTACTTCGGACGCAACATCCACATCCAGCTCAAAATCTGGGAACACAGCAACGGCCACAACAACCTTCCCGATTACATCATCATCGTATCCGACTTCGTGACCGGTAGCGGCAACGCCCAAGACGAAACCGAGTTCCGGGCCCTATGCCACTTCATCTTCGAGCGTGGCACCCGTCACGGGTTCAAACACCTCGCCGTCGAGACTCCTATCGTCACCTTCACCAAAGAAGTTGCCGTCCCCAACACCCTCATCCCCTGCATGAAGTTCGCGTAATCGATTAATCAAACAACTCCCATATGAGCCTTGCGATTCATATGGGAGTTGTAATATTTAAAATTACGTTATATTGAATTTTTGAAGTATGGCTTTCAATTCCTTTTCCGAAAGACCGTTTGGATGCCGTTCCGGATGTTGCCATTCTCCAGTTTCTTCATATATCATTTGAAAAACTACCCATTCCATACACCATGGAACAAATGTGTTAAAAATATTAGAAGTCCGGTTCCACTCGTTGTTATCTGGATCATACAGGCATAATCGACCATCGTTCTTGTATATATGCTGTGGATTCTCGAATGTTGGTGATAAAAGCCAGCATTTCGGCGCATCATATCCATTATATACAATTTTAGCAGTACAATCAACGCCAACAATGTTGAAGTGTAAATTACATATCAATTTAGGCGACTGTCGCATGCCATAGAAAGACGTGGAAACAAAAGATTTATCATAGTGAGCATTGAGCAGTTTAGCCTCATATTTTATACGTGCTGCGTATATGCTCATATTGCTAACTATCCGATTCCCATGAAATTTTCCCATTAATCGCCAAAGTTAGTATGAGTTGCACCTGCGACTCCGGTTGTCAAGGCTCCGAATGCTCCAGTAGTACCTACTCTCGCTGTTTTCGAAAGAATCGAGTCGCGAAGAGCGTTAAGCTTCGATTGGGTTTCATTATCCTTATCTTCACCTTCTGGGAATCTCGAACCGAGATGTTTTTGCCAAATTCGGCTAGCTTTCTTTTCATTCGGTTCATTTATTGCCTTGGTTGCATCATCTATGAATTTTTGGAGGTACTCCTTGATTTTATTCTTTTTGTCGTCGGAGTAATTGTCAAATATATCATCAAATGGTTCTGCAGGAACTTTACATTCGAACCTATCTTCCAAGGATGAGAGTATTTCCTTGAGAGTATCACGTAACGCTATATCGTCTCTGCCGTCCTTTTTCTTTTGGTTCTTTACTGTCATGATGGTCCAAGCGAGTCCCGGTGGCATGGATTCACGAATATTGTCCGCCCATGCCTTAAGGTATTTGATAAGATGGACAAGTTGTGAGTTGTCTTTCTTTTTACCATTAAACCATTCGACGATTCCTTTGGCATCACTTTTCTCAAAACCCACGCTTTTGATTGCAAGTTCAGGGATCTCATCTCCTGTTTTATCTTTACGATAGATAGGCAAATCAATATGGTAACCTGCGGAATACTTAATTCGTATACATTTATTCTTCTTGGATGGAGTTGCCGAAGTAGTACCGTCCACAGCATCGAAAACCCATTGTTGCAGAGTTGCAGCCGAGACATCAGGCTTAGGCTTTATATAGACGCCAAGATCCAGATCGCATTCGTCATCCTTTGTGCGTATCGATGTGCCCATTTTATATGACCCTTGAATAAAGAACTCAGGGGTGTACTCAGAATGATTCTTCTGAAAATACGACACGATTTTATCTTTGAGATTATCCTTGGAAGTTCTCATGCTTGTGGTTTTTGAATCCACTATGTCGAGTTTCTCAAGAAACTCATCAAACAATTTTTGACAATTTGCCATGTTATGAAAATGTGTAATGGGGTTTAAATTCTTGTTTTTCTGTTGTTGTAAAGATTGTTTTTATTGTGCAACAATTATCACGATAAAGTAGGTGACCAGCATGAAGCATCTTTCTGATTGTGGTCGTTGAAGTGGAATCAAGTGTTATGCGTTCATTTTCGGAGAATTGGTGTTGCAACCTAAAATAGGTAAATTTATCATTTTGGGCTTGTCCAACTCCGTTCTTGTAAAGATTTAATAAATTATCAACATGTACAGATTGTGCTTCAGCCATTATCTCATATATCATTGGTCCATTAAGTGGATTGACCCAATACATTGGAGTAACGTGGGATGATTTCTTTGGACATGCTTTCTTCACGACGCCGGTTCCGAGTGAAAGCAAACCAATATCTTCAAGTTTTATACCGAGGCAGTGCGTCGCCTCTAACAAAGCCATAAAAGATGGATTATTAGCAACTAATCCACCATCTACCATCATATTAATTTGCACGGAGCCATTTTTCCCTTTATTATCGTAAGAGAAATCATATGGTAAGAAATAAGCGGGAGCCGCAGCGGTAGAGAGTGCTGCATCTACAACCGGAATTTGATAATCTCTCACAAGCTTTTCAGAGTGTGCTGTTTTTAGGATATGTATCTGGTGGGATTCTAGATTATATGTCGGGATTAAGAGTCTGGTTTTTGCGTCTCCGATTCTTTTAGGTTCACCATCAGTATTAAATGTTTCATTTAATAGTTTTTTCAACGGTAACCTATCATAAAATGGCTTTTTGAGTATTATTCTTTTAGCTTTAGATACGTTCCGTTGCATAGGTTCGGGAAATATTTCACTTCCATGACGAACATATAGGTCAAGGATATCTTGAGCTTTAACTCCCAAGGCAAGTCCGATGGCGATAATTCCACCGGTTGAAGTACCGGCAATTAAGTCAAAATAATCGCACAGTCGAGTATCTTCACCATATTCTTGGATAAGATCGTTTTCAAGATTAGCAAGAAATTGACACGGTATAACGCCTCGAATTCCCCCGCCATCAATACTAAGGATTTTAAATTTGGGATGTTCCATTTTTTAGCATGTTCCATTCGGGATTACTCGGACGCAATTTGCGAGGAGTGAGAATGGCGAAATAAGATTTACAAAATTCGTGCCAAAGCCACTTGTCAGTCATTATAGACTGACAAGCGATTAGATGCGTGACATATATGACATCAGAACTCATATGCGAGCTTTAATGATACACCTTCGCAGTCGAGTTTGCCTTGTGCGTATGACAAAGCGATTATCATTGCCATAGCTATTAGAAGCAGGAATCTTTTCATAATGACTCTTGAATTAGTGTTATCGACGGGTTGCCTTAATCTCCATACTTGATGTACCCATTGTCAGCGTGAGTTCGGCATAGTTGCCCGATACTGTCTTCACATAATACGTGCCGTAAAGTTCACCGCCAACATATGTCTTGATTGTTTTGCCGGAAACAGTGTAAATACCGGAGCCATTACCCAATGCACCTCGTCCGGAATAACTCCCATCCTGGTTAAATGTGATGGACAGAGACATGCTTGGGTACTTGGTGATGTCAGTCCAATCATTGTCGCCACTGAATTTGACAGAAGTTGCGTTCCATGTACCAATCATCTGAGACTGGATGTTGTCTGGTTCATCGTCATCGCTTGAGCATGATGGGAGAAAGCTAAGAGTCGCTATAAGAAGCAACATGAGTGAGAAAACTTTTTTCATTTTATTCAACGAGGGGGATTTAATCCTCGTGATGCAAAATTATAGCTTTCAAGTTCAACCATTTTGAACTTATTGATAAAATTATTAACTTTGCATTCTAAAGACCTTATACGATGCCGAATACAAAAAGCTCTGATATCCGATACAAGGTTCTCGACCGCTGTTTGCGCCGAGGAGGATATTCTATGGCCAATTTACGTGACGCTGTAAACGAAGAACTGGAATTTCAAGGTCTGTCACCAGTGACAGCTCTTAATACTATAAGGGGCGACATCCGCTTTATAGAAACCACCTATCCTGACATTATTGTAAAGGAGACCCGTTCCGGTCGCAACAAGACATACGCTTATGAGAATCCGGATTCTTCTATATTCAAATTGCAATTTAATGATGAGGAGCTAAGCCAACTCTCGCAGTGTATGGCAATCCTCTCCCAATTTGAAGGTATGCCTCAAATGGACTGGCTTCAATCTTTTATGGATAGATTTAAATTGTCTCTCAATATTGAGAGCGATGGCAAACAAATCGTAGGTTTTGACTATAATCCATATTTGAAAGGGAGGCAGCATTTCGCATCTTTGCTGACAGCTATCAGTGAAAAGAGAGTGTTGTCACTTGAATATAAGAATTTCAAGCAAGAGAAAGTGGATACCATCATTGTTCATCCTTATTTCCTCAAAGAGTACAATAACCGATGGTTCTTATTGGGCTTCAACGAGGATAAACACAAAATTTCAAATTTCGCATTTGACCGAATCATATCTATCAACACTGTTTCTTTTCCCAAATATCGGGAAAATGAAGAAATCGACTTCAACCAAGAATATTTCGATGATATAATAGGTGTCTCACATACAAATGCCGAACAACAACCTATTATTATTAAGGTTGCCAAAGACACTTATCCCTATATAGAGACGAAGGCCCTTCATTGGAGCCAGTCTGTAGTCGACCGTGATGAAGATTCAGTAACTATAAAAATTAAGGTAGCCCCCAACTTTGAGTTAGAGCAATGCTTACTATCTTATGGCGAAGCAATTACAATAGAACAACCGGTCTCATTAAGAGAGAAAATTAAGGAAAGAATCAATAGAATGCGCAACAATTATGAATTGGTTCAAAATGATTGAACTATTTGTTTGTAATTTTGCAATCGAAAACCAATGTTGGTTTACATTAAAATATTTTGGTTATGACATTCGACTATTTTAAGCTCATAAACTCCATTACAATCGAACTCAAGTGCTCTTTAAGTGAGAGCATTAGACTAATTATGCTTTGTGCATATTGTATCCACCACGGATATAAGTCCATAGAAGATGGTGTTATGAATGACAATATAGCACACGCCATTTATCATAGATTGCACAATATATATAATATCTCTTTGGAAAAAGAGTCGCGGTTCTCTGAAATATTATATATGGAAATGGGTACTCAACTCAAAATTAATCAATATACAGAAGTAATTGAGACTCTTTTTGAACAATGGAATCTAATGGCAGGGAGAGGACAACGAGAATCAGGAATGCCCAAGGAAATAGCCCAATTATCTGCCCATTTGATGAAAGATTGGAAAGAGAAGGATATTTTCAACCCATATGCTGGATTTGCTTCATTTGGTATATTTTGTCCTAATACCTCATACCACGGGGAGGAGCTGAATATAGATGTTGCTACACTTGCCAAACTTCGTCTTGATGCTCACGGAATGTCAATAAATGATGTGGAGGTTGCTGATTCTACAAGATTTGAATGGTTAGGAGGGAATGTAATGGTAGCGATGCCTCCGTTTGCTGACAAATTAGTAGATAAGGCAAACTCTTTCGTAAATTTCTCGAATTTCAAGATTAATAATAGCCTTGAGTTTTTGATTGCTCAGTTTACAGCACTTCCCGGCCTCAGAAAAGCTATACTTGTTACACCGACTGCTTTTTCATATCAAATTGGCGGATATAAGATATTAAGAGAGGCATTATTGGATCAGAATCTCATAGATTCCGTCATAGAGTTACCATCCAATATTCTATATGGGACTTCTATTCCATGCAGTCTTTTGGTACTTAACAAAGACAAGTCCAATCAAGATGTAAAAATAGTTGATGCCAGAGAATGTTTTTATCAACACTCCAAATCTATAAGAATATTGGATATTAAAAAGTGTATTGAATCTATAACAAGCGAGCATACAACTCTCAATGTGTCAACATCAGATATATTGAAAGATAACGGGAATCTATCATATGACTTTTATAAAAGGTCGCAATTAGTATATCCTGACACCTACAAGAAATATTCACTCGATGATTTAATCTGTAGGGCCTTCGCCGATTCAAGACATGGCGATGAGAATGGTCGTGTAATTACCGTTTCAAATTTACCTTTCACACCATTTACAGGTGAAATTAAGATAGAGGATCTTGAAATCGCATCTGTCGCCGGACTTACGAAGATTTCGCATCCTTGTATCATTATGAGTACAATCGGACAAGCTCGCGCTGCAATATGTCCTGCATCCCAAGACAATCCCGTATACTTGAAGCCCAATATTATCGCATGGGATTTATTGATGTTCGATTTGGTTGATGCTAATTATCTATGTCTTGAATTGAATAAGATTAGTGCATACGGTACCTACGCAAACCGAATCAGAGTCAACGACATTCTTAAAATGGAGATTGGCCTTCCGTCGAAAGAAGAGCAGATTGCAATATTTACTGAAGCTAAGGAAGCTTATACCTTGGTTAAGGCAGAGGAATTAGGTTTGGCTGAAATCATTCAGTCTATGAAGGCTGAGTATATAAACAATGTGCGCAACCGGAAGCATGACATGGCTCCATATATGCGGCAATTATCTTCTGGATTCAAACTAATCAACACATACATTGATCGGGAAGATTATGCCAGCATTAAAAATGTAATTGCCCGGCAAGAAGATGCTTTTAAAAGGCTTCAAGAGTTGGTTAATATCCTTTCTGACGAGGAAGAATTTGGCAATCCAGAGATTGTAAACATAGATGAATTTCTGTTAGAATTAGAAAATTCGCCCTATGATAAAGTAAATTACAAAATACTTTATGATACTGACAGCCCCTCATTAGAGGCTCTCGGGCTGCCATTCCATACATCTCATAGCAATAATTGTGTGAGTGATAACTCAGATGTTGAGCCTAATCGTGAGCCACTTGCTCTATGGGTTAACATAGGAAAGTTAGATTTAAAAAGAGCAGTTGACAATATTATCTCGAATGCCGCTCAGCATGGTTTTGTGGATAAAGACCGAACAGACTATTGTATCTGGGTAACATTGTCGGCGGATACTCACAAAGGAACTTTTAATATAAACTTCACCAATAACGGACTTCCTTTCCCCGAGGGCCTAACAAAAGAACGATATGGCATGTTAGGTGAAAAAGCTGGCAAAACCGGAAGAAATGGGAAAGGTGGGTATATTGTGAGGAGTATTGTTGAACATTTTGGAGGTGATTATGACATTTTGGTTGGCAATGAAACATCAACTGTCAGAATCTCATTGCCAATAGCAAATCTAGACGAAAATGAGACCCTATAATGTACTTTGGATAGATGACGAGTGGGAAAAGATGGATCTCTTCAAAGAGCTCTGTAAAGAAGATCATTCCATCATACTCCATCCCTATACAACTCAGAAAAAGGGGATGGCAGAGCTTGAAGCAAACTTGAGCTTTTATGACGCTGTTCTTCTTGACGCTAAAATGTGGGACGAATCAGAAAACGAGCAAGCGAGCCTTGTTGGTCTGCGGAATGCAAAACAAAAACTGGATCAGCTGACGTTGAAGAGGGCAATCCCTTACTTTATTTCCACAGGCCAACCGGACTTGATGAGCAATAAAATGTTCGAAGACTCATTTGGGAAATATTACATCAAGGATAGAGATGACGATCAACTAATTCAGGATATGATAACCGCAATGGATTCTCTTGAAGTTAGGCAAATTATGTCCATATATCCGAACTTGTTTAGAGCGTGTGCCAAAATAGGGTTATCGTCCGATGCGGAAAATCGACTTACTTCATGTTTATGCGATGTGCATTTCATGCGCAACAGAATAGACCCAGATCTAAGCAAGGATTATCCTCACCTACGCTATGTGATAGAAGCCATATTCAGAACGCTAAACAAGGTGAAAATTATTCCCGATGCTTGTATTAAAGGAGGTAAGGTAAATCTTATGGATTGTTCACTATACCTTGCAGGTAAAGACACGAAGCATAGTGGCGTTAGGTATGAATGGCCTGGAGTGCGCTTTATACCCCATTATATAGAAAAAGACATCCTCAGCGCTATAGTTTTCGGTAATGCTCATGCACACACACCAGATCCAGATATACCAGCGTTGAATCCGGAGGATTATGAGATGTCAAAGAAATCGAACTTTCTCCTATATTCTATAGCTTTCGGAGTTTCACATTTTATAATATGGTTGGCCGACAAATATGATTGTAGTGAAAGCTCAATCTCAAAATACGAGCGGAAAACAATGCCTATAGAAAAAGAGGAGGACGAGTTTATTCCAGAACAAGACAAAGACGGTATATGGCATTACCAAGCCTGTGTCTTGCAACAAAAAAGATATTCTTCGAATACACATAAAATAACGGGCATACGGCAGAATAACGACAAAGCAAAGGTCAAGTATCCTTACTTTGCCTTCTGTGAAGAGATTGTATCAAAATCAGACATAAAGGTTCAATTAAGTTGAACATATTTTTAGTAACTTTGCATTAGAAAACGACAAATACCTTTCGATATATATGACAGAACAGGAACTTGCAGGCATGATTTGGAACATCAAGGAGATTATCCGTGGTGTGTATGACGATACCGAGGTAGAGAACGTGATTCTTCCGTTCACTCTGCTCCGGCGACTTGACTGTGTGTTACAGGACCGCTATGACGAGCTTTTCCAGCAGTATAAGGACTTCCCCGATGATAAGAAGGAGGTGATGCTGATGGCTCTGATGCGCCGCAACGGTCTCACATTCTTTAATACGTCAGGATTGTCACTCAACAAACTTCTTGCTCAGCCGAAGATGCTTGCCGACAATTTCAAAACGTATCTTGACGGCTTCACGCAGAATGTGCGCAATATCCTCTTGGCATTCACACAAGAGGATGGCGAGAATGGCGACATCAGTCGCATCTATTCCCGCCTTGACCGCAACGACCTCCTGTTTCAAGTCACAGAAAGTTTTGTCAACAATGCTGACTTGCATCCCGACAAGGTTGACAATTCGATGATGGGTACCATCTTCGAGATTATTATCCGTAAGTCAAAGGAAACCACCAATACCAAAGCCGGACAGTTTTATACGCCCCGTGAGGTGGTGCGTCTGCTTGTCTCATTAGTCATGCACGGACGTGAGGCGGAGGTTAACACCGTTGGTAAGCATTTCCAAATTTACGACCCGTGTTGTGGTACCGGTGGTATGTTGACGGAGGGTAAACGCTACCTCCAGTCAATGACCGACCGCAAGGATATGAAGATATATCTCTTCGGTCAGGAGTTGAACGAAAAGACATACGCCATATGCAAGTCTGACCTTCTCATCAAGGGAGACCTTGACAAAGACCGAAATATTGCACTTGGAGATACGCTCGCCAACGACCAGTTCCCCGGCGAGAAATTCGGTTATATGCTCGCCAATCCTCCTTTTGGTGTGGATTGGAAGAAGATTGAGGGAAAAGTGAAAGAGGATGCAGCCAAGAGCGACGGACGCTTTTCTGTGGGATTGCCATCCACGTCCGACGGTTCACTGCTATTCCTACTCCACATGATTAGCAAGATGGATGCCAATGGTTCGCGTATAGGTATTGTACTCAACGGCAGTCCTCTCTTCAATGGAGCGGCCGGCAGCGGATGGAGCGAAATCCGCAAGATGCTTATGGAACGCGACCTGCTCGATGCAATTGTGGCATTGCCGAAAAATCTGTTCTATGGCACTGATATATCCACTTATCTTTGGATTCTCGACAACAAGAAACCGGCAGAGCGAAAGGGCAAGGTGCTGATGATTGATGCCACCCATCCTCGTTATGCCAAACTGCTCCAACGCTCACTTGGTAAGAAACGCTACGAAATCCCGGATGAGGCCATTGACGAGATTGTCAACTTATACGGTGATTTCAAGGATGCGATACTTCCTGAAACTGAGGATGTGAAGATGGCACGATTGATGGATATTGAGGATTTCCTATACACTACTGTTACCATCTGCCGCCCGCTACGTCTCTTCTACGAGAATATCGCACAGAAGGCGGCTGAAGCGGCCAAGGCAGATAAAGTCAAAAAGGCCGACAAAGAAGTGTTGGAAAAGATTGCCGCGATGACTTTTCCGGATGGGAGGCTCACCGACGTGGAGGTTTTCAATGAACTGAAGCGGATTCTTCCTAAGAAGCCCACACAGGCTGTAATCAAGTTGGTTCGCACACTTGGTACTGCTGACCCTGAGGCACCGATAGTATGGGTTACACCCGGTGATGAAAAAGGTCAATGGGTTATTGACCCGGCATTGACCGACACCGAGACTATTCCGATGAAAGAGGACATAGACGAATATATCAAGCGCGAAGTATTGCCGTTTGTTCCTGATGCATGGCGCGACCCGAGCAAGGACAAGGTCGGCTGCGAGTTTCCTCTCACGCGTCTGTTCTATCGCTATACTCCACTACGTTCGACGGATGAAATTCTCGGCGAACTGATGGCACTTGAATCAGACACAACGTCCAGTCTCAAATCTCTAATCTCCGAAGCGTGATGAAACAGCGATACGACTCATACAAGCCGTCAGGCGTTGAATGGATTGGAGAAATACCAAGCCATTGGAATGTTGTAAGAATGCGTTATCTGTGTGATATGATTACGGGTGATAAAGATACTGTAAATCGGGTAGATGATGGCATTTATCCATTCTATGTGCGCTCTCCGCATATCGAGAGAATCAATTCTTATACTTTTGACGGAGAAGCTGTTTTAATGGCTGGTGATGGAGTTGGCGCCGGTAAAGTTCTGCATTATGCTAATGGTAAATTTGACTTTCATCAGAGAGTTTATAATTTCCATAATTTCAGACAGATTAAAGGTATTCTTTTGTATCAGTATTTAAAATCTCTTTTTAAATATAAAATTGAAGAAGGCGGAGCCAAAAATACCGTTGACTCTGTGCGTCAACCTTGGTTGAAGGACTTTCCGGTATGCGTTCCTCCACTTGCTGAGCAGGAGGCTATAGCGGCGTGGCTTGATGAGAAGTGTGGTGAGATTGATGCTGCGATTGCAAAGGTTGACCGGGAGATTGAGCTGATTGACGAACTGAAACAAAGCGAAATTTCGCGCGTCGTCACCCGCGGACTCAATCCCATCGTCCCTCTCCGCGCCTCCGGCATCGACTGGATCGGCGAAATTCCCGAGCATTGGAAGGTCTCAAGGCTTAAAAATAAATCAATAATCACCTTAGGCAAGATGTTAATGTCTGAACCTCCCAAGGGGCAGGAACATAAATATACCTGTGAAAAATATCTAAAATCTCGAAATATCGGGTGGCTTCAACTTAACTTAGATGAAGTTGAGGAAATGTGGTTCAACGATTCTGAAAAGAAAATTTACGAATTGCAAGAAGGGGACTTGGTAGTCAACGAAGGTGGTGATATTGGCAAAGTCGCCATTTGGCATAATCATAAAAACGCGTTCTTTATTCAGAATTCAGTACACAAGGTAACACCCATTGACACTGATTCAAGATATTGTGCCTATTGGATTTATTTCATGTCCAAGAAAGAATATTTTTGGTCTATTGTTAGTCAAGTGAGTATAGCTCATCTCACAAAAGAAAAACTTTCAAATGCTCCATTATTGGATATTCCAGTGAATGAGCAGCATGAGATTGCCGATTATCTTGACAAGAGGTGTGCCGAGATTGATGGTCTGAAGGCGAAACTGAAAAAGAAACGTGACACTCTTGTAGAGCTTCGTCAATCGTTGATCTCTGAAGTTGTTACCGGTAAAAGAAAAGTTGTTTAATCCTCTCAAATCGCATATCATGAACGCTGACAACGAAACTCGTTTTGAAGAACATATCGAAGCTGCTCTCTTGGCTTCCCCTCTATATATCGGCCGTAGCTCAAAAGACTTCGACATAAAACGTCGCGTTGACCCCGGGATGCTGTGGCAGTTTCTACACGCACAGCACGAAACATGGGAACGTCTGCTGAAGAGGTTCAAAACCGGAGATGATGCACTCAATGCGGTTATTAAGGATTATAATTCAAAACTCGATAACGGTCATTCTCTCGTCGATATTCTACGCAATGGTCTGAAGATACAGGGAATCCCGGTCAAGCTGATGCAGACCAAACCGACACTTGCCGGAGAAGATAGTAACCTCCATGAGCTCTATCTCGCCAACCGATTTGCAGTGGTTCGCCAAATGCGCTATTCAGAGGACAAGGCCGACAAGGGCAATGAACTTGACTTGTGTATTCTTCTCAATGGTTTCCCCATTATCACAGCTGAACTGAAAAACGAAGGCACCGGCCAAAACTATACCAACGGCATTTATCAATATCGCCACGACCGCGACCCCAAGAATGCCATGCTTCGCACGGCGTTGGTGCATTTCGTAGTTGATAACAACTATGCGTTCATGACAACCTTTCTCAACGGAGAGGATACTTCGTTCCTGCCATTCAACGTTGATTCCGTCAATCCGCAAGTGCCGGGTGATTATGCCACCAGCTATCTCTGGAAAGACATTTGGCAAGCAGACTCCCTACTCAACATCATCGACCACTTTATCAAATCGGTGACAGACAACGGAAAGACTGTCACTTTCTTTCCTCGTTACCACCAATTGAGGGTTGTCCGCAATCTTATCAAGTGGGTTGAACAGGAAGGACCCGGTCATAATTATCTTATCGAGCATTCAGCTGGATCCGGCAAGACTAAATCAATGGCTTGGCTCGCCCATCAGCTCGTGAATCTTGTCAATAATGACCAGACACCGGTGTTTGACTCCATCATCATGGTGACAGACCGCATCGTACTAAATGCGAATATGGCTGACGATGTAAACGCATTCGCAACAGAAGCCGGTGTGGTGAAGGACATACGTCGCGGCAGCAAGAAACTCGCCAAAGCGATAAACGATGGTGGGCGCATAATTGTGAGCACCGTACAGAAATTCAGTTATGCACTAAGCGAACTTAAACGCGACAAGCACCGCAACTATGCTGTCATCATTGACGAGGCACACACTGCAATAGGCAATGAAAGTGCTAAGGATATTGTCAACGCCTTATCCACCGACGAGGATATTCAGGCTTTAATTGCCGAAATGGAGTGCGAGGGATATGAAAGCAACGAAATGGATGCTCTCATGGCTTATATGCAGACAATGCGTCAGCAGATGGGGCATATCAGTTATTTTGCCTTCACCGCCACACCCAAGGACAAGACATACGCACTTTTCGGAAAGAAAACTACTGAAGGATATGTAGCACACGATTACTATACTATGAAGCAGGCCATCGACGAAAAATTCATCCTCGACGTGCTTCGCAACTACACCACCTACAAAACGATGTTTGAATACATCGAGAAAAACTCCGCGCATCCCACTATGGCTATGACCACGGAGGGTGTCTCCGGCGTTAATGAACCGGAAGAGCTGTATGGTGAGAAAAAATCTGTTGCTTTGATTCTTCGCAAACTGAATCAGGAGCCGGAGAATATGACACTGAAGGCCCGTTTGGCTCTCAACTACTTCATGCAGCACACCCGCAACAAAATAGGGGGCAAAGCCAAAGCCATGTTTGTCAGCGACAGCCGTGCGGCGGCTGTTCGCTATAAGAAGATTTTCGACAACCTACTCGCTGAGGAATATGGTAGTGAGTTCAAAACGTTGGTGGCCTTCTCCGGAGAAGTGGAGCTGCCCGATGGTACGAAATACACCGAAGACAAGATGAACGGCTGGGGAATCAAAGACGATAAAATCCGAGAAACATTCGATACTCCCGAATACCGCATCTTGATTGTAGCCGATAAATTCCAGACCGGCTTTGACCAGCCGCTGCTTCACACTATGTACGTAGATAAGATGCTCGGTGGCATCCAGTGCATACAGACCCTCTCACGCCTCAATCGTTGCTATGACAAGGGAGGTGTAAAGAAGGAAGATACGATGGTGATTGACTTCCGCAATGATGCAGACTCCGTGCAGAAGGCATTCCAAAAGTATTATCAGACCACCATCCTCACCGGCGAGGTTGACACCCAGCGCCTCTATACCCTTCTCGATGATATAAAGGTGTTCAAATTGTACAACACGGCCGAAAGAGACCAAGTCGTAGCCGCAATGGTCAAGGAAGATGCAGCTTCGGCAGTATCAATCTGCAACACAATTGTCCGCGAACGGGAGACACCGTTGAGCAACGAAGATAAGGATAAATTCCGCAAACTCGTAAACCGCTATATCCGAAGCTATGGCTTTATGGCGCAGCTCTTGACTTATTGCGACCCTGAGCTTGAACGTGAATACATATTCCTCCGAGCTCTCTATCCACGTTTGCAATACACCAAAGAAACTCTCCCGATGGAGATTCTTGACCGCGTTGACCTTAACAAACTACGCTTGCAAATGGTGATGGAGGGGACAATCGCTCTTGAAAATGAGGATGCTGAACTCAGTTCATCCCGCATCGGTGACGTGAAAGCACCAGTTGAGGATGAGAAAAAGACACTCCGTGAGATTCTTGACATCGTCAACGAGCCCTATCGTGGATTCCTTGAGGACCACGACATAGTGCTACGTCCGCTCAACCATATGATGTTGACTGACCCCAGTATCAATGAGGCAGTACGTTCTGGAAATTCATACGGAGTGCTTCGTGAGCTTTTCTCAGAAAGAGCACAAGATCTTGTCCTTGACATGAGCGGTAAGGGCATAGACCTCTATGAGGAGTTTATGAACGACACTCCCTTTGCACGCGAATACATCCGCAATATCCTCGACATGGCATTGCGCAATAATCAACAGAGCAATATCGACCTCGACTTGCATCGCCTCTCGGAGAAAATAATTGAGGAAATTCGTTCTGAGTTTGCCGAACTCGCGCAGACATCGCGCCGCCTGGATGAAGTTGCTGAATATCTCATAAACATCATCCAGAAGAGAACAAAACCAGGACTTGACGGAGCAAACGACCTTCTCATAAACTCCCTCAACCATCTTCTCTGCAACGACCGGTTGACAGAACTTGACCGTCGTGCCCACTTCAACACGCTTGTCGGTAAATTCGAGCCGTTCCTGAAGAAGCTCTATTACCTCATCAACAACCGGGAGTTGACAACCCGCGAAGGCGCAGTTGACAGAACACAGTTTGCTGACTGCATTTTTGGTCATGAATCGCTACGCAGGTTGAAGCACACCACCGATCCAAGATATTTCCGCTTCCGGGATTATCTTGAAAAAGTGCGTGCATGGCGCAACGACGAAGCTCACAGCGCTCCTGAATTTACCGACGAAGAGTTGAAAGTGGCAGTACATATCCTCGTGACAATGTACGCCTACGTTACAGCCAAGAGTATCACCGACCTCGAAATGAACGGTCTATAAAAATATAGTTTATGAAAACTCTCCTTCCAAGGATTCTTACAAAGAAAGATGACCCCGATTCTTATAAGGCCGTAGAAGAGCTAGATGAAGTTCTTCGAAATGCTGAGGAAGAAGGCATTAGAAATATCGCTCTTACCGGACCTTATGGGTCGGGTAAGAGTTCTGTGCTCAATACTCTCAAACAAGACTTCAAGGACAGACGGAACTATCTTTCCATCTCTTTAGCAACACTTCAATCAGGTAGTGAGGACAATGATACAGGAGAAGATGAATCTAAGAATTCTGACGACAAGGAGGCTCTCAATCGCCGAATAGAATATAGTATCCTTCAACAACTTATATATCGCGAAAAGGCTTCAACAGTTCCTAATTCAAGATTCAAGCGTATAACTTATTTCACCAAAAAAGAATTGTGGGGGCTTGTACTTTGGACTATTGGTTTTATAATCGCATTCTTTATAGCTTTTGAGCCCGAATTTGCTAAAGTCGATTCAGCATATGAGTGGTTGAACTGGGGTAAAGTGAACTCATTATTTGATTTCCTCGCAATGGGCTATATGCTTTTTTGCTCAGCTTATGTAATCAAATACTTTGTCCAAGGATATAGCAATTCAAAATTGAATAAACTAAACCTAAAGGATGGGGAAATCGATATTAAAGAGGACAATTCAATTTTCAACAAACATCTAGATGAAATATTATATTTTTTCAGAGCTACCGAATATAACGTGGTTATCATTGAAGACCTCGATAGATTTGAGACCTCAGATATATATCTTAAACTCAGAGAACTGAATCAACTAATCAACGAATCAGAAGAGATTAAACGCCATATCACATTTGTATATGCTGTAAAAGACGATGTTTTTGATGATGAACATCGGACTAAGTTCTTTGACTATATAATCACTGTAATTCCTGTCATCAATCCATCCAACTCAAAGGACATCCTTAAAAAGCAATTATCAGAAATTGGTTTACCCAATAATACTATATCTGATGATGATTTGGCCTCCATAGCCTTCTTTATCCCAGATATGCGTATTCTCACCAATATTGTAAACGAATTTCAGCAGTATCGAGAGAAACTATCAAAGACTGGTCAGCCCCTCAATATGACGAAGTTGCTGGCAATGATAGTGTACAAAAATTACTATCCTAAAGACTTCGCTGAATTGCATCGTCGCAAAGGGAAAGTGTATGCATGCATATCTCAGAAGAAAGCTTTTATTGAAATTGCCACAAAAGAAATCAATGACTCAATTGCAGTTTGCAATAAGGAGATACAGGCATATAAAGAAGCGAAGAAATGGGAGATTGTCGAACTTAAAAAATTATTTTTGGTAAGCCTTCTGAACCAAGTAAATTCAACGGCAGTTTCAATTCGTATCAGCAATCAATACTATACAATCGAATCGATAGCAACATCGGATAACTTATTCAATGATTTGCTTACTCAGGAAAGTGTAAGCTATCATTATCTGTATAACTATAATTCAGGTAGCGCATCGACTACCAGTACTCGTATTAATGTAAAGTCAGTTTATCAAGAATCACCATACTTTGCAAAAATTCAACTAATTTCTATTGAACCAGAAACACTCAAGAATCGTCTAAACAATCTAAATAAAGACCTAAGAACTACATCTGGCCTAAAATTAGCTTCAATACTTTTAAAATATCCCAAAGTTATGGCATCCGATTTATATATGAACTTGGGATTAAGTGAGATGATGAATATATTCCTTATTGAGGGATATATCGATGAAGATTATTATGACTACATTTCTTACTTCTATGAAGGCCTGATTTCTCCGGCGGATAGAGAGTACATCCTTTCAATCAGACAATTGCAAACGCCCGAATATAATAGACATATTGATAAAATTGATAATTTCGCTAAGGAACTGCGTCCAAATAACTTTATAACAGAGAGCATTCTTAATATTGAATTGCTCGATTACTTTACGTCAAACAAGTCAAGGAATTCCAAAATTTCCGATTTTTATGACCGTATGGTTGATGTGATTGAAACCACCTCGAAGAGATACGACTTTCTCGGTGAGTTTTACATTTCAAGCCATTCTCCTGGAGCATTCCTTGTGACCTATTACGAATCTCGCCTGTCTTCAATTTGGAAAGATGTAATTGCTCTGCCGAATGACGAGAAAAAGAACAATCTTATAATCAGCATCATCCAATTTGGAGGAGACCTTAATGATGAAATTTTCAATTGGATAAGTGAAAACTATCTCTTCATTCATAGCCAGTATGCATATATTGAGAATGATAGGCTTAGATTCATCATCGAAAACGCAACATTTACGGCTCTTATGGCTGGAAATGCCCCCTTATTGAATAATGTAATATCTGAGTACTCATACATTATAACTAAAGACAACCTCTGTGTCGTGCTCTCAACTGTATATGATAAGCCAGAGACAACAGTCCAAGACATAACATTGGATAATATACAGAATTGTGGCAACGATGATGTTAAGTCTTATCTTTTGGACGAGGATAACTTTTCCACTACGTTCGATTGTATGAACATTCAGTACAACAACGAATCGTTGGAATCTATTGAATTTATTCTCAATAGCAATTTACCAGAAGATAAGAAAAGACAATTCTTGATGGGGCAAGAATGCCGCAGAGAAAATATTATTGGGCTTACTGACGAACAGGCTATGCTAATGTATGAATGCAATTTAATAGTTCCTACATGGGAGAATGTCTCTATATTATATGAAAAATATGGAAGCAATATTTCTCTCGTGCTCAACTTCATCAAATCCAACTGCGATAGTCTATCTATAGAGAAGAGTGCTAGTGGGGTTGAAAAAGAAATTGAGTTATTTGATTTACTGTTTGGTTCTAACGAACATCTTACATTCGATGAATACGTATCTCTCAATAAAGCGTTTAGATGTGATGTGGAAGGTGATGAGTATCTAACTACACTTTCGAAAGAACGATTCGAATTGTTATTGAGAAATCGGAAAATACCTTTTGATAAAGAAAATATAGCCGTTTTAAATGGCACTGAACGACTTTCAACATACCTAATTTTCTGGAATAAGAAGTTCATCGAAAATATTGATTGGGACTATATGCTATCTGCCGAAGTATGCTTGGTGCTGTTGCAAAGTGATAGGTTTTCGACTGAAGAAAAACTTACAATCATCCGTAAAGCTCAATATCCTGTAACTCAAAATAACGAATCCCTAAGTAATATCGTTCTTTCTATATTCTCAGAAAATCTAGATGGCATATCATACACTATTGCAGAATTGAGAAGTCTCATCAAGCAAAGTTCTCTGCTTGTCCCCAAAAAGATAATAGCCAATCATGTACTTATTGCGCTTGATTACAATGAAAACGAATTCATAGATGTGCTTCAATCTATAGGAGACCCATCCTTTACGGCCATTTCGGAAAGGCATAAGAAACCCAAAATCGACAAAACAGTGCCGAACCTCGAACTTCTGAAGACTCTTAAAAATAAAGGTTTTATCTCTTCCGCTAAAGACGAAGGAGAATATATGCGACCAAATTATTTCAAATCCTGATCACTATGGATATTATAGATACAATCATACAAACTGAGAAAACCCGGGAAAATGTTCGGAAAGCTATTCCTGTGCTTATTCATTGGGCACAGACTGGTCAGACAAACCACACCTATAGCGATCTGATTATCGTTTTAGGCAAAAATAGGTTCTCTGGAGTTGGGCATGTACTTGGGATGGTACAAGATGTTGTTGAGGCTTTAGCAAAGAAACTTGAAACCAAAATACCAACGTTAAATTCATTAATAAAAGACAAGAACACGGGACTGCCAGCAGCTGGATTCAGTTACGTAGAACCCAGCTACAATACATGGTCTGATGAGGGCAAGCGAATATTTGTGAAAGGGCTTGATGAGGAAGCGATCAACTACCCTCATTGGAATATGATCTTGGATGAGTTAGGACTATCGCCCTTATTGTCTTTTAGTCCAGAAGAGATAGACAAAATCAAGAATCCACAAAGATGTAGTTTTGGAGGGGAAAGCCCTGAACACAAGGCTCTAAAAGATTATGTAAAAAGTCATCCCTCTTGTTTGGGCGTCACAGAAATCATCAATGCTGATGTTGAACATATACTTCCGTCTGGAGATAGATTGGATGTCTATTTTGAGTGCATAGATGGTTCAAGGGTTGCTGTTGAAGTAAAGCCGTCAATATCTGACGATTCCGACATAACACGAGGTATATTCCAGTGCATCAAATATAAAGCTATACTTGAAGCATTAACCAAGGCAGACGGAACAAATGCTCCTGTAAAGGCAATTCTTGTCGTAAGAAGAGATTTCTCAGATCTTCATCAACGCTTAATTAACTTATTAGGCGTTGATGTTCAAATAATTGAACTGAATACGGAAGAAATATGAAGGCATTGACATATATTCGCAAAGGCCGGTTTGAGATAATCGAGAAGGATAAGCCTAAAGTCGTAGAGGCTACGGATGCTGTGGTGAGGGTGACTCTGAGCAGTATCTGTACCAGCGATTTGCATATCAAGCATGGGAGCGTGCCGAGGGCTGTGCCTGGCATTACTGTCGGGCATGAGATGGTCGGTGTGGTTGAGAGTGTCGGCGAGGCTGTCTCCAAAGCTAAGCCGGGCGACCGCGTGGTTGTGAATGTGGAGACGTTCTGCGGGGAGTGTTTCTTCTGCCAGCATGGGTGGGTAAATAATTGCACTGACCCGAATGGTGGTTGGGCGCTTGGCTGCCGGATTGACGGCGGACAGACGGAGTTTGTCCGCGTGCCGTTTGCTGACAATGGTCTGACAAAGATTCCGGATAATGTGAGCGATGAACAGGCTCTGTTTGTCGGTGACATTCTTGCCACCGGGTATTGGGCTGCAAAGATTTCGGAGATTGGCGAGGATGATACGGTGCTGATTATCGGTGCGGGACCGACCGGACTTTGCACTTTACAGTGCGTCCGGCTTTATGATCCGAAACGAATTATTGTCTGCGAGAAGGATGCGGTGCGTCAGGAATTTGTCAAGAGTCATTATTCTGATGTGGTCGTTGTCTCTCCGGAGGTGTGTCTGGAGAAAACGTTGCGGCTGTCGGAACATGGCGGTGCGGACCGCGTGATTGAGGTTGCCGGTGCGGAAGATACATTCCAGTTGGCTTGGCAAGCGGCTCGATCGAATGCAATTGTAACGGTTGTGGCTCTTTACGATAAGCCTCAGGTCTTACCGTTGCCGAATATGTATGGCAAGAATCTGACGTTCAAGACCGGTGGCGTTGATGGTTGCGACTGCGAAGAAATCCTGAAACTTATATCCGAAGGGAAGATTGACACGACCCCGCTGATAACCCATACCTTCCCCTTCTCGCAGATCGAGGAAGCCTACGATCTGTTTGAAAACCGCCGCGACAACGTTATTAAAGTGGCGATAACACCTCATTGACTTATGGAACGTTATAATGAATTTGAACAATATTTGAGGGCTACAGAACCGGGGCCAAAGGAACGCGCCGAACTGTGGCAGACGGCTATTGGGTTGCAAAAGGTTGACGGCCTTGAGGTATCTGACTATCTGGTTGATACCGCAAAAAGGCACATCGAGGGTGAAGTCAACATTGATGATGTTGACAAACTGATTACAACATATTATCAGAGTGAGGCTGCGCGTGAGATACCCGATGATGTGAAACAGGCGGATGAGGTGTCGAAGAATATTGTCCGTGTTCTTTCGGAGCAATCTTTCTCGTTCTCACTTCAGGGGTTGGCCGGGGTTCATCGTCGTATATTCAACGGTGTTATGAAACATGCCGGTGAATTCCGAAAATATAACGTGACAAAGAAAGAATGGGTCCTTGATGGTGCTACCGTTCTTTATGGCCCTTATGAAGATTTGACCCGCACTATTGAATACGACCTTGAACAGGAAAGACAGTTCAGTTACAGGGGATTATCGCAGTCACAAATTATTGAGCATCTGGTACGTTTTGTGTCGGACATATGGCAAATCCATCCATTCCCTGAAGGAAACACGCGTACTACCGCTGTATTCACCATCAAGTATCTGCGTTCGATGGGGTACTCGGTTGAGAATGATATGTTCAAGAGCCATTCGTGGTATTTCCGCAATGCGCTTGTCCGCGCCAACTACCGTAATGCCGTCAAGGGTGTAGAACCTACATATGAATATCTTATCCTTTTCTTCCGCAATCTTCTTCTCGGCGAAAACAACGAGCTGCGAAATCGTTATCTGCATATCAGATGGGATGAGGCAAAACATCATGATGACGTTTCGGAAACGTCACAACGTCACGATGACGTTTCCGGAGTAAAGTTAACTGAAAATGAAAAAGCTGTAATAGATGTGATGCAGCGAGACAACCATGTGTCTCTTGATAGAATTGTGGAAATCACAAAACTTTCTCGTAGCACCATAGATCGTATCATCCGTTCTCTGAAAGGGAAAGAGCTGCTTGAACGCCGAGGTGTCAAGAATTACCCGGAATGGATTGTTAAACGGCTTTTAAAGAGTTGAGGTATAGCAGAATCGAGTTGTTGCATTTTTTGCAACAACTTAAGATAAAGACGGTAGTAAAGTCGAGCGCAACATCACTAAGATTTATGAGGCAGATGAATTGGCTTCAGATTCAACTGTTGCATTTTTTGCACAAGTTCAAACTGAGGGAAAATGCCAAGTGGAGCAATTGAAGATGATCGTTCTGATATAGTATGTAAGGACTAAGCGTGTAGTTGTTTCCAAAATGGAAATAACTGCCGAGGATTTCTCGGTAGTTCAAATTTTTTGATGTTCCGAGTAACATTATCAACACAATTACACACTGGTGGGAGATTCAGTTTTCTAAGTCATCCATATCAGCATCGCTAGCCAACGTGTATAGAATAAAAACGCCACAACCGACTGTATTTAGGTAGCTAGTTGTGGCGTTGGATTGGATGTCAAGTATTATCGCTTTTGGCGTGGCTCTCGTTTGTTTGCTTGCTCTATTTGCCATTGTATCCGCTCACGGACTTGGTCGAATGACAAGGGCGTGAAGTTATTGTTGTCGACACCAACATCGAATTGTGTCGGGTAGAGATGTTGAAGCCGTCCGGCATCAATGCCAGTGTTTGAGGGCCGCGTATGCACATGTCCAAACAATTGCCATACATCAGTCTTGTATCCTCCCTCAAAACAGAGAAATGGATAGTGGCTGAGGTAGATTTTCTTTTTCCCTACCTCAATACGCATCTGCATGGCCACATGCTCAAAGCGATCGATAAATCCTTGACGTATATTCTTCAAGTCGTGGTTACCAAGAATCAGGTATATCCGTCCATTAAGCCTATCGAGCATTTGGGCCCATTCGGCTGCACCTCCAAGACAGAAATCTCCGAGATGAAATACGATGTCATCATTGCCGATCGTTCGGTTCCAGTTGGCTATCAATGTCTCGTTCATCTCTGCCGTATCCTTGAAAGGACGCTGGCAGTAGCGGATTATATTTGCGTGATTGAAGTGGGTGTCCGATGTAAAGAACACCCTACTTCCGTCGAATTTGAAGTTCATTGCTAAAGTTCTATTATGACATCACGCTTGAATGTTCCTTGCTCACCATGAAAGGTATAGCCAAGCTGGTTGCAGACACATTGCGTGTTGCCGATTGTCTTGCTTATGTTTCGGTGGGAATGCCCATATATCCAGTAGTCGATTCGGCTGTTGGCGATAAGATCGCCCAACTCAGAAGTGAACGCGCCGTTAATTGGACTACCTTTGAATTCATCGGCCATCAGTTCAAACGAAGGAACATGGTGGGTTGCGACAATGATATGCCGGGCATTACTGTGTTCAATGCTACGAGCAATAAACTCACGGCACCGCTCATGTTCCTCATTGAAACGCTGTGCGGATAATCGGAATTTACCGTTTCGAATTCGATGAAAATCCGTTACGCCGCGTTCTGTCAAATATTCATCACAGGGATGAATGTGCGACCAAAGAGTGGAAACAATCAGGTCTATTTCATCTGATAGAGCAACTACGCTGTTGTAACAAGCCTTTACATTATGGCGTATATTCAAACTCCATCCCTCTTGAAGTTCGTTTATGTCAAAGCTTTTGTATAACTCGTGATTGCCGGGGATGACGATTGTCTGCTGAAAATTGTCAGCACACCAATCCCAGAAGGGATGCCGACTATAATTTTCATCGCCAAGATAACCGATGTCACCGGCGAGTACCAGCACGTCACCGACCGGAATCAGAGGATTCTCTTTGAGCCATTGGCTATTCTCGTGGAACTCCAGATGGAGATCCGATGCATATTGTATTTTCATAATTCATCAAATTTTGAGTTGAAACCGACTCCGGGGAGAGTGCCGGAGTCGGAATTGGTTATACATTGTTTGGTTTTACTTCATGTTGTTTCTCCCAGTTCGTGTTGGCTATAACCTCCTCTCGCAGCTCATCGGGTATTCCCCAAAGAGCAATTTGACTGCCAACACCGTCACGCTGAAAATATCTGTATGCAGATGGGGTTATCTCCACGAGATCCGCCTCCTTCAAGACAGGCAATATTTTGTCGAGATTGCCATATTCAAGAATGATGCCATCATCATAGAGTTTCTCCGCTATGGTCAGATACTCATCGAGATTCCAATAGCTTGAAGTATCGATTATGAAGTGCCATTTACCGCTCGTTTTATCTTTTCGTACCCAAAGATGTACACGGGCATAAACTACATCAAGGCAATGAAAGGAGCTGTTTTCAGCTTTCCATTGGATGAAGTCCTCTTCGCAGTCGAGATTGAACTTTACAGCCTCACAACCTTTCGGGCTATACCATTCGAAGAGCTCCTTTGGAGATTTTTTCTCATCTTTTTCGGGATAGACAGCAAGATAACACTTTGCCCACAGATCCATATATGTGCGGAGTGTCAATCGGTCATATTCCATTGGTTGCGAGTTGGATTCAAGAACTTCTATTAGCTTGGGCCGATTGAACGCATCCATCCAACTTCCACCCAATATCTCATTCAGCCTACGTCTTGGGATAATACCGGTTCGCTTCTGATAAGGGAGATTCGCTTCCACGAACTCCATGTAGTTCTTTCCTCCGTCCCTGAGAATTTCATCGACGCATTGATCGATTGCCATTCGGATTTTTGCCATCACTTCGGAATAATCTTCTCTGAAAATAGATGAATCACCTTTGTCGTGAACATATCTCGCACTTCTGATATCCCAAAGATTATGATCACTGTCAATCAACATATAGTGAAAGTCGTTGACATACCCGACAGAGATACGATACCAAAGAGTATCCTCATTAACATACTCTTTCCACAACTTCAGATAGTCGTCATAGTCCTGGACATCACCACATGCCTTCATCTGTTCGTAATCACCCCAATCTTCAGGTTTTCCAGGGGCAACACGAAACCAAAGATATCGGACATTGTCATCACCCATTGGTTGGAGTCTTGACAACAACTCTTCGATTCTTCTCATTTCAGCGACAGTTTTAACATTGACAATTATGCCATTAGATGCCATCCGGCTTGTAGGAATCGAATGTATGTCATTGTATGTTAGAATATTCTTTTTCATTTTATTGGAGTTTTTGCGCCGGAGCGCGGTTGTTGTAAAGAGAAGAGAGAGGACATCGGCTTGTGTCCGCAGCTAATCGTGGTGGAGAAGGTTTTGATACCATTGGGACACAAAAAAACGACTGTCGGGAAGTTGGTATGGACTTTCCGACAGTCGTTGTATCTTGTAACCTGTAATTGTAGCGAGGTTAACTTATATCAGTTATAGAACTGAAACAAACGTGTCGGCAATATCCTGATGTGAGATATGTGGCGCAAGACGAAATCGGAGCACAAAGCATACCTTCAAAGCTTTTCAAGCCATGAATGTTACTGGTGCCTAATATGTTGCGATGTTGTCTTGCCATTTGTTTCGAGTTAAGTGGCCGCAAAGTTAATACTTTTTTACAAATCCACAAAATTAAATGTTCAAGCCCTGCATTTAAGTATGATATATTATACCTGACAGTTGTTTTCATGCAAATCCAAAGAAATATAATGAAGAAGTATATTATTCCATACTTTTATTTGGTTACTTATGGTTTTATGATTATCTTTGCAGAAAAGTATAGTATATTAGACTATGGAGCTGAAAGATTTGATGAAGGAGAGGCGCGAGGTGCTTTCGCTGACTCAGCAAGATCTGGCTGAGATGGCGCAGGTCGGTGTGGCCACTGTCAAGGATATAGAGCGTGGTCAAGGGAATCCGTCGCTAAGCACCATCAAGAAAATTCTGGATGTGCTTGGCATCGAGATTGAGTACAGGGTGCGTAAAACCATTTAATTCGGATTGAGGTATGAGAACTTTAGATGTTTATTATAATGAGACCAAGGCCGGAGTGCTGACGGAATTAAATCCGGGAGCCGATTATACGTTCAAGTATGAGCTGGAATATCTTTCTTCGGACTTGCCTCCAATTTCGGCAACCTTACCAAAGCAAGAGGGTGCTTTTGAATCTGATTCGCTATTTCCCTTTTTCTCCAATATGATTCCGGAAGGAGCAAACCGAGGAGTGATTTGCCGGACGCTCCGAATTGACGAGAAGGATTTTTTCGGGATTCTGTCGGCTATGGCTGACACGGATTTCATTGGTGCTATTAATATTAGAACTTCAAGACATGATTGATATAAAGAATTGCCCATCCTCTCTTCAAGAGGGATTTGATACATACAGTCCAAAGGCCTCCAAGCTGTTGTTTGGTGCCAACAGAATTTCTCCGATGCTGAATTTCAACATTGATGAATTCCGTAATGTCGGTGAGATTGTCGAGGCGATGCACCGAATATCCGTGTCCGGTGTGCAAGAAAAGTTTCCGGCTATAATTGAGAATGGGAAGATTCGCATTGCACAGGATGGAGAACGCTCCACCCATATTCTGAAACCGGCTCCGTGGGATAAGACTTTGCGCGAGCGCAAACAGATTCCGGCAAACGAGCATCTGACCATGCAGATTGCCTCGCAGGTCTACGGGATTATGACGGCAAGTAACGGTTTATGTTTCACACCCGATGGTCAAGCTGTATACATCACACGACGATTCGACATTTTGCCCGATGACAATAAAACACCAATGGAAGATTTCGCTTCGTTGGTAGGTAAGAATGAGCAGGTGATCGGAACACAGTTCAAATACAATGGCAGTTATGAGGATATTGCAAAGGCAATCCGTAGCAATGTCGCCGCATGGATGGTAGATATGGAGCGGTTTTTCACGCTTGTCGTGTTCAACTACATCTACGCCAATGGTGACGCGCATTTTAAAAACTTCTCGTTGATTCTTGATGGGCAGGATTACAGACTTGCTCCGGCGTATGACCTTTTGAACACGAGCCTACATGTAGATGGCGATGACCTCGGTCTTGACGGCGGCCTGTCGCCCGATATTGAGAAGAGCGATGTTTATGACCGCACCGGCCATCCTTGCAGACTCGACTTCGAGAGATTCGCGGCTAAAATCGGATTGGTCAGCAAACGAGCCAACAAAATCCTTGACCGCTCTATGACTCTCCCCGATGATGCCAGACAACTGATTGACCGTAGCTACCTCTCCGAAAAGATGAAGCGCAACTACATCCGCATCGTCAACGAACGCATCAGCCGCTTCACCCGCATCTCCGAGTAACATCGTCGGCAAAGTAACATCCCCCAATAGTGACTTGTTATAACCATTAAAACACTATGTCAAAAGCAAAACTGAAGAAACATCTACTGTCGCTCACAAAAGAACAGGTAGTCGATATAATGCTTGAACTGTATGGTGCAAGCAAGGAGGCCAATGCATGGTTGGAATTCTATCTTGAACCGAACAGCGATGCAGAGTTGGAGAAATATAAAAAAGCCATCCGTAGCCAATTCTACGGACGGAATGATTATCCGAAGGATCCGAGTTTCAGAGAATGCAACAAACTCATCACCGCTTTCAAGAAACTTGTTCCCGACCCTCATGCCATAGCCGACCTCATGCTATACTATGTAGAACAGGGGTGCAGCCTTACCGCTCAATTCGGAGATTACGAAGAACCATTCTACACCGCATTGGAAAACAATTTCAACAAGGCAGTCAAATTCATAGTGCAAAATGGTCTATTGACCGAATTTGCGCCAAGAATAAAGAGGATGATAGAGTCGGTAGAATGTTGTGGCTATGGATTTCCCGATACTCTTTGGGATATGTATTACGAATACGCCAACGAATAAAGCTACATTTAATGGAAAAGTATGTCAATATGAGAAGCCCTTTCACTGGAGGGAAAGTTAAGGAAGTATGCACGATGGAAGATGTGGAATTCCGGGGTGAGAATTTTCGTGTTCACGTCCGCTACTTCGTCTGCGAAGATACAGGCGAACAATTCACGACCACAGAGCAGGACACATTGCAATTCAACGACCTATATTCTCAGTATCGCATCCGCCATGGCATACCCTTTACCGAAGAGATCAAGGGACACAAACCATTGAATCACGCCAAATGCGGGAGCGTAGGGGGTAAGATTACGCCATAATGTCGCGATTACTCTCGTATTTTTATTAACTTTGTCGCGATAAACAATTCCTTTTCGCGGTCAAGACATTTTTCTAATAAGCCAAGTCTCCCTGCATGAAAATAACAAAAGAAGAATATGAGGCGGCACTCAGCCGAATTGTCGAACTGCTGCCATTGGTGACAGAAGACACTCCTGATGATGCCCCCAACTTGATTGAATTGTTGAAGGTCTCAAATATCGTTGAGGAGTACGAAGACGTCCATTACCCTATCCCGTAGATACAACAATCATATGATTAACAGCGTTAAAGATAGCAAATCAGTTGGCTGTCTGCTGAAATTTTATTAACTTCGCATAAGGTCAACGACCGCATGTCCGGAATAGGTGCCGCGCATGTTTTCGAGTCCGCAGACCGACAGCAGAAACACCCCGCTGGAGCCACTTGTACGGCTCTTGTACGGTTTAGACTCGTACATCATTGTAAATAAATGCTTTAACTGTTTCTGCATCGGCAGATGTCTGATGAAAGACGTGACCATCGGCTTGTGCAACGACTTCCGCACCTATATTCTCAAAATCCGGGTAAAACAGACGTGTAATATTATACCGCAACTCTGCCGCCGGATACCGGTCGACGTTCCGCGCCATTCTGAAACTAGCGTATAAAGAAGGCTGGCTTCGGGAAAATATCAATGACTATCTCGACCGCATTGACTGGGAGGAACCAAAAATCAACTATCTCGAAATCGAGAAGATAAAACGTCTCGCAGCCACACCATGCAAGGTAGATGTGCTAAAACGGGCATCATTTTCGCCTGCATGACCGGACACCGTATCAACGATATTCTCCAGCTCGATTGGGAGTATATTGAGTTGTCACCCAATGGCGGCTACCGTATATGTATCCGCACCCAGAAGACCAAGACACAGACAACCCTGCCATTGAGCGATGAAGCCTTGTCATACTATGACGAACAAGGTCGGGACATGGCATTCAAAGGACTGAGCCGAGCAAATACTCGCGAACCATTCAAGAAATGGCCCAAAGATGCCGGTATCAAGGAGAAAATCACCTTCCACGGCCTAAGACATTACGAATTGTCTTTATCGCTGAATTTGAATAGTTTGCAAAGATTTATTTCTTGATGGGTAACGATTTAGAAACAAGCGAAGTTCTGTATTTTACCTCGTTTTGCATTAAATCAAAAGAACACTTTTTCTAAATGCAAATATAATACTATTTTTTGAAAAAACATACTTTTGTGGGTAACTAAATTCAGCGAATTATGGACTATGATTGCTGAAATTTATACTTCAATCCATATTCTTCCAGTTTGTTGTACAACGTTGTACGTCCTATACCGAGCAGTTCGGCGGCAACCTTGCGGTTCCCGTTCGCCTGCTTCAACGCGCGTAAGACACGCACCTTGTCTTCCGCATCGCTGCGCAGGGCGAAGCTGACAGGTGAGGTCGCCCTCGTCACGGCAAGTTCCAGATGCTCTTTCGTGACAAGACCCGTCTGTGCCTGCAACACCGCACCCATGATTTTCTGACGAAGCTCGCGGACATTGCACGGCCACGCATGGGTCAGCAATGTCTTGCGGGCTTCTCCGTCAAAGCCGATGACATCGCATTCCAGTTCCCGGTTCGCAATTTCACGGAAGAACTCAGCCAGCGGCATGACGTCCTCCTGACAGTCGCGCAACGGCGGGACGGTTATCTCGAAGTCGTGCAGACGATATAATAGGTCCTGCCGGAAACGCTTTTCATGGACCGCCTTCTCCAGATCCTCGTTGGTGGCGGCGATGATGCGGACATTGAAACTACGGTCAGCTCTGTCACCTACCGGACGGTATCTTCGTTCCTGTATGGCGCGCAGAAGCATTTGCTGGGTTTCCGGTGCGAGGTTGCCCACCTCGTCCAAAAACAGCGTGCCGCCTTCCGCCTCATGGAAATAACCTTTCTTGGCACTGTCCGCACCTGTGAATGCGCCTCTGACGTGTCCGAAAAAAGCCGACGGCGCAAGTTCTTTGGTGAGCGAACCGCAGTCCACAGCCACAAACGGTTTTCCTGCCCGCTTGCTCTTGTCGTGCAGCAGGTGGGCGATATGCTCCTTGCCCGTACCGTTCTCCCCGAATATCAACACGCTCATATCGGTGGGGGCTACCAGCCTTATCCGCTTCATGATGGCTTGGAACGCCGAGCCGTCACGTGAGAACACAGGCATACGGTTTCGTCCGATATTCCGTTCCTTCAATATGTTCCGTAGCAGAGGGACGAGTTTGTCCTCCACAAGTTGCTTGGGTATGTAGTCCAGCGAGCCGAGTTTCATGCTTTCGACCGCCGTATGCACTTCGGCATAGTCGGTCATGATAATGAACGGCTGCATCATGCCTTCCTTGCGCATCCAGCGCAACAGGTCGATACCGTTGCCGTCGGGCAGGCGCAGGTCGGAAACCACGATGTCCCCGTCTGCGGCCTGTTGCAGATATTTCTTCGCGGTCGAGAGGTGGAACGCCTGCACGGTACGGAATCCCTCACGTGCCAGCAGGTTGCAGACAAACTCGCAATACACGATGTTGTCCTCCACCACGATGATTTTTGTCTTATCCATTGTTATATTTCTTCCTTTCTTCTTTTGCCAGCCGGATTATCTCCGAACCCTTATCCAGCACAGCTTTTATAGCATTACCAATTGTTTTATCGTCAGGCGTGCCATCGCTATGAAGCAATTTGTATAGTTCCCTTAACGGCTTGTCGGCACGGAGTATCTCCCACGAGCTGCGCAGGTGGTGTGTAAGGGCGTCCAGCTCCTGAAGGTCTTTCCGTTGTTTCGCCTCCCGAACCTCCTGCATTTCCTTCTCGGTTTCCGTAATCAGTTTCTCCAGCATGACGGATTCATTGCCGTAGGATAGCAGGGATGTGAAATCCGGCTTTTCATTTTGTGCCGCATTCATGGCGCATTTATTTGAAATCTCCATCAGTTCAGATATGGAAAACGGCTTGAACAGGCATCCTGTGAATCCATGTTCTATAAGTTCCTCTTTGCCGCAACTGCCCGAAGCGGTTGTCACGACTACCGGGATATCCCTTGAATTGCCAACGTTGGAAGTGCGCAACAGTTCCAGCAACTCGAAACCGTTTATATCCGGCATATTCAGCTCCGTCAGAAGAAGGCTGTATTCCTTTTTTCGTATCAGTTCCATCAGCTCCGCAGCGTCGGTGCAGGTATCGCAGTGTATCCCTTCTTGTGCATACATTTCTTTCAGCATCAGGAGCAGTACTTCGTCATTGTCGATGGCAACCACATCGTGGAATGTATGGTTATGATGAACCTGTGCTTGATTTATCTGTTCCGGTAGTTCCTCGGCTGTCTGCATGGGGATTTCCACAGTGAAACAGCTGCCTTTGCTTTTTCCGCTCTCCAGCCGTACTATACCGCCGAGCATTGCCACGATACGCTGCACGATGGACAATCCCAGACCAAAGCCGTCTTTTGTGGCGGCGTTTGACAGACGTTCAAACGCACCGAATATACGTTGTTGCTCCTCTTCGGTCATGCCCGTTCCTGTATCTTTGACGATTAGCTTCAGCAAACCGTTATCATAATCCGTTGTCAGAGATACGCCGCCGCTCTCGGTAAACTTGATGGCATTTGACAGAAGATTATTCCCGATTTGCAAGATGCATTCCTTATCGGTCAAAACAACGGCATCCGTGCGGCAATTTATCGTAAGAGCCAGACCATTGCTTATTGCAACAGGCATAAACTCAGTTTCAAGAGTGTGGGTGATTGTTGAAATTCTGCACGGGGCAAAATTCGGCTGCTCCTTGCCATTGTCCAGCCGGAAGAAACTCAGCAGCGTATTGAGCATTTCACGCATACGCTCAGAAGATTGCCGGATGTTTTGGATATACGCCCCGATTTTATCAACATCGCAATCTTTTTGCATCAGTCCGGCATAACCCGTTATTGCCGTCAGAGGTGTGCGCAATTCATGGGTGATGGTATGAACGGCTTTCTTGCGGGAAGCAATCAGTGCCTCGTTCTGTTCAACAGACTGTTTCAACTGTTCTATTAAATCCGCAGTTTCTCGTTTGTACCGTTTGATACGGGTGATATTTCGGTGGATGATTATGTAAGAGATTACCAATAACAACACAACGAATCCTGTCAAGCCACCTATCTGAATAAAAGAACTTTCACGCATGGCGGCTATTTCCGCTTCCCGTTTCTGTAAGTCTGCTTGAACTTTCTCGTCTATTTGAACTACCAGTCCTTGCAGTTGTCTGTTGAGTTCCGCATTTCGTGTAGCAAGACTATCGGCGTGTTCCGACAAACGGCAGCTATGTGCCTGTTGTTCAGCTATCATATTCCGATTAAGGGAACGGAGCATCAGTTGGTTTCGCTTCTTCCTTTTTGCCAAAGATGCCCAAGAAACCCTTGCGCTTGGACTTCTTGGGCTGTTCCTGCACACTCTTCTGCATGATTACAGGTACTTGACTGGTTATCTTATCGTTGATGGCTTGTTGCTGCTCAAGTATCTGAACAATTTGGCACATCTGCCGTTCCTTATCTTCGAGAAGATGGCGTACACTGTCGATACGCTCTGCCGGATAGGTAGCTTTGAAACGGCAGAGCATACTGTCTATTGACATACGCCGGGCATGGTAAAGTCCTAAATCCTTATCATCCCATTCCAATATCGTTTCATCCAATAGAGAAAACTCTATCAAATGAATATGAATATTGTTTACCTCTTTTCGAAATTCGTCGATTTCTCGGTTTTTGGCTTCCAATTCCTCCATGTCTCGCCATTCGCCAAGCCATATGTACATGATGCCGCCTACCAGCAAAGCTATTAGTAGATAGCCTGCGGAAGTCAACGCACGGATATTTTTAATATCGATAGACTGTTTCATAAGATACTATATGACCGTTATGGTTTAGATGAACTCGCATCATCAATAGAAGAGATTGGAGATGTGGCAAAGAACAAGGATAAGCATTATGATAATTCGAAATTCCTCCTTACCTGTTTCAACAGTGTCTTACAGATTAACTTATGAAATGGTTTTATTATAGTAAAATAGAATTTTCCCATACGGTTGTTGTATCGGACTTTCGTACAAACCGATAGATATAGACTGTCATTCATACGCCTTTCGGTCATAAATGCAATAACAAAATTAAGGTGTTTGTCGCTTTTGCTTATTGTCGCAAGGCTATCGGATTTGACAATGACAAGATCCGATAAATTCTTCCCTTCGTTTAGACCAAAAGGTTTTACTATGGCATTACGAAACTTCATCAAGACAATAATCCACTGGGGTGCGCAGAAAAATCTGACTGTCAGTTCTTCTGCGCTTATCGGTCGTGTGGTACAGACTATCTCACTGAAATTATCAGTATAATCAAAATGCTTGTTTAGACTCATGATGCATAAAAACGTTATCACAAATTCTTTACCTCATAGCGAATCACGACAGCCTTGACATCAGCTGCGGGATATTTCCTTTGGTAATATGCCGTAAGGTCTTTATATAGCCATATATCAACGATTTGTGGTGCAACAACATACATAAACACATCATATTGCATTACATAGTCTTCTGTATCATCGCTTGTTACAAAATTAAACTCTCCAAATTCGTAATTTTTAATTTCCAGCGGAAGCAACTTATATGATTCGGGAAACTCTGTTAACTCCTTACTCTTTCTAATCAAAACGCCATGCTCAACAGTGTGCATATCGTCATCCTGCAAGAACCATATGCCTATACCGTAAAAAGCAATATAATAGCGCAATCCTCCAAATTTATATGTGCTATTTGTTTTAAGGTCGTTCTCAATGTCCTCTTTTTTATCAGCGTCAATGGCGTAGGCAAATTCTGGATTAATATACGGACAGTATTGCTCAAAATACCAATCCGGGATGAAATGAGGAGGCAAATTCTCAGAGTTCTTGTGTTCTTTCGATATAACTTCCAATAGCTCGTATTCAGTCCAAGCCGGGTCACCCATGCGATAACCCAAGTAGTTTGTTTCACTGATACGTATCTGATATTCATATCCTTCTTCGTATTCAAACTTACCGATGCTTCCCTGAGCCTCCCAATCGGTGGACTGCTCGTTTTTTACAGCATATACATCTGTAAGTACATTGTTATCACTTGATGTTAAAACACCGGGGAGTTTTGCAGAAGCCACCGTAAGCGTGTATTCCTTGTAACCGGTTACTTTTTTGTCTTCTTCATCATCATTGCACGATGTTACTCCTATCATTGTAAAGATTGCCATAAACAGCATTACGAGAAAGTTTCTATTCTTCATTTTTGTCCATTTTAATTGTTTTCTGTACCGTATTAACTTAAGTTTCAACTACTTCGGTTATTTTTACCGAATCATTGTATATCACAAGTCACGAATATACCTTTTGCACCGGCTTCCCGAAAGAAGCGCGTGGCATCGTTGATACGGATTTCGGCTATATCCACTCCGACGGTACAGCAGCCCATTTCGGCAAAAGGCAGCAAGTTACCTCCGTTACCACAACCTACTTCCAGAATATTCATACCTGCTTTTATGGCTTTATGCGCTTGGATATAAGGCAGGTAATACTTTCTGCTTGTTGTGGCAAGCTCTTGGAAATAGAGCCGCCTATTGTTTTGTCGTTCTTGCATAACATTTAATTTTTCAGCAAAAGTATGGGCATAAAACGAAACAACTCTCAAACTAGTTTGAGAGTTGCAGCCAGATGATTGTTTTTCGCATGTCTTATTTCTTGCCAAAAGTAATTTCCTTACGGATACGACTAAGATATGTCGGCGTGATTTGCAGATATGATGCTAATTCTTTGAGCGTTATATTTTGAAGAATATTAGGATAATATTCTAATATATGAATATAACGTTCCTTCGCAGATTGGCGATACAGATTCAAAAAACTATCATATGTCTGGTGAAAAAATCCGTCTGATATGACACAATGTAACTTAAAGTCTTTTTCAAAGAGTTCATCAACAATGTTGCGGTTACAAACCAATACTTCCGCATCTGTAGCCGCTATAATATCAGTAACGGCTGGAGTTTTCAATACAAGACTTGAATAGTCACCCAATGGCGTGTCACAGAATGAAAAACCAGTTATATGTGTATTACCTTCTGAATCGGTCACGGAGTATTTGAAATATCCTTTTTTGATGAATCCCCATACTTTTCTTGTTATATCTCCACAATGAAGGAAATAATCACCCTTTTTATAAAGGCATAACTTCCCCTCTTTAGCGCAAAGTTCGCGCCAAAAGTCCATATCAATCTTATCTATATACGGGTTAAAGTTTGCCATTCTTAATTATTTAATATAACTGCGCTACAACCATTTGCAAAGTTAAGCATTTTAATCCGAACAGTCCTGAATTCTGTTGAGAAATAAAGCCATTCAGAGCAAAGTTCACTCCAAATGGCTTTTCAAACCAATGAAAGTTCTATATTTTCATACTTTTGTGGCGGTTTCCTTCTTTCGCATATAATCCCGGATGCCCGATGATTATATGGTCGGCAATGAAGTTGTTTGACGAACTTTGTTCATTTATCAGGCTACTTTCTTCAATTCTGTTGTTCCCACCTAGCATACATCTTCCTTGAAAGTTCCACAATTTCTTTGCTCAACTTCACAAGATCGATGGTATGTTTCTCCAGTTTGTAGAGCAACGCCATCGCCTTCTTCTCCGAAAAATGGATGCGCAATTCCTTCACGACTTGATTGTAATTGGTTCCTATACCGCGGAACTGGGCATGGAAGTCCGACAGTTTGGTGTAGTAGTCCACCAGCGTCTTGTCCACTTTCAGCACCTTGAACTTCTGCCCGAAGAAATGCGCTTTGAGAAAGACGGCTTTCGCATACACGTTCGATTCCTCGTACATCGTCAGGAATCTGTTCCATTCCACATCGTCGAAGCGCACCATCACGCAGTGCATCTTTGGGTTCAATTTGGGATTTCTCCCGTACTTGCTCTTCTTTTTCATTCTTCTTATACTTTTAATTTTATGGCTTGTCCATTGTTTAATCTTTGATTAAGGAACCTTGAAATTATCCGACTGCGGAGGATAATTCTGCCCACGGCAGTGCTGGGATTTTCAGTTACTCGGAAGCATTCGGGTAACTGAAAATATACCTTGCTGTGTCTTTGAGGACACAAAAATCCTCCGTTTGTCGGATTGGGAAAACACCTTTCAAACTCCAAGTCGCTTCATCCGGGTATTCCTCACTGTTCGGGTACAAAGTTACACCTTAACACGGTATCGGACAGTGGTTTGAACCGGACAATGGCTACCTATCGACGCAATATGCAGCCACTTATCGAAATGCAGGTTCAATCATTTCCTTATTTAGTCAAACAATGATTCAAAAGATGAAAGTTCTGAGTACATGAGAATAGAGAAATTCAAATACTGATCAAAAGGATTTGTTGAATACCTGCCAAAACGAGTATTGAGGAAAATCAAACAATGGTTGTCTGACAATTTGATGATACATTGATTTAATGATTTCATGACGTAATGTTGTCACTCTCCAAACGACCAAAACTTTGTTTCACCACACAACTATATAGAGAACTATTAAATAAGCGGATTGTGAAATAGTCAGCCTTTCTGTTTGAACAGCATTCATGCGAAAAGAACCGTTTCTGTATGATACCCACGGACAATGATTACCGTATCGGTGCAACACGCTGCCACTTTCTGGAAATCCATTGCAAGGTAGTAGATTATATATTCCTTTGTGGCAAAAGAAACAGTAACAATAAAAAGTATGTATATGGAAATCGTATCAATTGAAAGAAAGACCTTTGAGGCGATGGTCGCCAAGTTCGACCGTTTCGTCAGTCGCATGGATGCCATCTGCCGGCGGCACGGAGAGAAGACAATGGGCGGGTGGATGGACAATCAGGACGTTTGCCGGATGCTCAACATCAGCCCACGCACATTGCAGACGCTTCGGGACAACGGGACGCTGGCTTACTCGCAGATAAGCCACAAGACGTATTACCGTCCCGAAGACGTGCAGCGTATTGTTTCCGTTGTGGAGGACAGGCGCAAAGAAGCAAAGTTCAAGGGCAGGACGATTTAATCACCCGCATATAGTAAA
>Ga0137298_10369_pt1 | contig 39433 bp, 40 predicted proteins | sample RamsorincwithD2O_2_FD_97182 | JGI IMG/M metagenome (GOLD analysis project Ga0137298, IMG submission 97182) | Mouse cecal microbial communities from Vienna, Austria - Glucosamine amended with D2O | ecosystem: Host-associated > Mammals > Digestive system > Large intestine > Cecum | place: Austria...
GGAAGTTTTTTCATGTCATTTGTAAGCTTGTCAAGAAAAACACGGTCATTGCTTAACTTACTTGCAAATGCCTGTGGTTCAGGAGTTTTGGATGATTCATCAATTAAAGTAATTACGGATGTTTGTAGTGCCTTTGCAATCGCATCTAATTTTTGAATACTGATATTTTGATTACCTGTTCTTTCAATCTTAGAGATGAAATTCACTGATATACTACTGAATTCCGCAAGGTCTTCTTGAGTCATTCTCAAACTCCTGCGCCTTTTTTTGATCGCAGCTCCTAAGTTGTCTATCACTTCAATCACAATTCCTTTCACACAGATTTCTGCCTGCGCTTTTTAGAATAAAGTTAAACTGTAATTAAATGAAGAATTTATAATATTATCTTTCTTCATTTAGTATATTCATACACCTAAACCATTAAGCAATAAATACTAATTGAATAAGTATTATGAAAGAAAAGTATAGGTTTGAACTTAGGAAATTGAGAGAAGCGAATAGAAGTATAGCAAATAAAATAACTTTAACATAGTTATTTTATTAAAACTTAAGAAGCTTTACTGGTTCCATTAGCGTAGTTTAAGTTTACGCCATCTTGAACATTAAAAATATAAACATTGAAATGAACATCATTTGAATTAATTGACTGACCTTCCATTTCGACACCACGAGCTAATAATTCATTATTTCTAAAAATTGGTGTAACTCGATACCGAACATAATTTGATGGAGAGGCTTTTAAATAAGTAGCCACTTCATTCTCATACATTAGCATATCTGGATCGTTTAAATGCCTAGTCCCAGTCATCAGGTTTTTCCAATTATTATTTTGACCTGTGAGTTGGTAACCAATTAAATGAGAACGATTATAGAGCCAATGGTCATTTATTTTCTTGTTATGCCAGCCAGTTGGATTGACATGCAGTGGCTCTCGTTTTGTTTTTGGCATTAAGGAACTATTTAAAAGTGCATTTGCTGCAGTTACACGATTTTGTGAGTCAAGATCGCCATATTTTTGCCAGGCACCACGACTTGTATCTAAATCTTCTTTTGAAAAATCTGGATTATTATTGTTCACGTTAACAACATTTTTCCCCGTATAATCAAGACTAGCTAATTTTTGTTTACTTAAAGATTCAACTGCATTTGGATTAGTGTAGTTTTTTAATTGCTTTTGAAGATCAGCTATCTTTTTATCTAAAGAGCTAATTTTCTTCTCAATTTTTTTGTTCTGCTTGTTTAAATTTTTTGCTTTCTTTTGATCAGTATAGTCATACTTATATTTTTTAACGACTTTAGTATCGTTAGATGAACTAGCTTGAACAGTATATGTTTGACTAAGTCCGAGAGAAAACAAAAGGGTAACTGTTAAAAATTCGGTAATTTTCTTATGTTTCATTATCTTTTGGCCTTTCTATAACCAGCATTAATTGCGTCTTGTTCACTGTTAAAGTAAACGGCATTAGCTGAATTCATATGGTAGCCTGCTTGACCAGGTACATGGTAGATTTTTGAATTACTGTTTCCGACAATTGTTCCTTGGTTACCAGTATAAAGATCACCTTGATTAGAAGAATCAGAAGAATTAGAAGAACTACTAGTATTTGCTTCCTGACGTTGAGCAGCTTTTTGTTGTTCTTCAGCTTCTTTTTGACGGGCTTTGGCCTCTTTTTTAGCTGCCGCTTCAGCCTTTTTTCTTGCTTGTTCAGCTTCTTGTTTTTGTTGTTCTTCTTTTTCTTGGTAGTCATCAAGTTGCTGCTTTAACTTGTCATATTCAGCTTGTTTATTCTTCTGTTCTTGTTTGAGAACCTTAGCTCTAGCTTTTTCTTTATTAAGTTCTTTAGTTCCAACTTTTTTAGTGACTGTTTTATGAACTACTCTGCTGCTTTTGGCTAAGGCGTCCTCATTACTTGAAGTAGTGGTTGTGCTGCTTGGGCTAACAGCTAGACTTAGTAAAACGAATAAAGCGATTGTTACACAATTTGCCCAAAAAACTTGATGTTTGTTTTTCTTAAAAACCAACTTTTTTATTAAATAATATGGAATTAGATAAAACCAAAAGAGGATCCACATTATTATTTTGACAATATTATTTTTCATCATTCTTTCTCCATTCTTAAATATCCTCATGTATCAGAATAATATAATGATTTCGATAAGAAAATAAAAAATTAAAAAAAGACTTGACGAAATTTGATTAAGATTATAATATATTTTTAACAATTAACTTAAACATTTTGCTAGTTGAGTAAATTGGTAATGTTTTTTTAGAGAGTCTACGGGTGGTGGAAGTAGATAAAACAGCTAATTGAAGATGGACTAGAAATTAAAATGGTGGTAACGAATTTTAATAATAAGTTATCAACGGAGTTGCGATCGTTAAAAACGCAAGGTAATTCTTAATTAAAATTAGGAGCTACTTACTAAGGTCATTTATGTGAGTAAATGGCAAATTAAAGGTGGTAACGCGAGCACTCGTCCTTTTATGGATGAGTGCTTTTTTGTTTGGAGGAAAGTACAATGCATAAAAAGAAAATTAGAAATAGAATAATTTGGTCACTAGTGGCAGTTTTAATTGTAATTGCTGGATGGTTTAGCTTTGGTCCAACCAGTAACACTGCCAAGAATCAAAAAGAAGTAGTAGTGGGTGTAGTTGGTCAAACAAAGCAAGACGCTGAAATTTGGAAAAGTGTAGCAGAAACTGCTGAAGAAGAGTATGGCATAAAAATTAAAATTAAGAATTTTACTGACTATAATCAACCAAATAAGGCACTTCAAAATGGTGATATTGATCTAAATGCTTTCCAGCACTATACATTTTTAAATGCATGGAATAAGGCAAATCATGGTTCACTAGTCGCAATTGGGAATACTTATATTGCTCCAATCAGGTTGTATTCAAAGAAATATAAGAGCATTAATGATTTGCCACAAGGCGCTACAATTGCAGTACCAAATGATGCATCTAATGAATCAAGAGCTTTATATGTCTTGAAAAATGCTGGACTAATTAACTTGAAAAAGGGCGTTAAACTTGCAACGGTAGCTGATATTACTTCAAATCCTAAGGGACTAAAAATTAAGGAAGTTAGTGCAGAACAAACAGCAAGAGTAATTGATGATGTAGATGCAAGTATTGTTAATAATACTTATGCCGTTCCTGCTAAATTAGGTGATAAGCAAACAATTTATATTGAGCCTTTGAATAAAGATTCTGAACAATGGATTAACATAATTGTTGCAAATAAAAAAGATAAGAATAATAAAATTTACAAGGATTTAGTTAAGGCATATCAAACTGAAAAAACTAAGAAATTATCTGACAAGCTTTATGGCAAGACTGAAGTTGCAGCCTGGGGATTGAAATTAAAGTAAGAGGAGGAGCAGTCTAATGGCAGCACAAATTGATTTGAAAAATATTACCGTTCAATTTGGACAGAATAAAGCAGTTAACGATGTAAGTTTAGAAATAAATAAGGGTGACATTTACGGCGTAATCGGATTTTCAGGGGCCGGTAAATCTACTTTGGTAAGAACAATTAACTTACTGCAATATCCTTCTGCTGGGTCAGTAGAGGTTAATGGAACGGTGTTGTTTAAAGACAATAAATTACAAATAAGCAAGAAGCAACTTCAAGAAAAAAGACGGAAAATTGGGATGATTTTTCAAAATTTCAACCTATTGAATGAAGAAACTGTTATTGAAAATGTTGCTTTTGCATTGCAGCATAGTCGTTTATCTGACCAGGAACTAGAGGAAAAATCTCTTCATTTGTTAGAATTAGTTGGCTTAAAAGATAAGGCAGATTTTTATCCAGCTCAGTTATCTGGAGGTCAGCAACAGCGTGTAGCTATTGCGCGTGCCCTGGCCAATGATCCTGATATTTTGATTTCTGATGAGGCAACGAGTGCCCTTGATCCAAAAACTACTAATCAAATCTTAGATTTATTATATGATCTAAATAAAAAATTAGGCCTAACTGTTGTTTTAATTACCCATGAAATGGATGCTGTAAAACGTGTAGCAAATAAAATTGCAGTAATGGAAAAGGGAAAAGTAATCGAAAAAGGTGAGTTGAGAGAGGTCTTCTTACATCCTCAAAAGCAACTTACGCGTCAATTTGTGGGTGGGGCTTTGCAGGCTCAACATATTTTGAATACTTATAACTTTGATAAATTAGCCGAGAACGCAGAATTGTATCAATTAGTTTATAGCATCAATGATGTAACTAAATCAGTTGTGGCTGATTTAGATGTTTCATTGAATACAAAAGCAAGTATTTTATATGGAAATGTAGAAGTTCTAAGTGGTGAACCAATAGGAACACTTGCAATTTTATTGAATTTAGATGAATTAAAGCAAAAAGAAGCTATTAAATTCTTGGAGAGTAAAAATGTTGTAGTAACGAAGTTAGATAAAGGAGTGCTGACTAATGATTAGTTTTTTCACTAAAAACTTTCCTAATGTAGTAGCCCTAGGTTGGGGCGGAGATGCTGGTTGGGGAACAGCTATTTTCCAAACCTTATTTATGACTTTTTGGTCAGCTATTTTTGGGGGAATTCTAGGTTTAATTTTTGGCTTATTATTAGTTTTAACAAAACCAAAAGGAATTTTAGCTAATAAAGTAGTTTATTGGATTGTTGATAAAATCGTATCGATTTTTAGAGCTGTACCATTTATTATTTTGCTAGCATTTGTTGCTCCAGTCACCCAAAAAATTGTTGGAACTCAAATTGGGATGAAAGCAGCTTTAGTACCATTAACTTTAGGTGTGTTCCCATTTTTTGCTAGACAAGTTCAAGTTGCACTTGAAAGTGTAGATAAAGGAAAGATTGAAGCTGCAGAAGCATTAGGTGCTTCAACCAAAGATATTATTTTTGACGTATATTTAAGAGAAAGTAGATCTGAATTAGCTCGAGTTTCAACCGTAACTTTGATTAGTTTAATTGGGTTAACTGCAATGGCAGGAGCTGTTGGTGCTGGTGGCTTAGGTAATACAGCCATTTCATATGGATACAATAGATTTAATAATGATGTGACTTTGGTAGCAACTTTATTAGTTTTATTATTGGTATTGATTGTTCAAGTTGTTGGAGATTTAGTTGCTAAGAAATTAAATCATCAAGAACGATAAGCGTATAGCATTGAAAAAGTATTTTTAGTATAATTTAATACAATTATATTAGCGAAGAATTATATTCTCCGCTTTTTGTATGCCCTTTCATTTAAATGTAGCTTATAATGAAGATAATGAAAACGGAGGACAAAAATATGGTGAAAAAAGGTTATCGTGTTGAAAGTGATACATTAGGCCCAGTAGAAATTCCTGAAAAGGCATTGTGGGGTCCACAAACACAAAGAAGTAAGGATAATTTCCATACTGGAGCGTTAATGCCAATTGGTATTATTCGTGCGCTTCTTCAAATAAAGCTAGCTGCTGCTCAAGCTAATATTGAAGCAGGAACTGAAACAGAAGAAAAGGGACGTGCCATTATTGAAGCAATTCATCAGCTACTTGATTTAAACAATGAAGAATTGCAACCATATTTTCCATTGCATGTCTATCAAACTGGATCAGGTACCCAAACTAATATGAATGTTAATGAAGTGGTGGCTAATCTTGCTAATAAAAATCATCCCGGTTTAGATATTTTACCTAATGATGACGTGAACATGGGACAATCATCAAATGATACTTTTCCAACTGCAATGAATTTAGTTGCAACACAAGCGTTAGACGACTTAAAACCTTCTATTAAACACTTGATTAAAGAACTAAAAGTGAAACAAGATGAGTATTGGACAACGGTTAAAGTAGGAAGAACTCACTTGCAAGATGCGGTTCCATTGACTTTTGGTCAGGAACTATCAGGCTATATTTCTGCTCTTAATCATGATTTATCCTACATTAACGAGTTAGAAGAAACACTTTATGAATTACCAATTGGAGGAACTGCTGTTGGCACTGGACTTAATGCAGCTCCTGGTATGGCAGAAGATATCGCTGAGCGTTTATCAAGAAAGTATGGACATAATTTTAAAGTTGATACAAATAAATTCTTTGGTTTAGCAAATCACTCAGGCTTAAATGTTGTGCATGGCGCTTTAAAAGCTTTGGCAGCTGATATGTTCAAAATTGCTCAAGATATTCGTTTCTTAGGATCTGGCCCAAGAGCTGGTTTAGGAGAACTTAATTTACCTGCAAACGAACCTGGTTCATCAATTATGCCAGGTAAAGTAAATCCGACTCAAGCAGAAGCTGTTACCATGGCATGTTTGAGAGTCTTTGGAAATGATACAACTATTACTATGGCTGCATCTCAAGGAAACTTTGAAATGAATGTCTTTAAGCCAGTGATGATTGCCGCATTTTTAGAGTCTGCCAATGTTTTATCTGGAACTATTTCTGGCTTTGCAGATAAGATGATTCATGGTATGACTGTTAATAAAGAAAGAATGGCTAAGGATGTAGCAAATTCATTAATGACAGTTACTGCACTTTCACCACATATTGGTTACCATGAAGCTGCTACTATTGCACAGACTGCAGCTAAAAATAATACGACTTTGCGTACAGCAGCTTTAAAGAGCGGCTTAGTTACTAAAGAACAATATGATAAGTGGATGAAACCAATTACCATGACTAATGCAATGAATACTAAGCCAATTGATGATTAAAAGAAGGAATAAAAATGGGATATAAATTTCCAACACAAACAGTAGATAAGTTACAAAAAAAATATGATGCAATTATTGTCGGAAGTGGTGGTACAGGATTAGCCGCAGCCATTCAAGCACACCAATATGGTTTGAATGTTGCAATTTTAGAAAAGAATGGCTTTTTAGGTGGAAACACTATGAGAGCTAGTTCTGGTATGAATGCTGCTGAAAGTATTGTTCAAGCTCGTTTAGGTGTAAACGATAGTATGCAAAAATTTTATGATGAGACGCTAAAAGGTGGCGGCCGCATGAATGACCGTGAAATGCTCCATTATTTTGTCGAGCATGCACCTTTGGCTATTGCGTGGCTTGAAGACTTAGGAATTAAAGTAGATGATTTAACAATTACAGGTGGTATGTCCCAAAAACGTACACACCGTCCATCCTCAATGGCACCAATTGGCGCATTTTTAGTTAATAATTTACTTAAAATTGCTGATGAAAAGAATATTCCAATTTTTACTGATGCTAAGGTGACTAAATTATTACAAGATGACAACAAGAAAATTAATGGAGTAGAAGTTAATAATGATCGGCAAGTAAAAGCTAAAGCAGTTTTACTTGCTACTGGTGGTTTTGGTGCTTCTAAAGATTTAATCGCTAAGTATCGACCAGATTTGCGTAACTATAAGACAACTAATCAACCTGGTGCGACTGGAGATGGCTTAAAATTAGCTAATAAAGTGGGAGCACAACTTGAGCAATTAGAGTTAGTCCAAGTTCACCCTACAGTTCAACAAGATACAGATCATGCGTATTTAATTGGTGAAGCAGTACGCGGTGAAGGAGCTATTTTAGTTGATCATCAAGGTAAGAGATTTGTTAATGAATTGAATACGCGAAAGATCGTATCAAATGCGATTACCAAAACTCCAGAACATTCAGCATATTTAATCTTTGACCAAGGGGTTAGAGATAGGGTTAAGGCAATTGAATTTTATGATTCAATTAATTTAGTTGTTCATGGAAACACTATTGAAGAATTAGCTGAAAACATTAAAGTGCCCGTTTCCAACCTTGAAGAAACACTTAAAAATTGGAATAAAGCAGTAGCAAATAATGATGATACAAAATTTGGCCGTACTACTGGAATGGCTGAGTTAGACCACGCACCATATTATGCAATTCATATTGCACCTGCAATTCATTACACAATGGGTGGAATTCATGTGGCACCTGATACCCGTGTCTATGATACTAACGGAAACTTTATTTCTGGTTTATATGCTGCTGGTGAAGTTAGTGGTGGCTTACACGGTAACAATCGAATTGGTGGTAATTCGATTGCTGAAACAATTATTTTTGGTCGTGAAGCTGGAAAAGCAATGGCATATTTAATTAAATAAAGCGCTTCCAATAGAAAGGCTATTTGTGTATACTTAAAGTGTAGAACTTAAGCTTTCATTTAAAGGAGTATATATAAAAATGAGTCGTAGAAAAGTATTTTTAGTTGGTGACGGCCGTGTTGGTTCAACTTTTGCAAATGACTTATTGCAAAATGTTAGAATTGATGAATTGGTAATTTGTGATGTAGTCAAAAAAGTTACTGAAGGGGATGCTTTAGATTTAGAAGATTTAGCCCCATTTGTTGGTCAATGCACTGTTAAGAGTGGAGATTATAGTGATGCAAAAGATGCCGATATTGCTGTAATTACTGCCGGAGCCGCAAGAAAACCTGGAATGACTAGACTAGATTTGGTAAAAACTAATGTTAAAATTTTAGAATCAATCATAAAACCAATTGTAGAATCTGGTTTTAACGGTATTTTTGTCGTTTCTGCTAATCCAGTAGATATTCTAACTACTTTAACTCAAAAGTTATCTGGTTTTCCTAAGAATAAAGTTATCGGAACCGGTACATCCCTTGATACAGCTCGCTTGCGTGTGGCTTTATCACATAAGACTGGTGTTAATGTTGATCATATTGATGCTTATGTTTTAGGTGAACATGGTGATACATCTTTTGAAAACTTTGATGAAGCAATTATTGATCATAAGCCTCTTCGTTCTTATAAAGAATTAGATGAAGAAACATTGGTTGAATTAGAGACTGATGTTCGTAAAAAGGGTGGTAAGATCATTGCTAATAAGGGAGCAACTTTTTATGGCGTTGCAATGTGCTTAACACAAATCTGTAAGGCAATCTTAGAAAATAAAGCTCTAGTGATGCCCCTATCTGCACCAATGACTGGAGAATACGGTATTCATGATCTTTACCTAGGCAGCCCAGCTGTAGTTACCGCTAATGGAATTAGTGATGTGATTGAGCTTCACTTATCAGAAGATGAAAAGAAGAAAATGGCTTATTCAGCAGCTAAGATGAAGGAAGTTGTTGACGGAATTGACCTTTAAACAATAATTTTAATAATTAAAAGCGTCTTGTACTTAAGTTGAGAGTGCAAGACGTTTTTTGTGTGATAAAATTTTAAAGGTATGATATTTAATCAAAGTTTGGGGACTATGAAAGTGAACAGTAAAGAAAGTAAAAATGAACGTGTAAATCAGCTCCATCATCAACATACTTTGTCGCATCATCATCATATGCGAATTCGGTGGCAGGATTTTTTTACTAGTGATAATATTACACCTGCTAAAAATGCGACTTTGGCCGAACGATCGGTAATTGTAGGGCATATTGGTATGATGCTTCTCTCTTGTGGGACCGGAGCGTGGCGTGTAAGATCAGCGATGAATACAATTGCTCGCTGTTTAGATATGACATGCAGCACGGATATTGGACTTGTTTCAATTGAATATACTTGTGTTGATGCGGATGGTAAGAGCTATACTCAAGCTCTAAGCTTACCATCAACAGGAGTGAATACGACTAAGTTGGACCGTATGGAAAACTTTGTTAGTCAGTTTAAAAAAGATAACGGAAATTGGACGATTGGGCAAATTCATAACCGATTAGAAGAGATTTCGACAATGAAGTCGCAATATGCTCCGTGGCAAGTTGGACTGGCTGCTGGTCTTGCATGTGCAGGATTTATTTTTTTACTAGGTGGCGGAATTTTTGAAGTTATTTGTGCTTTTTTAGGTGCAGGTTGCGGAAATTATATTCGTCGAAAAATGATTGATCGACATTTAACTATTTTAGCTAACATTACAGTAGCAGTTGCTGTAGCCTGCGCGGTATATGTGGGTAGTTTTTACTTAATTAGACTATTTTATCCAGTTAGCCTTCATCATTTAGATGGATACATTGGAGCCATGCTCTTTGTGATTCCAGGTTTTCCATTTATTACATCTGGACTGGATATTTCTAAGCTTGATATGAGATCAGGATTAGAGAGAATGGCTTATGCAATAATGATTATTGTTGTTGCAACTGCAGTTGGTTGGGTAATGGCTTTGATATTAAACCTGCATCCGCAAAACTTTGAGAAATTAGGACTAACACCATTAGTTTTAACTCTTTTAAGATTAGTTGCTAGTTTCTGCGGAGTTTTTGGCTTCTCAATTATGTTTAATTCTAGAATTCCAATGGCAACTGTTGCCGGGATTTCCGGAGCTATAGCAAATACTTTACGCTTAAGTTTGGTTGATTGGTCAAACGTTCCACCAGCTGTGGCTGCTTTTATCGGAGCCTTTGTTGCGGGAATGTTAGCTTCAATTATTAGACGTAAAACTGGTTTTCCGAGAATCGCTATTACGGTACCATCAATTGTAATTATGGTGCCGGGACTATATATGTACCGAGCTATGTTTAACTTAGGATTAACGTCATTAAATGCAGGAGCCTTGTGGATGGTTCAGGCTTTAATGATTGTAATTTGTTTACCATTAGGTTTAATTGCAGCTCGTATTTTAATGGATAAAGACTGGCGACATGCCGGATAGATTTTTATTAAAAAGTTGTCATGGAATTTAAACTATGGCAACTTTTTTCGTATAATTAATAGAACAAGAGAATTAAAGAGTGAGTGAAGAAGAATGCAAAAGAAAATATTATTGCTTTCAACGGGTGGAACAATTGCGTCTGTTGTTTCAGAAGCTGGGTTAGTGCCTAAAGAATCCGGTGAACAGTTAATCAATATGTTAGGGGAACTACCTTATGATATTACTGTCGAGGATATTCTCCAACTTGATTCATCTAATATTCAGCCTGAAGAATGGAAATTGATTGCTGAAAAAATTTATGAAAATCGAAATAAGTATGATGGGATTGTAGTATCTCATGGTACTGATACCATGGCCTATACAGCATCCATGCTTTCTTTTATGCTGCAAAATATTAATATTCCAGTTGTTTTAACTGGAAGTCAGGTTCCAATTAATGTGGTACTGAGTGATGCACCAGATAATTTGAAATTAGCCTTTGCAGCAGCTGCTAGTTGTCATCCTAATATTTATTTAGCTTTTGATCGAAAAGTTATGCTGGGGTGCAGAAGTGTTAAAGTAAGAACGATCAATTTTGATGCTTTTGAAAGTGTTAATGTACCACCAGTGGCTCGGGTAACATCTGATGGCCTAGTATTTTCTGACCAAAATGTACCTAAAAATACAAAAGATATGAAAGATACAACTTTAAACACTAGCATTAATCCTCATGTTTCTTTAGTTAAACTATTCCCGGGTTTTGATCCTAATTTGCTATTTGCAATGGTCGAAAGCGGATGTCAAGGAATTGTAATTGAAGCGTATGGTTTAGGCGGGATGAATTATATCCGAAGAAATATGGTAGCTGCAATTGGAAAGTTAATTAGAAGAGGAATACCGATTATTGCGACGAGTCAATGCTTATATGAGCGAAGCGATCTTACAAAATATGAAGTTGGGAGAGAAGCATTGCTTGAAGGAGCGATTAGTGCTCGGGATATGACTTCAGAGAGTGCGATTACTAAACTGATGTGGGGATTAGGCCAAAACTGGGATGTTCACCAGATTTCTGATTTTTTTAATACTGATGTAGCTGGTGAAGTAACGATTGAAAAAAACGACAATTTACAGATAGATTAATTTTTTAAGGATGCAAATGAAGGAAAACTTTAAACAACCAATTGGCTTAACACAAGCAGAAGTTGAGCAAAGAATTAAAGAGGGAAAAGTTAACCGAGCTGTTAATGATCAAGCTAAGACTACCTGGCAAATAATTAAAGAAAATACATTTACGTATTTTAACTTGATATTTTTAATATTAGCGATCTTGTTAGTGATCGTTGGAGAATACAAGGATTTAACATTTTTACCAGTTATTATCGCAAATATGATAATTGGGATTGTCCAAGAATTACGTGCAAAAAGTGTTTTAGACAAGTTAAATGTTATGAATACAACAAAAATAGCCGTAATTCGTGATAAAGAAGAAAAAATTGTGCCAATCGAAGATCTAGTTTTAGGGGATGTAATTGTACTTAAAACAGGGGATCAAATTCCTGCGGATGGGCAAGTTATTTCTGGAACATTACGAGTAAATGAAGCATTGCTAACTGGTGAAGCCGATGAAATAGAGAAAGATGTTGGCGCAGAGTTAATGTCTGGAAGCTTTGTAGTTGCAGGAAAAGCTTATGCGCGGCTTGAAAAGGTTGGTAAGAATTCTTATGTTTCTAAGCTAACTTTAGAAGCTAAAGCGATGAATTCAAAAGAGGGCTCTGAAATGGTGCGCTCAATTAATCGATTGATTAAATGGGTTGGAATCATCATCATCCCCTGTGGAATTGCCCTCTTCATTGTTGCCCGTTATGTAAATCATTTAAATTTAGCGGACAGTATTGTCTCAATGGAAGCAGCAATTATTGGAATGATCCCTGAAGGTCTGTATTTATTAACGACAATTGCTTTGGCATTAGCAGCTATGCGTTTAGCGCGTTCCCAAGTTATGCTTCATGATATGAAAAGTGTTGAAACATTAGCTCGGGTTAATGTGCTATGTGTTGATAAGACTGGAACGATTACGGAACCTAAAATGGAAGTAGAGGAAGTTATTCCAGTTAGTGTTACTAAAGAAAAGTTGAGCAAAGAAATTTCTATTTTTGCTCAAAATATGCCTCATGATAATGCAACTATCAAAGCTGTTGCAAAAGCATTTAACCAGAAATTTAATATTCAGGCTACGCAAATCATCCCTTTTACTTCGGTAAATAAATATAGTGGGGCAGTTATTAAGAACAACACTTTATTAATGGGTGCGCCTGAGTTTGTATTGCGGGATCAATTTGAAAATTACGAAAAAGAAATAAATCAATATACCCGACAAGGATATCGAGTTTTAGTTTTTGGAAAATATCCGCATGCACTAAGGGATGAAAAAGAAAAATTGGTAGAGCCTGTTGAGCTATTAGGTTATATTTTAATTTCTAATCCAATCCGTAAAGAAGCAAAAAGTACTTTTGAATATTTTGATCGTCAAGGGGTAAATATCAAGGTGATCTCTGGAGATAACCCGTTAACGGTAGCACGCGTTGCAAAGCAGGCCGGTATTCGGGATGCAGATAAGTTGATTGATGCAACCGAAATTGGTGAAGGCGACTATGAAGAAGTTGTTAAAAAATATAACGTTTTTGGACGTGTTAAACCTGATCAAAAGAAAAAGTTAATTAAAGCTCTTCAAAAAAATGGTAATACTGTTGCAATGACAGGAGATGGTGTTAACGACATTTTAGCAATGAAGACAGCAGATTGTTCAATTGCTATGGCATCAGGCAATAGTGCTGCTGTTCAAGCATCCCAAGTTGTTTTGTTAGATTCTGATTTTGCTAGAATGCCAAAAGTGGTAGATGAAGGTAGAAAAGTAGTTAATAACATTGAAAGATCAGCTAGTTTGTTCTTGGTAAAGAATATCTTTTCATTTTTAATGGCTATCTTTTCTCTTGCCTTTGCAATGTCTTATCCATTACGTCCGGCTCAAATAGCCTTAATTTCAGCATTTACTATTGGTCTACCATCATTCTTATTAGCTCTTGAAAATAATTACAACCGTATTCGCGGAAAATTTATTCCTAATGTATTGTCAAGGGCAATTCCTGGTGGAATTACAGATATGCTCGCGGTCTCAATTTTGGTAGTGGCAGATATGGTTTTAGAATTAGGAAGACCAGAAGTAGCTACAACGGCTACGATGTTATTAGTCGCAGTAGGGATGATGGTGCTATATCATATTTCTAGACCACTAAATAAATTTAGGTGGACTGTTTTAGGTGGATCCTTTTTAGCATTAGTTTTATCTATTATTTTCTTCCATAATTTATTTGCACTTTCACGTATCTCTGCAACTGCTGTTTTCTTATTGTTAGTTCTATTCTTTGCAGAAATTACTATATTTAGATTATTAAGTAAGTTTGCTGATGGTGTTAGAGAAGTATTAGTTGCATATGATCAAAAGGGTAAAGATTTAACTATTAATGACATTAAACAAGCCTATCGCAAGGGAAGAAATATGGTAAATATGTCAGTTCCTGAAGAATAAAAGTGGTAAATAAGTATTTTTTTCGCCTGGTTGAATGATACAATTAAACAGTTGAGACAATACTTATCAGAGGTAAGAAATGAAAAATCATAGTGTAGAAAAATATAAAAATAAAATAATAGATTATCTTATTCCGATAATTTTGAGTCTAGTAATTGCAACTGTTTTAATTTGGACTGAATTGACTACTCGATCTGGTCTTACTTTAGACGACACTGCTTTTCACTTTCATCGTTTTTATGATACTTACCAGCAAATACAGAATCATAACTTCTCTTACTTTCAAATGAATTATGGAATGGGTGAGAGTGGGCGAATAGTCAATGCTTTATATGGCCCATTCTTTGCTTATTTAATGGGAAGTTTACTTTTATTTTGTAGTTCTTGGCTTCGTTTTCAAATTCTTATAACCTACCTGATTTTTCTGGTTGGTGGTTTGGGAATCTATCGTTTAAGTCGAAAGGTTAAACTATCGCAAGTTGTTTCTTCAATAGTTACCACGCTATTTTTAACTACTGGTTATATTGCATATTGGCCGAGATCCAATGCTTTCAACTCATGGGGTGCTGTTTTAATACCATTCGTATTAATCCAAGGAATTAACCTGTTGAATAATCATAAAAATCGATTTAGCTGGATTAGTCTTGGAATTGTAATGGCAATTGTAGCTCAGATCCATTTATTAAGCACTTTCTTCTCCATTCTTGCCTTGATTCCTTTCTTTATTTACGGATTAGTTTTGAGTGAAAATAAGCGTCAGATGTGGATTGATGTCTTTAAAGCTGTTGGCTTATTCATTGTGTTAACAGCAAACGTATGGGGTGCATTTTTACTGCTCTATCCGACTAATCAAATGGCATCTCCGATCGATTACTCACCGGTTTTGACCGCTGTTAATCTATCTGTTGCTGGTACTTCAACAATGTGGACGTCAATCACTGAAGTCACATTGCTCCTATTTATTGTTCAACTAATTTATGTAATCTTTAACTTTAAGTCTTCTAAATTAAATACTTTTGTTACCTTAGAAGGCATAGTCTTTCTATATTTAAGTTCTAATTTGTTTCCATGGCAATTTGTGAAGGACACCCTACCAGCAGTAACTGGTTATTTACAATTTCCCAACAGGTTTACTGTCGTAGCATATCCTTTGCTATTTCTTGGAATTGGTTTAACACTGAATGAATTAATTAAGAGTCATGGTAAAAAAATTGGAATGATTGCGAGTGCATTAGCAATTGTAGTAGTGTTGTTTAATGTTAGAGCCGACTTTAATGAGATTAATAATAATATTACTTACAACAAAGGAATTACTAGCAATGCTAAGGAGATGAAGGAAAAGGGATTAGCTCCATATATCAATAAAGTAGAAATTAATAGTCCTGATTATCTACCAGTAAGAAAGAAGATCAAATCAAGTGATATTACTGGTATGTTAATGAGTATGTCTCTACAAAAAAATAATTTTGAGCAAAGGGCTCTTTCAAATGGGCGTTTAGAGCTTACTTGGAAAGACTCAACTTCTAAAGTAACTACACTTCCGATTTTTATTTATAAACAATCTGAGTTAAGTTTAAATAATAAAGTAATAAAACCAAAAGTGAATGAAATAGGGATGCCACAAGTTCAGTCAAGAAAAGGGAAAAATACAGCAATTCTTTCTTTTAAGACTCCAACTTGGTTTACAATTTTACTCTATATTTCAATCCTTAGTTGGGCACTACTAATAATTTATGGTGTATTCAGATGGGTAAAAATCGTTAAAAAGTAGCTAAAAAAGCTTCTTAGAACTAATGTGATTTTAGTTTTAAGAAGCTTTTATTTTTATAGATTAATTGACTCTATTATTTGTTAACAAGTGTAAAAAGGAAAAACAATAAATGATACAATTGAAAAGTTGGATTGAAAATATTACTTGGAGGATAAAATATAATTTATGAATAAATACAAGGAAAAATTAATTGAGTATGGTTTGCCACTAATTTTAAGCATATTGCTAGCGACTATACTACAAATTCCGCAATTATTTAATCATGTTGCTCTTACGGGATCAGATACTATTTTTCATTTCAGTAGATTTTACGATACTGCTCAGCAAATAAAAAACCATAATTTTTCTTATTTTCAAATGAATTATGGGATGGGAGAAACAGGGCGGATAGTTAATGCAATTTATGGTCCATTCTTTGCTTATTTAATGGGAAGTTTGTTATTAAGTGCGGGCTCGTGGTTTAATTATCAGATTATACTTGTTTATTTAATTTTTATAGTTGCCGGTTTTGGGATGTATATTCTCGCCAGAAAAGTAAAATTATCACGAACAGTTGCTTTAATTGTGAGTACGCTGTTTTTACTTTGCGGATATATAAGTTATTGGATCCCATCAAATAGTTTTAATGCATGGGGAGCGGCCTTAATGCCCTATGTTTTAATTCAAGGAATAAATTTATTTAACGATGATAAAAAACATTTTAATTGGATAAGTCTTGCAATTACGATGGGAATTGTTGCTCAAGTCCATTTATTAAGTACCTTACAGGCAATTTTGGTTTTAATCCCACTTTTTATTTATGGTTTGGTAACTACAAAAAACAAAAAAAGAATGTGGGTAGATACTTTAAAAGCGGTAGTTCTATGTTTGATTTTAACTGCAAATGTATGGGGTGCATTTTTAGTACTATATCCAAAAAATACAATGTCAGCGCCATTAGATTTTTCACCGGCGCTAACAGTCCTACACCTTAAATCAAACGGCACAATAACAATGTGGACTGAAATTCAGGAAGCAGTTCTACTCTTATTTGGTTTACAAACAGTTTATGTTGCATTTAATTATCGTGTATCTAAATTAAACACATTTTTAACTATTGAGGGACTTGCTTTTTTATTTATAAGTTCAGATTTATTTCTATGGAGAGTAGTAGAAAAGTATTTTCCATCATTTTCAAACTACTTCCAGTTTCCTAATAGATTTACAGCAGTAGCTTATCCGCTACTATTTCTAAGTATGGGGCTTACCGTCGTAAATCTAATCAATCGTTATGATTTTCAGTTTAAAGTATTTGTAGAGTGTTTACTAATTTTCGTATGTTTATTTTCTCTGAGAGCAGATTTACGAGGAAATATTATTAAATTTAATAAAGTAAAAACTAATGTTGAACGTGTTAATCAATTTAGATACCATGATTTAAGTAAATTTATTGATAGTAATCCTCCTGGCAATCCAGATTATCTACCACTAAAAAAGCAAATGAATTCTTGGAAGGTAAGTGGCTTGGTTTCTGGAACACTTATTTTTAATAATGGAGAGGGTTTTGAGAAAGAAGCTGCAAGTAATGGTAAATTAAAGATAAGTTGGACTAGTGATGGGAAAGATTCTACTTTACCAATTGTTTTCTACAGACAATCAGTACTAGTAGTAAATGGTAAAAAGATATCGCCTAAGTGTAATGAAATCGGAATGCCGATAGTGCAAGCAAAGAAAGGAAAAAACACAGCAATTCTTTCATTCAAGACCCCAATTTGGTTTACAATTTTACTCTATATTTCAATCCTTAGTTGGGTACTATTAATAATTTACGGTGTGTTTAGATGGGTAAAAATCGTTAAAAAGTAGCTAAAAAAGCTTCTCAAAACTAGAATTATTTTTCTAGTCATGAGAAGCTTTTTACTTAATCTTATTACTCTAATAAATCAACGAAAGTGGCATTAGTGACTTTTTGTAAATCATCAGGATTGATCATGATACTTCTACCAACCTCACCACTTGAAACAGCAATTTGATCATGTTCTTTCATGCTGCTATCTAAATAAATAGGAAAATGATGCTTTTGGTAAATTCCAATTGGAGTGTTGGCCCCATGAACATAACCAGTAGTTGCGACTAACTTCTTAAGTGGAAGTAATTCACATTTTTTGTTACCAGAAGCTTTAGCAAGTTTTTTCATACTTAAGTGTTCAGTAACAGGAACAACTCCAACTACAGGACTATTTTTATTTCCCTCACATACCAAGGTTTTGTAGACCAAAGCCTCTTCATCGTCTAAAATGGAAGTATCCATTTGTTTAACATCGCCTTTTTGAACTGTGGCGAATTGTAATTGTTTATATGGAATCTTTTGTTGGTCGAGCATCTTCTCAATCAAAGTTTTATTAAGTTTTTTCTTTTTATTTTTTTTCGACATTTTTCTCACCTTTTAATATCATAAACGTGAGAATTTAACATGTCAAAAGGGGGACAAGATTAGTGAAATTATTAGCAATAAAAGTTGAATGTAGTCATGAATTAGAAGATGGATTAAGTTTCTTCATGCAAGATGAACTGGATGCACAGGGAATTGAAAGTCGTAAGCGTAGCGACTTTGTTTTAGAGGGTCAAAAACATGATAGTAGTTTAGTTGAACTAGATGATATTGAAAACCTACCTGAAGATTTAGAATTAACAGCATATTTTGAGTATAAAAATGCTGATAAAAAGAAGATAATTCAAAAAATTACTGATAAAATAGCTGAAATGAAGGGTTATGGCTTAGATGCTGGCAACGTTTCAATTAGCACTAAGGAAGTGGCTGATGAAGATTGGAATACAGCTTGGCAAAAATACTATCATGTGATTGACTTTTCAAGACATTTAGCTATCGTTCCCGAATGGGAAGACTATCAACCGGCTTTCTCTGATCAACAACTGATTCGTTTAGATCCAGGACTTGCCTTTGGTACTGGTGGGCATACGACAACACAGTTAGTTTTGCTTGCTATGGAACGTGCTTTAGTTAAGCCGATGTCTGTTTTAGATGTTGGTACTGGCTCTGGTATTTTGGCAATTGCTGCAAGTAAGTTAGGAGCAAGCCATGTATTAGGAACTGACATCTCTGATGAAGCTGTTACTGCCGCTAAAGAAAATATTGCCTTAAATAATATTGATAATATTGATGTGCGTAAGGCTAATTTGTTAAAAGATATTGATGAAAAATATGATCTAATCGTGGCAAATATTTTAGCTGATATTCTGTTAGAATTAATTCCGGATCTAGATAATCATTTGAATGAAAATGGTAAAATTATTTTTTCAGGAATTGATTATTTACAACTTCCCAAGATAGAGAGGGCGCTAGAAGAGAATAATTTTGTAATTAAAATGAAAATGCAAGAAGGCCGCTGGATTGGACTATTAATTGCTAGAAAACCAAATTAAAAATATTAATTAAAAGAAAAGGTAAGCGAAAAATGAAGAAAAATAGTGAAGAAAAGAAAAATTTTAATTTTAAGGCTTCATGGAGTAAAATAAATGAAAAATCATTTATGCCTCTTATTTGGTTAACTTTATTAGGAGTAATTGTTTGGATTATCTGTCCACTCGTTCATCTAAGTCGAGTTTGGCGAATTGGACTAGTTTTCTTTATTTTTAATACTTATTTAAGCTACCAAATTGGTCGTATTATGCAAATTAGAAAGTTAAGCTGTTGGTGGCTACTTCTTTTTCCTGTAGTTTTTGCTATTGCAGTTTTCATTCACTTTGCTAAATATAACTTCTTATTGTGCTTAGTATATTTAAGTTTTGAATTATTTGGTTTATGGCATGATGATTTTTACAAAGAAAAGAAATAAAGAATAGGTGATACGTTATGTCAAAATATCATGAAATGACTCATGAAGAAGTTCTTGCTGAATGTAAGAAATATATGAATGATGAACACTTAGCTTTTGTTGAATCAGCATATGAATTTGCTAAGAAAGCACATGAGGGTCAATTCAGAGTTTCCGGACAACCTTATATCATTCATCCCACTCAAGTTGCTGGAACACTGGCAACTTTACGTTTAGATCCTGATACAGTAGCGGCCGGATATTTACATGATACGGTTGAAGATACACCTGTAACTAACGATGATATCAAAGAAAAATTTGGTAAGGACGTTGCATTTATTGTTGATGGTGTGACTAAATTAAGTAAGATTCAATATAAATCTAAGAGCCATGAAGAATACTTGGCTGATAATCACCGTAAGATGTTAATTGCGATGGCTAAAGATTTACGTGTAATCATGGTTAAATTAGCCGACCGTTTACATAATATGCATACTTTAGACCATTTGCGCCCAGATAAACAAAGAAGAATTGCAGACGAAACTTTAGATATCTATGCTCCTCTTGCTGATCGTTTAGGTATTGGAACGATTAAGTGGGAACTTGAAGATATGAGTTTACATTATCTCAACCCACAACAATATTATCGGATTGTTAATTTAATGCAGTCTAAGCGAAGTGAGCGTGAAGGATATATTGCGGATGCAATTTCGACTTTGAAGCAAACTTTAGATAGCTTAGGCATTAAGTATGAGATTTATGGTCGTCCAAAACATATTTATTCAATTTATAAAAAAATGGTTAATAAGCACAAAGACTTTAGCGAGATTTATGACTTATTAGCTGTTCGAGTAATAGTTAAATCTGTGAAAGATTGTTACGCTGTTTTAGGTGCAGTTCATACTAAATGGAAGCCAATGCCAGGTCGTTTTAAGGACTATATTGCCGTTCCAAAGGTAAATGGCTATCAATCTCTTCATACTACAATTATTGGACCTGGAGGCAAGCCGCTAGAAATCCAAATTAGAACAGAGGCTATGCACCAAGTTGCTGAATACGGTGTCGCGGCTCACTGGGCATATAAAGAAGGCGTCAAGGGAGAAGTTGAGCAAACAGATGCAAATAAAAAGCTCAACATGTTCCAAGAAATTCTTGAGCTCCAAAATGAGACCAAAGATTCTCATGAATTTATGAAGAGTGTTAAAACAGATATCTTCTCAGATAGGGTATATGTTTTTACACCTAAAGGCGATGTTTATGAACTTCCTAAAGGCTCAGTTCCTTTAGATTTTGCCTACATGATTCACTCAGAAGTTGGTGCACATTCTGTTGGGGCTAGAATTAATGGTAAAATTGTTCCCCTAGACTACAAATTAAAAACTGGTGACATCGTTGAAATGTTAACTCAAGCATCAGCTCGTCCATCTCGCGACTGGGTTAACTTAGTTAAAACTTCACGTGCTCGTAATAAAATCAAGCGCTTCTTTAAGACTGAAGATAGAGAAGAAAACATTGAAAAGGGACAAAACATGATTGAACAAGAATTATCAAATCGTGATTTAGTTCCTAAAGAATTCATGACTAAAGCTGATGTTCAGCGAGTTATTGATCATTTCAACTATCACAACGATGAAGAGTTGTTTGCTGCAGTTGGGTATGGTGAAGTTTCTGCGGCAACAGTCGCAAATCGTTTAACTGAAGATTTACGTAAAAAAGCTGAAGATGAAAAGCAACGTCAACTTGAAGAGAAAATCATGAACGCTGGTCAGCAAAGTACTGAAGAAGATAACGATTCAGATGCTCCAGCAGATATTATGCGTGTTAAGCATAATAATGGGGTTATGGTCCAGGGTGTATCTGACTTAATGCTGCATTTAGCTAAATGTTGTAATCCTGTTCCTGGTGATCCAATTATTGGTTATGTAACTAAAGGACGCGGGGTAACTATTCACCGTGCAGATTGTCCGAATATAACCGAAGAAGCTAAAAAGCAGGGTCGACTGATTGATGTTGCTTGGGAAAATATCGCTAAAGATAAGAATAAAGAGAACTATAATGCTGACATTGAAATTTATGGTTTTAATCGTTCCCGTCTCTTAAGTGATGTAATCAATGCCCTAAATTCTAAGACTAAGAATATTGTCAATATTTCTGGAAAAGTAGATAGTAATAACATGGCTCATATTTATGCAACTGTCTCAGTTAGAGATGCAGCTCATTTGGAAGATATTTTAAGTCGAATGAGGGATGTGCCAAATGTTTATGAAGCAAAGAGGTCAATTAATTAATGCGTGTTGTTATTCAAAGAGTAAATAAGGCACAAGTTGCTATTGATAATGAAGTCGTAGGTAAAATTAAGCGTGGTTTTCTTTTATTAGTGGGCTTACGGAATGGCGATGAATTAGAACAAGTTAAAAAAGCAGCTGATAAAATTGCTAAAATGCGTATTTTTGAAGATAAAGATGGTAAAACTAATTTATCTTTGAAAGATGTTAATGGTGAAATTCTAAGCGTTAGTCAGTTTACCTTGCTAGCAAATACTAAAAAAGGAAATCGACCAAGTTTTGTAGAAGCTATGCGTCCACCTAAGTCAAAACAATTATGGGAAGACTTTAATCATGAACTAGAGGATAAAGGCTTCCATGTTGAGACAGGTGAATTTGGTGCTGACATGCAGGTTAGTTTAGAAAATGATGGTCCCTTTACAATTGTATTAGACATTTAAAATATTTAAGTAAAGGCTTACAAAGGTTGACTTTGTTGACTGAAAAATATAAGCTAAAAAGGAATTATCGATGACGAAGAATGTAGATTAGCATGATCTATCTCAGAGACCGCTTGTTTGGTGAGAATAGCGGATAGGTTGCGATCTGTGACACCTTTAGCAGATAATGGATCGTTTCGCGAGCGTTAATCGCAGCAAGCAAAAGGTGGTACCGTGCTAATTTATTGCGCCCTTGACTCAGTTCAAGGGCGCTTTTTTATTAATATATTAAAGGATGATTAAATGAAAGTTCAAAGACCAAAAGGTACAGTCGATATTTTGCCAGGAGAATCTGGTTCATGGGAAAAAGTAGAATCTATCGCTAGGAACTTTTTTAAAAGAGCTAATTACCGTGAGATAAGAACACCTAGTTTTGAAAATTATGAAGTTTTTTCACGTTCTAGTGGTGAAACTTCAGACGTTGTTTCAAAAGAAATGTACGACTTTAACGATAAGGGTGGTCGTCACATTGCATTGCGTCCTGAAGGAACTGCTGGTGTAGTTCGTGCTTATGTAGAAAATAAGCTTTATGGACCAGATGTTGTAAAGCCATTTAGCGTTTACTACATTGACAATACTTTTAGATATGAAAGACCACAAGCCGGTCGTCAACGTGAATTCCACCAGATTGGTGTTGAAAGTTTTGGCTCTGACAGTCCATTAGCAGATGTAGAAACTTTAATGATGGCACATGATTTACTCGCTGAATTAGGTGTTAAAAATTATGAATTACACATTAACAGTTTAGGTAATGCTCAAGTTCGTGAAGCATATCATGATGCTTTGGTAAATTACTTTACACCAGTTAAAGATCAACTTTCTGAAGATTCACAACGTCGCTTAAGTCAAAATCCATTAAGAATCTTGGATTCAAAAGATGAACGAGATAAGAAGTTTTTACCTAATGCTCCTAAGATTGTTGATTACTTAGATGATGAATCTCGGGAAAACTTTAAAACAATTACTGATATGTTAGAGCAATTGGGCATTAACTATGTAATGGATGATGATTTAGTTCGTGGTCTTGATTACTACACTGGAATTATTTTTGAGTTCATGGTTGAAGATAAGAATCTATGGGAATCAGCAACGACAATTTTAGGTGGAGGTCGCTACAACCACTTAGTTGAAGAGTTTGATGGACCAGAAACACCTGCAGTTGGTTTTGGTATTGGTGAAGAAAGATTAATGCTTGTATTGAAAGAGCAAAATCCAGACCTTTTCCAAGAAGAAGGAATAGATTTCTTTATTACTAATATTGGTGCAGGAACTGAGTTTAAAGCTGTTGAAGTTGCACGTAGTTTACGTGAACAAGGCTTTAGTGCACAATATGATGTTGACCAAAAGAAGCTTAAGCAACAGTTTAGAAAAGCTGATCGCGTTCATGCAACATTTGTAATTACCTTGGGAGCTAAAGAATTAGAAAATGGCGTTTTAAATATTAAGCGTTTAAGTGATGGTAAAACTATTGATCTTAGCTTAGAAGATATAAATAATATGCAAGATGTTATAAATAAATTGGAGGATTAACATGGAACATATGGACAAAAGAACTGATTACGCTGGTAATATTACTAGCAAATATGAAGGACAAGAAGTAACACTTTATGGTTGGGTTCAACGTGTTCGTAATTTAGGAAACTTAGTTTTTATTGACCTTCGTGACCGTGAAGGAATCGTACAAGTTGTTGTTAACAAAGATTCCGGTGAAAAGTTAATGGAAATTGCTGATTCATTGAATAATGAAGATGTAATTGAAGTAAAAGGAAAAGTAGTTAAGCGTTCAAGTGTAAACCCAGAAATGAAAACTGGTGAAGTTGAAGTAGATGCTACTGAAATTGACGTACTAAACAAATCAAAAGTACCACCATTTGAAATCAAAGATGATATTAATGCGGCAGAACAAACTCGTTTGAAGTACCGCTACCTTGATTTACGTCGTCCAACTCTTCAAAGAGCAATTATTTTACGTTCAAAGATTTTGAAGGCAGTTCACGAATACTTCGATGAACAAGGCTTTATTGATATTGAAACTCCAATTTTAGGTAAATCATCTCCTGAAGGTGCTCGTGACTACTTAGTTCCTTCAAGAATTTATCCAGGTAGTTTTTATGCTTTGCCACAATCACCACAATTATTTAAACAATTATTAATGGGTGCTGGCTTTGATAAATACTATCAATTAGCTCGTTGTTTCCGTGACGAAGACTTACGTGGTGACCGTCAACCGGAATTTACTCAAATCGATATGGAAACTTCTTTCTTAGATGAACAAGGTGTTCAAGACTATACTGAAGGTCTTTTAAAGAAGATTATGAAAGATGTTATGAACATCGATTTAAAGACTCCAATCAAGCGCATTACTTGGGACGAAGCAATGAACAAGTATGGTTCTGACAAGCCTGATACTCGTTATGAAATGTACCTTCATGACTTAAGCCCAATCTTTAAAGATAGTGACTTTAAGGTGTTCTCTGGTGCAATTGCTGATGGCGGCGTAGTTAAAGGGATCGCTGTTAAGAATGGTGCTAAAGAATATTCACGTAAAAAGATTGAAGAAAAACAAGACTACATCAAGCGCTACAATGCTAAAGGTTTAGCTTGGGTTAAATATGAAGATGGCGAATTTTCAGGACCTATTGCTCGTTTCTTAACTGATGAAAACAAAGAAGCTTTGAAGAAAGAATTTGATCTTGAAGGCGGCGAATTAATCGTTATTGTTGCTGACAAGTGGAAGGTTGTTACCGATTCACTTGATCACCTACGTCGTGAATTTGCTCATGAAACTGGTATTATTCCAGAAGGTGTCTTTGACTTTGTATGGGTAGTTGACTGGCCATTGTTTGAGTATGATGAAGGTTTAGGTCGCTGGATTGCTGCTCACCACCCATTCACTATGCCAGATGACGAAGGTATTAAGTTGTTAGATACTGATCCTCATAAAGCTCATGCACGTTCATACGATATTGTTATGAACGGAGATGAAATGGGTGGTGGATCAATCCGTATCCACAAACGTTCAATTCAAGAAAAGATGTTTAAGGCCTTAGGTTTCACTAAGAAGCGTGCTTATGAACAATTTGGTTACTTAATGGATGCGTTAGATATGGGATTCCCACCACATGCTGGTCTTGCTATTGGTCTTGATCGATTAGCTATGATGTTAGCAGGTAAGGACAACATTCGTGATGTTACCGCCTTTCCAAAGAATGCTTCCGCTTCTGAACCAATGATGCATGCTCCAGCTCCAGTTGCTGATAAACAATTAACGGATATTGGTATTGAAGTTGAAAAACAATACGAAGATAGCGTTAAGGAAACTGAACAACGTCTTGAAAAAGAAGCTCAAGAAGATGCCGATAAGAACTCAACTTGGGATGAATAATCTTAGTTAAAAATTTGAGTAACAAAAAATTGCATTACCTAACTTTTAAAGTAGGTAATGCAATTTTTTATTTATTTAGATATTTTCAACAAATTTTGCAATTCGTTTTAAGGCTTCTTGTAATTGTTCGGTCGAAGAAGCGTAAGACATTCTAACATATCCTTGACCGCCCTTACCGAAATAGCGACCTGGAGTCACACCAACTTTTGCTTTAGTGGCTAATTCATTAGCGAAGGCTTCGTCGTCGGTACCAAAAGTATCAGGGATCTTAGCAAAAATATAGAAGGCTCCTTGAGGTGTAGACATTTCAAAGCCTAATTTTTCTAGACCAGTTTTCATAAATTCCAATCTGTCTTCGTAAATTTTGCGTGCTTCAAGAGGATCTGCTTGGCCATTATTTAGTGCTTCAATTGCGGCAGCCTGAACATTATCGGTTACGGAGGTAACAAGAAAAGCATTTACTTTTTGAATAGTTTTCATAATATCTGCAGGAGCAGCAATATATCCTAAACGCCACCCAGTCATTGCGTATGCTTTTGAAAGTCCTGAAATTAGAATATTACGCTCAGGAATATATTGAGATAAAGAATGATGAACATTATTATCGTAAACCAATTCACCATATATTTCGTCCGTAACCGAGAAAAGATGGTACTTGGTAATAATCTCTGCAAGTGCCTTTAAAGTGGTTGCTGGATAAACACGACCTGTTGGATTAGATGGATCAGTTAAAATGATTGCTTTAGCGCCTTTTCCTTCATTTTGGAGTACTGTTTCAAGATGTTCAGGAGTCAGGATAAAATCATCTTTTGAAGTATCAATTTGGACTGGGATAGCTCCTGTTAATTTAATTAGTTGAAAATATAAAGCCCATACTGGCGTAGGAACTAAAATCTTATCACCTGGATTTAAAATTGACATGAATACGTCATTTAAAGCTCCAGTGGCTCCAACTGTAACACAAATTTCAGTTTTTGGATCGTATTTAACATCAAGGCTGCGATCGAGATAGTTGCTGATAGCCTCTAATAATTCAGGCTTACCTGCTTGTGGTGCATAATGCGAGTCGTTTGCTTTAATATCGGCAATAGCTGCATCTTTAACATGATCTGGTGTATTTAAATCCGGTTCTCCAATCGTTAATTTAATAATTCCTGGGATTTGAGAAGCTTTTTCATCAAAAGCTCTAATTTTTGAAGGTCCTAAAGAATTTAATCGTGTATTTTTTGTAAGTGATAAATCATTTGCTAATTTTGGCATAAAAAAATCCCCCTCTAATATTATAGATTATTGTATAGAAACAAAAATCATGAGACAACATTTTTATGTTAAAATTTGATATCTTTAATTTTAGAAGGTGAAAAAATGTTTGATAAAAAAGAAGCTCTTAAAAAATTAAATTATGAACAATATGAAGTTACACAACATGCAGCAACTGAAATGCCTTTTAGTGGAAAATATAACGATTTCAACCAAAAAGGAATTTATGTCGATGTAGTTTCTGGTGAACCACTTTTTTCAAGTCAAGATAAATATGATGCAGGCTGTGGTTGGCCGAGTTTTACGAAGCCAATAAAAAAATTAAGTTATAAACGGGATCAATCTCATGGAATGGAGCGAACAGAAGTGAAAAGCCCCATTGCTGATTCCCACTTAGGTCATGTTTTTACTGATGGACCAGTTGATCAGGGAGGCTTACGATATTGTATTAATTCTGCTTCCTTAAAATTCATTCCATATGATAAGCTAGAAGAGGAAGGCTATAATCAATATAAAAAAATATTTGAGGAATAGGATCATGAATTTAATACAAGTTTTTGATAATTTGAAGGTTCCAGAAGAAAATATTCCTGAATTATTAGAGTTTGCTGGTCAACATGAAGACTTTTTGACAAAGATAGTTAAAGCCTCTGGTAATCAGGTTGAATACAGTGTAAGTGCGAGTCAGGCTACCAATAGTAAGCTTCAAGATAAGCAGGTTGCCTTTTTAGGAAGTTCTGTTACTTATGGTGCAGGTGCCTTAAGTGAATCATTCGTAGATTATTTAAGGAAAAAAGATGGGATTTATCCATTTAAAGAAGCTGTTTCAGGAACAACCTTAGCTGAAAATGGTGATAATTCTTATGTGGCACGCTTAGAGAAACTCCCAATTTTAGAAAATATAAGTGCGTTTGTTTTGCAACTTTCAACTAATGATGCTAAAGCTGATATTCCTTTAGGTAAAATTAGTGAAAGTGACAAATATGATATTACAACTAGTATTGGAGCAATTGAATTCATTTTAGAATATGTTAAAAAGACTTGGAATTGTCCTGTTTTGATTTATTCTAATCCATCTTTTGATTCTGAAAAATATGGTAAATTAGTAGAAGCAACAAAAGAATTACAAAAGAAATGGAAATTTAAGTTTCTTAATATGTGGGATGACAAGCGCTTTGATTACAATGAAAAAGACCGTCAACTCTATATGGTTGACGATATTCATCCCACTCGTGCTGGATATAAAATGAGCTGGCTTCCTGAATTTGAAAAAGCGCTTAATGATATTTATGAAAATTAGTTTTATTTAAATCCATCTTTTGATTTTATATAATCGAGAGATGGATTTTTTTATTCTTTTGCAGATAAAACAAATTTATATTTATTACGTTAAAATAATTATGTAAAGTATTGTTTTGAAAATAGATTTAATATAAACGCCGGCTAATCGATGCACTTAACAGCCTTGTAGGCTATAAAGCTAAATATTATGACTAAGAAAGAAACTATAAATCTGTTATCATAGCAATATACAATATCACTTAGATTTGTTTTATATTTAATTAGAAAGCTGATATTTAATGGTTAAACTAACAGAAGCTAGAAAAAAAGCTAATAAAAAATGGGATGAAAATAATAAAGATAGAAAGAACTACATAGTTAAACGATCCACTACAAAAAACTTTATTCTTAAGTTAGCTACTGAAGAAGATTTAAAAGCCATAGAAAGTTATATAGAGGAAAGAAAAGCAAAGTTAAAGGAAAGCAAGTAAATATAAAAAGAAAGTTATTTTAGATCTGATGTTCTAGAGTGACTTTTTTGCTTTAAGGGTAATTTCCATTAATAATATATATAAATGAATTAAAAGAAATAGGAACCTAAAAAGTACCACAATTTTGATAAATATTGATTTTTTTAGAAAGTTAGTGAAAAGTATGAAAGATGTTAAACCCCTTGATAACAATGAAAAGTCGCAGTATGACACAGCTATCTTTGCTGGCGGTTGTTTCTGGTGCATAAAATAAGCTACTTGGAATAAGTGACTTACTCTCCCAAGGCATTGAGCAATTAGAGAATAGTAAAAATATAGCTTGCGCAGGAAAAAAGCGGGAAAGTTAAAGCGAGACAATTTTGCCTCGCTTTTTTGTTTTTATTTACCAATTATCCTTAAACTTGGTTTGTCGACTATATCATCACCAAGTGTATTAATTTTATTAGCTAATTCTTGTTTAGCTTTACTAGTTACATGCAAATAGATTTGTTCAGTTATTCGAGAATTTCCATGACCAACGCGACGTTGAACAATATATAATGGAACTCCTCGTTCAGCTAGTTTTGAAACGTGTGTATGTCTAAAAAAATGTGTTGTGGGGGTCTTTTTTAGACCCTGACGTTTAGCTATACTTTTTAATACGTTATCTAGCTTAGATGGGGTGAAATAGCCAGATGAGGTTTTCCATTCATTAGTAAAAATAAGATCATCTAACTTTTTATTTTTAGAATGCTTTTTGACTAATTTAACAGCTTCTGGAGGAAGCAGGACATCCCGATTACTATTTCCGGTCTTTCCGGAATTACTTTTTTCATGTCTTTGATTTTTAGGAACTTTTCTTTTTGTAACCAACGAGCCTCTAACACGTGCAAACCAATTGCCATCTTTATCTTGTAAAATGTTTTTCTTTTGAATGGCAGCTCCTTCTCCACATCGCATTCCTGTGAGATATAACCAATAAAAGAAGTCATATAAATCCATTCGATTTTGCTGTTTACAATCATTAAGAATTTTCGCTAGTTCATCGTCGTCTAAATATTTAGACTCAATTTCGTTCTTTTTCTTTTCGCGCTCATTTTTCCAAGTTGGTTTTGTTCTTGTAACAGGATTATTTTTTAAATAGCCATAGTTAATTCCAAATTCATAAAGAACAGATAAATCGGCTTTATAGGATTGAACCGTGGAATTTGATAAATCATCTTCATATAAACGTTTATCAAAATATTTATTTAAGAAGGGTGTATTCACATTCTTTAATATCAGTTCACCGCCTAAATCTTTTTTGATACGGTTCAAAGAATGGACCTTTTTATAGTATGTGCTATCAGCTAATTGTTTTTTAGCTAGCTTTAAATACTTCTTAGTTAATTGAGATAGGGTAATTTTAGTTTCTCCTCCTTGAATTTCAATTAATTTATTCTTTATTTTTTGGTCTAGTAATAATTGAGCTTGTTTTCTAACTTGAGCATTATTTTTACCAAATGTAACACTAACTTCTTGCCATTTATTAGTTTGCGGATTTTTGAATGTATCTACAAATCTCCAATTACCATTTTTAGTTTTTCTTGGCCACATAATTAATGCCTCCTATTTTTAAAATAGGATATGCAAAAACTCCATAGATTTAGCTCTATGCTTTTTTTACTATATCCACGGCTCTATTCAGTACTGACCGCCAAATCTTTGCTGAATAGGGCTATTTTTGCTTTTTAGCTTAGCTTTTATAGTCATCAAAGTATTGGACTAAAATAATTAATTATCTTCTAACTGAAAAAGATCATCTAAAACTTGACCAGGTGATTTATCTAATGCTTTAGCAACAGCAGCAATTACTTTTACAGTTTGACCAGATAGTGGTTTATTATCTTCTGTTGCGTGAGATAAAGTCATTTGAGAAATACCAGAGATTTTTGATACTTTATATTTACTGATTTTATTTTGATCTAGATATTTTTGAAGTACGTTCATTTTTGAGTTTCCTTAGTTTGTTTCTTAATGTTAGCACGTAGCTGCCTAATGCAATAATTATGATTACAAGAATGATTAAAATTATATTTAGTATACTATTCATAAGAATTAAAGTTCTTTTCTGATACAATATATATGAGAAAGAGGCAGAAGCCTTAGCTTCCGTCTTTATTCTCTTTTTCTAGTTTTTTGATTTCGAGTTTGGTTTTCTTTGCTATTAACAGCAGTTCGTAAATAGTAGTAACGCCAACTCCAATTCCAACTAGTTTAGATATTGTATCAAGCATTGAACTTGTCCTCCTTTCTTTCAACCTTCATAATTATAATAACACATATGTTAGTATATGTAAAGCTAATTAGGGGATTTGTTTAGAATTAGATCAATATCTTTGCCTGTAAAGTAGTCATGTACTTTACAGGTATTTTTATGTATCTATTATTGAGATGCAAATATACTCTCTTTTTGATAAAATAGAGTACGTAAAAACTCCATAGATTTAACTCTATGTTTTTTACCATATCCGAGGCTCTATTCAGCGCTGACCGCCAAATCTTTGCTGAATAGGGCTTTTTCTTTGTTGATTAATATTTAAAACTAAAAACACGTTAATAAATATTTTGTTAGAATAGGGATGAAAGGAAAGCCTTTCATTTGGATCACGTGTCCCCAACTTTGGGGTGAGCCGGTAAAGTGTCACGAGCACTTTGCCGGCTTTTTTGCTTTTTATAGTTAATTAATAGAGTTAAAGTTAATCATCAGTATCTGTATCACTATCAGAATCATCATTAGGTTTTGTGATAGTTTGTGTAGACGATGCTGTAAGTTTTAAAGGCTTGCCATAAGTATCCATAGTGTCAGAATTCCATGGCTGAAGAAGATAAGTATCTACGTCTTTGTCACCGTCATCCTTGTCTAATTGATAAGACATAGCAAATTGAACTGTTTGACCAGGATCGACCTTATCAAGCTTAGCATTAATTTTATCTTTCCAAGGTGTTAAATCTTCTTCAAATTGGGAACGTTCGCCACCAACTTCATGACTAGATTTTTCTAATTTTTGCTCTAATTTTAAATTATCCATAAAGAAGTCTTCTGGAGTAACACCTTTTTTGGATTTGTTGGTAAATGACGCATCAATTACTACATAATGTACATCCCCATCAGAAGTAGCATTTTTAAGAGTAACTTTGGTTAACTTTTCAATTTTTATTGTTCCCTTGTTAGTCTTAAAAGTGTTACCTACAAATTTATTATTGGTTTGCTCTGTAGATTGTTTTTTGGCGTCTTTAGCTGCTTTATCAAATTTCTTTTCTAACTTATCCGCCTTTTTACTAGTTGTTTGTTCATTATTGCTGTTATCAGCTTTGCTAGAACAAGCGCTAGTTCCCAATCCTAAAAGTACTAAACCAACTGCTCCTAAAATATATCTTTTTTTCATAATATGCCTCCATACTTATATATTTATTCCGGATCTGGTTCATCCGGAATATCTTCCCCAAAATCATCATTTTCGCTTTGTGCTTCCATATCTTTTGCTTTTTGAGTAGGACTTCCATCTGGGTTTATTAAGCCGTTTTTATGAAGCCATTCATCTTGACCTTTAACCCATGAATCTTCTGTTCCATCTGGATTATAGCCGGCAGCATGGTCGGATCCTGGCATAATGGGATGACCTTTTGGATCATAGCCACGTTCCATATTAATTTGGCCTTGAGTTTTAGGTTGTTGATTTTGCTGATTAGCATTTCCTCGGGACTGATTGGAACTTTGTTGACCATTATTAGTAGAAACTTGTTGTTGATTCTCTTGTTGAGATTGAGTAGTAGCCGTTTGTTTATTATCAGTCGATTTAGCTGCTTGTTTATCAGCAGACGCTTTATTAGATTTTTGTTTGTTAGAACTTTGGCTTTTATCTTTATTAGATTTTTTGTTAGCCTTATGTTTAACAACTTTTACAGTTTTGCTTGATTGCTTTGATGCGGTTGAGCTGCTTTTTGTACTGCAAGCAGATAGTGTCAAATTGAGCAGGATAAGAGCAGAGCCAGCAAGCATATATCTTTTCTTCATACATTCCTCCACGATTGCCTTAGGTTTAACGTCACTGGTATTGTGGACGACGAACAAGTATAGTAGATGCGCGGTCGGAACGAGCGCGCATCTAGGGCGCCCGCGGTTAGATTATCACTTGTTGATTTCATGAATCAAAAGAAGTAAGATAATTAATGTGATTATGATTTGGTTCATGTTTGTTACCTCCGAGTGACGAGGGCACAGCTTGCTGTGCTACACTTAGGAGAGTGACATAACATGAAGGAGCGGGCGCCCTAAGAGCTTTTCGACTTTGAGGGATGCCTGCTTTTTCTTTATGGCAGATGATATAATTGCTGTGAGGTGAGAGCATGGAAAAAATTAAAAGTTTGAATAAAAATTTTTATATAGATAAAAGTGGAGCAGTTGTACACATTGCTGAACATTATAATGAAATAGTTTTTTCTCCTAAGCAGGTAGATGCAATTAAATTATTAATTAAAGAACACAATTTAAAAAATTAATACCAAAATCTGTAGTTCGTAATATTCCTTTATTTAGTTCAACACTTCCATCCATATTATTTTTTGAAATTTTTTGTGTGCTGAGTAAAAGATTTTCTATTAGATCATACTGTTTTAGATAATGAGAAGCTGTTAGCCAAGTATTGTCAAGAACTTTGATAATTCCTAATGAACTTAAAGTATCCAAGTTAGCGTCAATAGAAGCTAATATATGGTTATCTGAGGTTAGTGATAAATATGTGGAAAGTCTTCTACTTCCTCTATTAACATCATTAAATTGAAGTTCAAGGAATCCTAAAGGAAGTTGAGAAGATGGCTGATTATGGATGGTTTGTAAAAGACGAGCATCTTCGCCACTTAATTGAGATAAAATTGTGGGAAATCTTGGAGAAATAAGATTGTTTTTTCGATTATCCGCACTAGATGCAATCAAGTTTGCAAACATTGTTCTTAAATCATCTTCTGAGATTGAATATTGAGCTTCTTCTATTGTCTTCATTAATAAGCCCCGATTTGATGTATCTCTGTTTTCTTCGGGGATCTTTCGCAAACGCTCAGCTGTTTTATTTGCTAAGTCTTGTACTTCGGCTTCTTTAAGTACTTTAAACTGAATGGTTTTTTGGAAGATCCAATAAAAGATTCCACCAATGCCTTGACCTAAAGAATCAGCAATGGGATTTAATAATTTATTAACTGGTTCCATAGGTAAATTGTCTAGCCAACTCATAGGTGCCTCCTAAATTTTATCTAAAGTGAATTATTTACATATCAAACCCAACATGAATAGCTTTACCAAGGATACGACCTGGATTGTCTTTGTTTAAGATGATCGGGTCGTATTTTGTGTTTATAGGTGTTTATAGGATAGAAGATAAATTATATATTGGATTTTCTTCTCATTTTAGCTAATTCTCTTAAACGCTTGCCTTTATCATTTTTTATTTCATCCAACAATTCTTCATATTTCATAACGGGTACTTCATATCTAATAGCGCGTTTTTCGCTTTCAGAAAGGCCTCCTTTAATATTCTTAGCAACTTGAATACCTCGAATTAAGTAGTCAGTATTTGGACTGACATTCTGTCTTACTTTTCCACCGTACGATATTACTACTTCTGCCATTTCTGCTTGAGTTTTTTCAAATGTTTTTCCAGTTATGCAAAATGATAAATTTTTAAGTATATCTTTTCTTCTCATTTGTTTATTACTTTCTATTTTTATTTACTAATAATCTACATATCAAACCCAACATGAATAGCTTTACCCAGAATACGACCTGGATTATCTTTGTTTAAGATGATCGGGTCGTATTTTGTATTTATAGGATAAAGAAATACATCTTTCCCGACATGCTTAACCTTCTTTAACGTAGCTCTGGTATCATCGTCAACTTGCACAGCAGCAATTTCATCATCTTCAACAGTAGGTTGCTTATGGATAAGAACAAGGGCACCGTCTGGAATAAGTGGTTCCATTGAATCACCTTGGCATCTGAGTGCAAAGAGTTCACCTTTTGCAGGTTCCGACTCAAAGAGTTCATGAGTATAACCTTCAATATTCTGTTCGGCTGTAATTGGAGTACCACAAGCAATTGTTCCTACAATAGGAACTCGAACATAATGCATCCCTGATGTATCTATAGAATTAGAAGGATAATCGTGTTTAACTACATAGGTGCTTTTATCAGCTTGAACAGATTGATAATCTGTAGAGCTAGTAGGGTAGTGAACTGGTTTAAAACCTAATATGTCTTCAGAAGAAGTGTGTAGTGCTTTAGCAAATAAATGCACTTTGTTAACGGGAAAATCCCTTGATTTATTGAAGTATCTGGAAAGACTGGATTTAGCGAGACCTGTTGCTCTTGCGAGTTCATTTAATGACATATTTTGAGATTTTCTAAGATTATCAACATAAGCAACTATTTCATCATTATTACGCATGTTTTCACCGCCTTTCAAATAAAATTATAGTCTATATGTTCCCAAAAAGAAATAAAATGAGAAAAAATATTAAATCAATGTTGACATTTAGGAACTAAGGATATATTATTAAATTGTTCCCGAGCGGGAGCGATAGGAAAGAGGTGATAAAATGGGAGAATTGAAATTAGATTTAAATAGACTAAAAGCAGAGAGAATTGCTAAAGGCTGGGATCAAGCCGAGTTTGCTCATAAATTAGGAATGAGTCGGACGAGTTATAGCAAAAGAGAAAATGGGTTAGTTAATATTTCTATAAAAGAACTAGCTAAAATGATGTCTGTTTTAGGATTTAATAAGGATAAAATCTCTATTTTTTTTACTCAAAGCGTTCCCAAAAGGAAACTAAAAAGAAAGGTGAAATAATGGAATCTTTAAAAGTAATCGGCCAAGAAAAGATCGGAAAATTTGAGTTCACTGGAATTGAAGGTGGATTCGGTAAAGATAAGAAAGCCATGACAATAAATGATATAGCTGTGATTCATTCAACTACAGTTAAAAGATTGAATGAATTAATTAATAGAAATCGTAAACGATTTAAAGATGGTATTGATATTATTGATCTTTTAAGTAACAAAAATTTTGAGGTCGTTTTGAACGACCTCGGATTTAACCAGAATCAAATCAATCGTTCAAATCACATCTACCTATTATCTGAGCGCGGGTATGCCAAACTTTTAAAAATCATGGACGATGACAAGGCGTGGGATATTTACGATGAATTAGTAGATAACTACTTCAATATGCGAGTAGCAATTAAAGAAAATAAACCGGCCATTGTTAATCAAGAACGACTGAAAATCATGAAAGATAATTCAGCTACTAGAAAAGCAAATATGCTTTACAAAATTGCAATGGCAACTGAATCAAGTAGTTCAAAAGAAAACTTATTAGCAAAAGCAGCTGAAGTTTTAACTGGTGAAATGACTATTCCTATGAAACAGAAAGAATATTCAGCAAAAGATATTGCTGAAGAATTAAATACTACAGCAAATATGGTAGGGCGAATTGCTAATAAACTTGGACTAAAAGCTAAACAACCGGGTCATAACAAATATGGTCGCTGGGCTAACAGCAAGTCTAAGTATTCTGATAAAGAAGTTCCCCAATGGCTTTATACCAATGAAGGGATGAAAGCAGTTAAGAAAGAATTGGAGAAATAATCATGAATTACGAAATAGAAGAAAAGAAAATTAGCATCGATAAAGAAATATTAAAAACGATAGAACATACTGCTAAGATTGCTGCAATGACTGGTAGCAAGAAAAATTATGGAATTTACATTAATACAATTTCAAGTTTATCAAATGTACTTACTGTTTTAAGCAATTTAGAAAAAGAGCCACCGAATAAAATTGAAATTTATGGTAGCGGTCAAATAGCAGCAGAAATTGAAGATGAATAAATCACGATCAGAGGTAATAAAAATGGATGAAGAATTTATCAATGAATTACGTAATTATACGTTGAAACAAATGAAAGAGGAAAAATCACCAGTTTTAGTCAGCAAGTTAGTTGCTGAACTTATGGAGCTGCAAAGGTAGGTGAATGCGTATGATGGCTAACGGGTGGAAGACACCCAAACAGATACAGCAAGATTATGGAATCAGTCAGGGAACATTCTATGACTGGAAGCAGAAATGTGAGAGTTCGCAATTCAAAGCTGCCATTGTTCGGCCAACCGGTAAAAATACCTTTATTGTCGAACAAAGATGGCAAGAGTTTCTGATTTGGCGGTCGGAGGAACATGAGAAGGATATGCTTGATCCTCATTTGCGGATTTAAAAAGAGTCTCGGATATAGATTGGAGTTTAAAAATGTATAAAACAGATATTGTTATTTCAAAGTGGTTTAACAAGAAGATCAATAAGTTTTTCAAACCCAATTTAAGTATAAGAGAAAGTGATATCTTCATGTTTACTGGAATCTTTTCAGCATTAGTAATTTTCATGATTCTCTTCTATTGCGTAATCATGCCGAACTTATAGGAGCTGATTAACTGTTAACCAAAATATAGAAATTTATAGAAGAAGATAGAAAATTAGGCTTATTTAGAAAGCTAAACATGGAAAATAAGCTTTAATTCAATACTTACTTGTTTTGCTTTCCTTCCTTAGATAAACTTATGTTTGTATTTTAGGAGGTGAAGCAATGATTAAAACACAGGTAGTAAAGCTAAAAGTTAATAAAACAATGCAAAAGCATCTCGATGCTTTGTGTGATTATCGCAGGTATTGCTGGAATAAGGGCTTAGAAACTTGGCAATTAATGTATGAAGCCTATACCTTGAACAAACAAGATAATCCAAGTCCCAATGAACGCAGAGTCCGTGATGAACTAGTTGCTCATAAAGCAGACTGGCAATATGATTTGTCTGCTAGATGTTTGCAATTAGCTGTTAAAGATTTAGCTAATGCTTGGAAGAACTTCTTTGATAAGTCACAATCTGATTGGGGAATACCTAGTTTTAAATCTAAGAAAGCTCCCAGACAAGGCTTTAAAACTGATAGAGCTAAGATTGTGAATGGTAAACTTCGACTTGATCGCCCAAGAAGCATTTCAAAAGAGTCTTGGTTTGATTTAAAAAGCTATGAAGCTTTAAAGATGGATGAAGTCAAAGTGGTAAGTATCTTCAAAGAAAAAGGGAGCTATTATGCGGCGTTGCCTTATGAAGAAGACATGCCAGCTAAGGCTAAAACTCATCAAAAGACAGCAGTTGATGTTAATGTTGGTCACTTTAACTATACAGAGGGGCAAATTAATGTTTTGCCTGCTAAATTGCAAAAGCTTTATAGACGTATCAAACATTATCAAAGAATGTTAGCACGTAAAAGAGAAGTTAACGGTAAATTGGCTACCAAATCAAATAATTACTTTGCGGTGAGAGCCAAACTGCAAAGAGATTATCGTAAAGTAGCTAATATCCAAAATGATCTTTTACAAAAGTTCACTACTAAGCTTATAGATAATTACGACCAAATTGTAATTGAAGACTTAGCAGTCAAAGAAATGATGATGACGCATGTAGCTTCCAAAGGTATGCAGAGATCATTGTTTAGCAAATTTAGGCAGATATTAACTTATAAGTGTGATTGGTATGGCAAAGAATTAATCTTGGCTGATAAAACATACCCATCAACTCAAAGATGTGCTCAGTGTGGTTATGTCAAAAAAGGTGATGAAAAAATCACTTTGCAAGGCAATCAAAAGCATGGTACAAAGCATAATGAGTATATTTGTTATCAGTGTGACTATAGTAATAATCGAGATGAAAATGCGGTTTTAAACCTTTTAGCTTTAGCAAAATAAAGAAAATAAACGGGGCTGGCTAGGCCCCTAAGCTGTACGAGCTAGTCAATGTGATTACTCCTAGATTGGAATATCAGAATACTAGTGAAGACGACAGTAAATGAAACAAAGAAAGGGAAAAATATATCTTTCTGATATGTAGAAAATTCGTATTCTTCTACATATTTCCATGTTTTATATAGCAGTTAAATATGAAATACCAATTTAAAGATGAGAAATTAAAACATGAGATAAAGAATAGTTTAAGTAAACTTTCTGCTACAGATAAAGTAAAAGATATTGAATCTATCACTTATGAGGGATCAAATATTATTACGAGTGATCCAACTTTCTTTGATATTAGCATTAGGATTACAGGTCATTGGGAAGAAAAGAATATAGTGATAAGGCCTAAAGAATTGCGTCTGAATCAATCTTTGTTAGACAAGATTAATCAAGACAAAGAAAAGCATGGCTATAAAGAAATTGAAACCATGATTGTTGATGTGTTAGATAACTATTACGAGGGATGCTAGATATGGAAAGAATTAACTCGATTATATATTGCAGACGCTTTGAAAAAGATTCAGAAACCATTGCTTATAGTCCAGCTCAGGCAGGTGAAGTAGCAAATTTAATAGAAACAAAAAAGACAAATAATGAAATCTTTGTGTGTTTACCGGTTTTTGTGACTAGCACATATGCACTCTATGATTTAGATGCTAATGTAACTTATGGGTCTAATTCTTAT
>Ga0137298_10372_pt1 | contig 39102 bp, 43 predicted proteins | sample RamsorincwithD2O_2_FD_97182 | JGI IMG/M metagenome (GOLD analysis project Ga0137298, IMG submission 97182) | Mouse cecal microbial communities from Vienna, Austria - Glucosamine amended with D2O | ecosystem: Host-associated > Mammals > Digestive system > Large intestine > Cecum | place: Austria...
TATGATCATACGAGATAATGCAGGAAATATGACATCGAGTGATATTGTATCAAAACCAGCATTATGGGTAAGTAATACACCAACCCTAGGAGATACCGTAAATGGAGGAAATGAAGGAAATAGAAGATATTATAGCACAGATGTAGATATCTCCTTAACAGGACAAGATAGAAACAATGTAGATATCTCAAAAGTAACGTATCAAATATTAGGAACAACAACAGGAGCAGGGGTAATGGACGGAGTAAACTACAACAAAGGAGTAGCCCTACCAGAAGAAGAAAAAGAAAGTCCTAATACAAAAATAATTCAAATACGAGCAGATGGAAACTGGACGATTAAGGTACATACGTATAACAAAGAGGGAATAAAAGTAACAACCAATACTTATGAGGTTACTAGAGATATCGTAACACCAGAACCACCAGTAATTGAAGTGGTAAGTGGAACAATGGGAGATGATACATACTACAGAAGTGATATAGACGTTCGTCTAACCAGCCAAGATGATACTTGTTACAAGAAAACAACTTATGTAGTAACAGGAACAGCAACAGGAGCAGGAAAGATAGGAAATGTATCTATCTCGAGTGGACAAGTAGTAAATATATCTGAAACAGAGATACCAAATGGAGGAACGTTCAAGATACAAGCAGATGGAAGATGGACAGTAAAAGGCTATACCTATGATAAAGCAGGAAGAAAGTCTGTAATAGCAGGAGGAATAGTAGTAACAAGAGATACAGTAAATCCAGTGGCAAATACACCAAGTGTAACAAGTGGAACACAGGGAGAGGCAGGGTACTACAGAAGTAATGTGACAGTAAAAATCTCTGGAAGTGACGCAACTGGACCATTGAAAAAGGTAACATACCGAGTAACAGGAACAACAAAAGGAGCAAATGGAAAAGGAACCGTAGCAAATACAACAGTTACCGAAAACCAAACGATAGATACAGGAGAAGTAGAAATAGCAAATAATGGAACAATCCAAATACAGGCGGATGGAACATGGACAGTAACAGCATATTCCTATGACAAGTCAGGAAGAAAATCTGCGGTAAGTGGAAGTCTAGTATTTACAAGAGATACTGTAAAACCAACGATATCTAGTTTTACAAGGACAGCAAGAACAGGAACAACTATCAATGTTAGTGTAAGTGCAAGTGAAACATTAAGTGGATGGGCTACAGGAGGAGGTTATACATATTATTTAGAAACAACGGCTAAAAGCACGATTTCGGCTAGTACATATCAATATACAGGATTAACAGATTTAACAAATTATACATTAAAGGTAATAGTAAAAGATAAAGCAGGAAATGTAAGTGATGAAAAGACACTAACAACAATGAGTGCAGGAAGTAAAAATTTTACTTATACAGGAAATGTACAATCCTTTACAATTCCAGAAACAGAGAAATGGAAATTAGAAGTTTGGGGGGCAAGTGGAGGAAGAGCAAGGACACTCGGTTTCCATGCCACTGGCGGTTTGGGAGGTTATAGTTCTGGAGAGTTGACGTTGGAAAGTGGACAGGCTATTTATGCATATGTTCGGTAGCGCAGGGCAGGATAGAACGACTTACACAAATGCTACAGGGGGATGGAATGGCGGAGGTGGCGGCCGAAGAACGGGTAGTGATACCGCTGATAATTCATGTATCGGTGGAGGCGGAGGCGGTGCTACGGACTTTCGCATTGGTGGTACTGAATTAGCTAATCGTGTTATCGTGGCTGGTGGTGGCGGAGGCGGTGCTGTCAGGGTATCGGTAACTTTGAACGTTGATGACACAATAAAATCACAAAGTGTTTCTAGGTACTCTGGAGGTGTTGGAGGAGGAGTAAATGGGGGGAATGGAAGTGGAAGCGGGGGAACACAGAGTTCAGGTTATGCACTAGGTAACGGTGGTACGCCTTCCTACGGCGGAGGCGGAGGTGGTGGGTTCTGGGGAGGGAACACGTATAACAGAAGGAGTGGAGGTGGCGGTTCTGGGTACATAGGAGGAGTTACGAATGCCCAAACCACTGCTGGAAATCAATCTTTCCCAGCACCAGGTGGTGGAACAGAAACGGGACACAGTGGTAACGGATATGCTAGAATTACTTTAGTTGAATAGAAGATATAAGCCTATGAAAAGACCAACTCAGTTGAGCTGGTCTTTTCTGTGTATATGTTTGTTTATTGTATTGCTTGTTGTTTAGTATTTGTTTCTTCCTTTGCAGGTGCTGTGCTAAGGCAATCTTTGAGGTAATATTTGCCATTGCTACCGTGTGCTTTGGTATCTTCTCGTGCATCTAGGTCGTTGAAATGCCACCATTCAGAAGCAAGTGGATAAAGTTCGTGTTCTGTGCAATATTGTTGCAACTTTTTTGCTCCTTCTGTCATCGTAGGGGCAAGTTTTGCCTTTTTCCAGTCTGTTTTGGATTTACTGCTAACAGGACTTGTAAAAGTGGCAGCTGCTTTGCTAAGTTCGTGCATTTTGGTTGGCATTTTGTATTCTTCGTGTTCAGTTACAACCTTGTATGAATAATTTCCACTTTGTCGTATTTCTGTCTGCTGTATTTTGGCAAGGCTTACATCCATTGCAATTCCTCTTTGATGGTTAGATAACTGGGTAGCAATAAACCAACTCTTTCCCCAAGGTTTGGTGTTAATGCCAGCAGCAACTGTTTCATTTGCATCCATCAACTTTGTTAAACTATCTGACACTTTCATTTGCACTTCATAAGGTCGATAGGTTTCGTAAATTTTGAGCGTATCTTCGTTAGCAAGTGCATCTTTTTGAACTTGTGCAATCTTTTTTGCCATTGGATATAACACAGGCATCAAAAATTCTTCTTTCTCCAGCCTCGTATTTTCTTTCTTAGCGTTATATAGCCTTTTCCCAGTAATACCATCTAAAGCATAGCCAGAAGAACGGAAAATACTCGAATAACTATTGGTATCGTCATATACGATAGAAGGAAGAATATCTGGCAAATTGACTAAACAATATTTGCTTTCAATCCAACCTGTTGTTTCGTCTGCAAGTGTAATACGAAAATATTCGCCGTTTTCCTCTTGGATGCAAAATGCTTTTCCAGCTGAAATGGTAGCAAGTTTTTTTGCATTTCCATTTGCTGGATGATCCTCATAAAGTGGTAAAGCAACAGAAGCAAAGCCGGTTGTACCATTGATTGGCAGTTCAAATATGCCAGTATAAACTGTTGCTGTATGAGTAGGTGGTTCAGGAATAATATTGGTATTTTCGGTTGTGTTTAATACAAACAAAATATTTTCCTCCTGCGATATATTTTCACTTGGCAGAGTATTTTCCGTTGGAGTAGAAGTGTGGCGCCAAAAGAAAAATATACCGACTCCAAGAATTAACAAAAGGAAGAAAATAATTCCTAATAGTAGGATTGTTTTTTTCATAGTATCCATCTCCTTATATATTTCATTTCGCTTTGTATTATACCGCAAATGGGACAAGAATGCAAAAAATCTCGAAAGATAGGAAAAAAATATTGGCATTTTCTTAAGCAAAGTATATAATAAGAAAAAAGGACTGAAATGGGGGAGAATTATGGCAGAGGAGAAAAAGAAAAAAGGTAGTGCTAATTGGATTTATGGGATAATTGCTGTCGTTATGGTAGGAGAACTTGTCTATGGAGGAGTTCTACTCTATGGAAAATATGGTCCAAAATTTCAAGATGCAACGGTTGAGATTGGAACAAGAGAAGAAATATCTGCCAAAGATTTTTTGAAGAATGAGAAATATTTAGAGGAATCGGAAATTATAACGGATTGGAAAGAAATCGATTTTGGAAAAGTGGGAGAGTATGAGGTTACACTCCGCCATCAAGAAAAAGAAGAAACGGTTCAATTAAATTTAGTGGATACTACACCACCAGAAGTTACTTTCCAAGATATTGTTCGTTACAAAGACTATGAAATCAATGCAGACGATTTTATTGTAGAAAAATCTGATTTATCAGAAATGACGGTAGAAGTTGCAAATGTACCAGAGATAACCGAATTTACAAATTATCCAGTGATGGTTGTCGTAAAAGACGCATCTGGCAATGAAACGAAAAAGGAATGTAACCTACAAGTAGAATGGCTAAAACGAGAATTTACCATGGAAAAAGGAGATGGACTTTCCAAAGAGGACTTGCTATACAATGCAGAGGAAGATGGAGAATTATTAGATGATGATGAATTAAAGCGTATTGCCAGTTCAGATATTGGAGATTATGAACTAAAAGTAGAACACGAAGGAAATGAATATACTGTAAAAATTAAAATAACAGACTTAACACCACCATCCTTGAAAGTAAAAGATGTCACCATTTATGATGATGAAACGGTTGAAGGAAAAGATGCTTTTATTGTCAGCGCGAAAGACGCATCAGGCGAAGTAACAACCAAAATGAAAACAGAAATTAACTACAAAAAACTAGGTGCACAAAAAATTGTAATTGAAGCTGTGGATAAATATGGAAATGTATCGGAAGAAACAGCCACCTTAACAATTCGTAAAGATACTGTTGGACCAGTGATTTCAGGATTATCTGCTATGACAGTAGCCAAAGGAGCTAGTATAGATTATCGCAAAGGTGTTAGTGCAAAAGATGCCAAGGATGGCGTGTGTGAATTTGAAGTAAATACAGACAATGTCAATACGGGAAAAGCAGGAACCTATTATGCAATTTATACATCGAGTGATACCAAAGGAAATAAAACAACTTCGAAAAGAAAAATAACCGTTAAGCATAATGCAGAAGACGAACGAGCATTGGTCAAAGAAATTGCTTCTGGACTAGGAAGTAGTGTAGCAGAACTTCATGATTATTGCCAAGATAAAATCCGTTATAGCCATAGTTATGGCGATGGTGAACCAATATGGTATGGATTTAATAACTGGAAAGGAAATTGTTATGTTCATGCGATGTGTTTGCAAGCACTATTAAAAGAAAAAGGCTATGCCACACAACTCATTTGGGTAACTAACAAAAGTCATTACTGGAATTTAGTAAAAATCGGTGGTGTATGGAGACATGTTGATTCAACGCCAGATAGAAATCATAGAAATCTACCTGCAAGTGGAGGAACAGATGAGGAAAGGCTTGCTACCTTAAGTGGTAGAGATTGGGACCATAGTGCTTGGCCAGCAGCCAATTAGAAAAGAAAGGGAAATCAATGAATGTACTAATCCTTATCCTAAGTATTTTAATTTATGCAAGTTTTGGATTAACCAACTTAGTCTATATCCTATTTAGTGCACTTACAACTTTCTTTGCCGCCAAATATGGCAAAGGAAAAAAGCCGATTGTTATCCTTACGATTGTTGCAAATTTAGCGATTTTAGTCTTTCTAAAAGTGTACTTTTATGCAGAAAACTTTGGACTATCCCTACCGAATATCTTAGTGCCAATAGGTGTTTCCTATTATACCATGCAAGTCATTTCTTATTTGGTTGATGTCTACAAGGGGAAATACGAGGCACAGCAAAGTCTAGGAAAATACTTGATGTATGTAATCTATATTCCATATTTAATTATTGGACCAATTAACCGCTATGACCAAATTTCGGAAAGTCTTTATGCAAAAAAGAAATGGGACACAAACCGTATCCTAAATGGGGGTATCCGCATTTTATGGGGAGCCTTTAAGAAATTAGTCATTGCAGGGCGACTCTCTATGATACTGGCTGTGATTACCGCAGACACAACAAAATATACAGGAGCATATGCACTTCTTGCTATGTTGCTATACTCCATCCAACTTTATGCAGACTTTAGTGGTGGAATTGATATAGTAATTGGGGTATCCAAACTATTTGGAATTAACATGAAAGAAAACTTTGATGCACCATACTTAGCTCAAAACTTGAAAGAATTTTGGAGAAGATGGCATATCGGACTTAGTTCATGGCTGAAAGATTACGTATATATTCCACTCGGTGGAAATCGAAAAGGAAAACTAAGGACCAAAATCAATGTCGTGATTACTTTTGTGGTATCTGGACTATGGCATGGGGCAAATTATTTACTATGGGGACTAATTCATGGAATTTGCGTTGCCTTTCCTCAATTTTTAACAACGAAATGGAAATACCTAAACCGAGTGATTAACTATCTTGTCGTATCTTTTACATGGGCATTCTTTATTTGGCCAACCACGAAAATAGCACTGCAAATGATGGGGTCTGTCTTTACGAACTGGAACTATGGCGAGTTATTTACAAACTTATCGGTGTTTGGATTAGATATTGCCAATGGTATTGTTCTTGTCATTTCTATTCTTGCCCTTGCTATCTTTGATACTAAGAAAGACAAGATAATCCTAATACTAAGCAATAAAAAAGTTGCGACTAAACTTGCTATCATTGGAACTGTCAGTATGCTTGTTTTGATATTTGGCATTTATGGAATTGGATTTGAAGTAAATGACTTTATTTACAGTAGATTTTAAGAGGGAGGAGCACAATATGAAACAATTTTTGAAAATACTTTGTGTCATTTTAGTCTTTGTGCTATTTTTCCTTCTCATTACGAGATTACTAGAACCAAAGTATATGACAGATTTAGTCGAAGGCAGTATGATAGCCGAATACTACCAAGAAACGACAAACCATGATGTTATTTTTATTGGGGACTGTGAAGTATATGCAAACTTTTCGCCAATGGTACTGTACCAAGAAGAGGGCATTACTGCATATATTCGTGGAACTTCCCAACAACTCTTATGGCAATCCTATGGTATTCTAAAAGAAACTTTGAAACAGGAAAAACCCAAAGTAGTAGTATTCAATGTCAATGCTCTTCGCTATGGAGAACCAGTCAGTGAAGCATATAACCGCTTGACATTGGACAAAATGAAATGGTCAAAAGAAAAGGTGGAAATGATACAAGCCTCTATGACCGAAGAAGAAAACTTTGTCTCTTATGTATTTCCGATTTTACGCTATCATGCAAGGTTTTCTCAACTAACTAGTGAAGATTTTACCTATTTCGCAAAGGAAAAAAAGAATACACACAATGGCTTTTTAATTAACCAACATGTGAAACCAGCAGGAAGTTTGCCAACCAAGAAACGTTTACCTTCCTATGATTTCCCAGAAAATACAATGGCATACCTAGAGAAAATGGCAAATTTGTGTAAGGAAAACGGAATTGAATTTGTGCTAATCAAAGCACCAAGTCTATATCCATACTGGTATGAGGAATATAATGAACAAATTGTTTCTTTTGCTCAAAAGCATGACCTTGACTACTATAACTTAAAAGAAGTGGCAGAGGAAATTGGAATAGACTATACGACTGATACTTATGATGGTGGACTTCACTTGAATTTGAACGGTGCAACGAAACTATCTAAATATTTTGCTAAAGTCTTAAAAGAAGAATATGGACTAGAGGATTACCGAGAAAATCCAGAAATAAGAAATGCGTATAAAGAAAAGTTAAAACAATATGAACAAGCAATCGAAGAAACTAAAATTTAGAGGAGGAAGAAAGAATGAAAAAGAAAATTTTAATTGGAATTGTCATTATACTAGTGATTATTGGAGGAATTGAAATTGCAGTTACTTTGCAAGATGGTTCTAAAACAAATCCAAGCAAATCACAAACAACGGAAACAGCAAAAGAGGGATATATATTTACAGATGGAGAGAAAAAGGCAATCCTAGGAGAAGAATTTAACAAAGAGGCTTTCGGGAAAGAAGAAAGTTATTCCGAGATTGCAAGTTGTGCATTTGAGGGACTAGATCGAACCTATGCGTATCTAAACTATGAAATTACTACATTTCCAGATGGAGAAAAAGAAAGAATTTACACCATATATTTCTTAAATGAAAATGTACAAACACGAGAAGGAGTAAAAATCACAGACACGCTTGAAAAAATGAAAGAAGTGTATGGAAATGAAACGGGCAAGCAAGGAAACCAATATGTGTATACCAAAGGAAAAACAAACCTTGAATTTATTGTAGAAGAAGATGTCATTACGAGTATTCAATATACCTATACGGCAGAAAATTAGAGGAAAAAGATTTACAAAAGAGAGGTAGAAAAGTATGAAAGAAAAAAATAGACAAAGAATTGGAAAAGTATTGTTAGCAGTTGTTGTACTGTTGATTGTCGTTATTTTTAGTATCTGGTATATTGCAGGACTAACGCAACAGCAAGAAGAAAATGTGGTGGAACCACCAAAGCAAGAACAACAAGAGCAACAGCCCGTTCAGCAACAACCAACACCAAGCATTCAAAACTTAACGGTAGAAGAACTTGACAAGATTTCAGATCAGCTCAATACGGCAAAAGATAACCCATTGATAGCGATTTTATACCAAAATCCAACCGAAATAAAAGTAAGCCAAGTGCCATATAATGGAGCAGTTGGTACAACAACGATTAGCAGTACCGAAAAAATGCAGGTTACGGAAAAAATCCGAAAAAAGCAATTAGATAGTAAAAATCCTTTCTCAGAAAGTCAGGCACAAGCCTATCTACATAATAGTATTCTAAAACTAAAAAGAACAGAGATGGAAGCCTATCTCAAACAAAAAACGGGAATAGAAATTCAGATCCAGAAAGATGTTGACGAACTTGGTATCTATTTAGAAGAAACCGACAGCTATTACCAAGCAAGAACGAGCACCAATTTTATACCAATCTTTTGTGATAACGGAACTTTCGATCCATCGACTGGAATTTATGCAGTTGAGTACCATCGTTTAGTAGCAGAAACAGAGGCAGAAAAATATGTTGTACAAATGCGTATGCAAGATGGTGAATTTGTCTTTGTTTCAAACCAAGAAAAAAAGTAATAGGGGGAAGTATATGGAAAAGAAAACAAAAGTAATTATCGGAATTGTAGTAGCGGTTATTACAGTTATAATCGTGGCAGGATTGCTTATCGTTCAAGCCATTTTTAATCAAGAAACGGAAAAATTAAAACAAATGTCAGAAGAGATGGCAACCATGGAAGTTACCACCAAAGATGGCGAGAAAATTGAACTCGAATACTATAATTTTGATGATGGTAGATTTTTCTTAAAAATGCCAACTAGTTTTGAGCAAATGGATGAAGAAACGCTAAATCTAAAATATAACGGGGAAAATCCTCCAACCTTTGCATTTGCAAATGAAAGAGGAACCGTTAGCATTTCACTTAGTTTATCGGAAGCGAAAATAAAAAATGAACAGATAGAAAATTTTGTAAAAACAACCAAAGAACAAATGCAAGCCATTTCCGATGTTCAAAAAGTAAATATCTACAAAAAAGATGGTAGAACGATTGGAGAGCTAATCTTAGTATCTAAAGCAGAAGATACAGACATCTATAATCATATGTTGGTCTTTTCAGATAAAGACTGTTTACGTGTAATCAACTTTAATTGCACCAAGGAGTTAGAAGAAAATTGGAAAGAAGTTGGGGCATTTTTAATGAAATCATTGATGTTTCCAGTAGAAGAATAAAAAATGGAAGGATACTCAAAAAAGAGTATTCTTTTTTTTTGAGCAAAATTACATAAAATGAATACAGAATGTATCAAAAACAATTGACTTACGAACAAAACTATAGTAAAATAGTATAAAATTGATACAAAATGCTATAATAAGAAAGGAGGGATAATCATGTTTACGTATGTAAAAGCAAGAAATTTCAAATCCTTGAAAGAAATTGAATTTAATCTGAATAAGACAAAAAATAAGATCAATCCGCTAGTAGTGGTATATGGCGAAAATGGAAGCGGAAAGACTAATCTTGTGGAGTTATTTCAAGTTTTGAAAAAATCCTTAATTGCTAGATGTATGGTACCGATAGTAGAAACAGAGTGGAAAGTTTGGGGCGGAGAAATTAAAGAAAATTTCGAAGAAATACAAATGGTAGAAGAAAGTGCAGAGCCATACCAGCCAGATTGGAGAATAGCCACAGAATTACAAAGATATCGAATGATTGGTGAAAAAGACCCAACTGAATTAGAATTTGGTTTTCAAATCAATGGAATAGACGGATTTTATGCTTTCAAATTTACAGACGAAGTCATAGAAGAAAGTTTGTATTACAAAGTAGATAAGCAGAGAGCATATCTTTACCAACTAAAAAAAGAAGAAGGAAAAATTACAAAAAAACTAAACCAAAATATTTTTCCCAACAGCAAATATCGAGAAGAATTATATGAAAGTATTGAACAGTATTGGGGAAAATATACTTTCCTATCCTTACTTATGGCTGAAAAAAGAGATAAAAACAGGGAATACATTGAAAATAATATAGCATCTAATATTTTTGAAGTAACCAAAATGTTTTTATCCATGATTGTACAAGAAAGTGAGAGGAAAATACAATCAGGTCAACCAAACAGAAAAGCAACCTTAAGAAATATCCAACGCGGAGAAATACGCGAAGATAAATTAAGCGAAATACGAAAATATGAAACAATTCTAAATATCTTTTTTACGCAAGCGTATGCAGATATTAAACAAGTAAAGTATCTAACTCGTAGAGATGAAGGACGTGTTTCTTATCGCCTATACTTTGAAAAAATGATTGGCGGAAAACTGAAATCAATCCCATCTACTTCAGAGTCAGAAGGAACACAAAGAATATTGAGGCAATTTAATACTTTGGTAGGTGCGCTAACTGGTGAAACAGTAATCATCGATGAAATTGACAATGGAATTCATGATGTGCTAATGAAAAACATTATTTTATCCATCCAAGACGAAATCACAGGACAGTTAATTGTTACAACACATAACACGCTTTTGCTAGAAGTATTACCAAAAGAATATTTATATATTTTATCCACCGATTACAAAGGAAATAAAGAAATACAATCGATTAAAGAATATGACATAAAAGTGCAAAAAAATCACAATGCTCGCGATTTATATCTAAAAGGAATTTTTGGTGGAATTCCTACAACAGAATACATCGATTTTGAAGAAATCAAAGATACCTTAGTTGATTGGAAAGAAACAAATGGTGAAGAAGCCTAACTATTGTAAAGGTATTATAATGGTACACGGAAGAAGCGAGTATCTTTTAGTGGAACATATCAAAAGCAATTTGCACTTGCCAATCGAAATTTATGCAGCAAAAAATGGGAAAATGAGTATACAAATTGATGGACTAAAAACGATACTAAGAAACAGTATTTTTAAGAATAAAAAAGCATTAAAAGCAGGATATATCTTAGAGGAAGAGAACGGAGTATTTCACAATTTCTTTGTAATGCCAGTAATGGATTTAGACGATACCAGTGATGAAAAAAAGAAATTATATAGGACTGGAGAACTGTTTCAAAATCACTGGCTATCTCCGTACATAACGCCAATTTGGAACGAACCAAACTTAGATACAGTCTTATATGAGCAAAAGATAATTCAGAAGATGCCGAACGAAAAAGAAAAAGGAAAAATATATCGAGAAATTTTTCCGCCTCATACAGGAGAAACGGACATAGAAAGGGTAGAAGAGTTAAGAAAAATATTTGCAAAATCAAACAAAACTAATATGGCTATTATGTTACAAAGGTGTTTGGATAGTATTCAAGAGATAAGACAAGAAAATCGCTAGAAAATTCTAGCGTTTTTTTGTCAGAAAAAATTGACAAACGAGGCATAGCGTGGTAAAATATCTCTTTGTAAGCCGCCTGAGTCGGGTTTGAAAAGTTAGGAAAGCCTAACTTACCTAGTATTTTATGCTTAGCGAGTATACATATAAAGGGAGGTGTACATTATGTACGCAATCATTGAAAGCTGTGGAAAGCAATACAAAGTAGCAGAAGGAGATGTTGTTTTCTTTGAAAAACTAGATGTTGAAGAAGGAAAGAAAGTAACATTCGACCAAGTTGTTCTAGTATCAGACAATGGAAAAATCGAAGTAGGTGCTCCTTATGTGAAAGGTGTCAAAGTGGAAGGAAAGGTAGTTGCTCATGGAAAGGGCAAGAAAATCTTAGTTTACAAATACAAGGCTAAGAAAAACTACAGAAGAACACAAGGACACAGACAGCCATATACAAAGGTTGAAATTAGCAAAATCAAAACAGTTGCAGAAAAGGTAGAAAAGCCAGTTGAAGAAAAGAAAGCAGAAAAACCTGCTGAAAAGAAAACAACTGAAACAGCAGCAAAAAAGACTACAACCACAAAAACAACAGCTACAAAGGCTGAAAAATAAGATGGAATAAGAGATTACCATAAAAGACGAAAGGAGTGAGATAAATGGCTCATAAAAAAGGTCAAGGTAGTGTTAAGAACGGTAGAGATAGTGAATCAAAACGTCTTGGATTAAAAAGAGCAGATGGACAAATTGTTCCAGCTGGAAATATCCTAGTTAGACAAAGAGGAACTAAAATCCATCCAGGAACCAATGTAGGTATCGGAAGCGATGATACTCTATATGCAAAAGTAACTGGAAAAGTGAAATTTGAAAGATTAGGAAGAGATAAAAAGAAAGTTAGTGTTTATCCAGTAGAGGAAACCGCTAGCGCAAAATAAGACGAAAAAAACTCTGTAGCATCTGCTATGGAGTTTTTTCGTTTCCTATCCAAACGACTTGTAAAAGAAAGAAAAATCTAGTATAATATACCAAAACATGTAAAAAAGAAAGCGAGAAAAACGATGGAGAAAAAGAAAAGAATTGTAACGGGTGATCGACCAACTGGAAGACTACATATTGGTCATTATTTTGGTTCTTTGAAAAAAAGAGTAGAAATGCAAAATTCTGGCGAATATGCCCCATATATTTTAATAGCAGATGTGCAAGCCTTAACAGATAATTTCAATAACCCAGAGAAGGTACGAAAAAATGTTAGAGAAGTCGTATTGGATTATTTATCTATTGGAATAGACCCAACCATATCGACTATCTATATCCAATCGATGATACCAGAAGTTGCTGAATTAACGGTATTTTATTCAAACCTTGTAACCATTGCACGTTTGCAAAGAAATCCAACCGTAAAAACAGAAATCGCACAAAAAAGAGATTTGTTTGGCGAAAGTGTTACCTATGGTTTCTTAGGTTATCCAGTCAGCCAAGCAGCAGATATTACCGCTTTAGGAGGACAATATGTGCCAGTGGGAGAAGACCAACAACCACTGATTGAACAATGCAAAGAGATTGTTCGCAAATTCAATAGCATTTATGGAGAAGTTTTGGTAGAACCAGAGATTGTATTATCCGAAGGAAAACGTATCAAAGGGCTTGATGGCAACGAGAAAATGGGAAAATCTTTAGGAAATGCCATTTATCTATCAGATACACCAGAAGAAATCGAAGCAAAAGTTCGCAGTGCCGTAACAGATCCAGAAAGAATTAAAAAAGACGACCCAGGTCATCCAGACGTTTGTATGGTGGCATATTACCACAAACTATTCCAAGACAAAGAAACTTGCAATCAGATATGCGAAGAATGTAAAGCGGGAGCAAGAGGCTGTGTGGCTTGCAAAAAAGAACTTGCTAGCCGAATTACGGAATATCTAGCACCAATGCGTGAAAGACGAGCATATTATGAGGCAAGACCAGAAGAGGTGGACAAAATCCTAATCGAGGGAACACAAAAAGCAAGACAAACCGCAAAAGAAGTTATGAAGCAAGTGAAAAAAGCCATGAAATTAGATTATTTTCAAGAATAGGAGAAAAAAGATGTTTCAAAAAGGAGATTTGTGTAAACACTTTAAGGGAGAAACGCTTGTTGAGAAAAATATTTATGAAGTGCTTGAAACAGGTGTGATTTATACAGGAGAATGTGAGGGTATGCAAGGAAGTTTAGTAGTTTATCGTAATGTTTTCCAAGAAGGAAAAGTCTTTACAAGAGAAGAACGAGATTTGCTAGCAGAACTTAGCCCAGACAAACAAGAAAAATTTCACCAAAGAACAAGAGTAGAAAAACTAACTCCAGAAGAAATTGCAACCATCCAAACAGAAGCATTTAGACAAGCCAAACTAGCCTATATGCAACAAAAAATGGAGGAAAAAAGAGAAGTAGAAGCACAGACAGAAAGATAAGGAGGAGTCATGTTTACAGACTATGTGAAAATTATAGCGAAATCCGGAGATGGTGGAAATGGTGCTGTTTCCTTTCGTAGAGAGAAATATGTAGCAGCAGGAGGACCAGACGGAGGCGATGGCGGAAGAGGCGGAGATGTGTATTTTCAAGTCAACCCAGATGCGAATACCTTATTAGATTTTCGTTATAAAAAGAAATTCAAAGCAGAAAATGGCAAAAACGGAGAGGGTGGTCATCGCTATGGAAAAAGCGGAGAAGACCTATACATTGGCGTACCACTTGGAACCGTCATTAAGGATGCAGAAAGTGGACAAATTTTAGCAGACCTTTCCGAAAAAGGACAATGTGAATTGGTGCTAAAAGGCGGAAAAGGCGGAAAAGGAAATAGCCATTTTGCTACTTCGACTAGACAAGCACCACGTTTTTCACAAGGCGGAGAAGCAGGAATTCAAAAGGAATTGATCTTGGAATTGAAACTTCTTGCAGATGTTGGACTATTAGGTTTTCCAAATGTCGGAAAATCCACCTTCTTATCTATGGTAACATCTGCAACACCAAAGATTGCAGACTACCACTTTACCACATTAGAACCAAACTTGGGTGTTGTTAAAAGCGAATATGGCGATAGTTTTGTGATAGCAGATATTCCAGGAATTATTGAAGGAGCCAGCCAAGGAACTGGACTAGGACTACAATTCTTACGTCATATTGAAAGAACTAGACTATTACTTCATTTTATTGATGTTTCTGGCTCAGAAGGAAGAAAACCAGTCGAAGATTTTCAAATTATTCAAGAGGAATTAAAGCAATACAGTGAGAAACTAAGTCAAAGAAAGCAAATCATTGTAGCCAATAAAGCAGATGCTATTACAGACGAGAGCTTGTATCAAGAGTTAGTAAAACTCGCCAAAGAAAAGAATTTGGAGATTTACAAAATATCTGCAGCAACTGGAGAGGGAATTCCTGAACTATTAAAACACGTATCCGAAGTATTGAAGACACTCCCAAAAGAAGAATTATATGAAGTAGAAGAAATTCGAAAAGTATATACCTTAGAAGAGGAAGAAGCATTTACCATTGAAAAAGTAGACTCTGATTATTGGATTGTTGATGGACCTGCTGTTCAAAAATTGATGCGAAAAGTAAACTTGGAAGATAATGAGTCTATGTACTACTTCCAAAAATGTTTAGAAGAACTCGGTGTCAACCAAAGACTGCGCAAAGTAGGCGTAAAAGAGGGAGACACAGTTCGTGTGGTAGACTGGGAACTAGAATGGTATAACTAAAATTGGAAATTATTTGGGAAAAAACTAAAACTTTTGTTTGACAAACATTTCTTTTTGTGATATGATGCACTTAAATTAAAATAAAGGAGAGATGTATTGGTGAAAAAAGAAAAGAAATTAGAGTTAAATAAAAGAGAAAAAGCAATTCTAAAATATATCGAAAAACAAATCGCAGCAAATGGATATCCACCATCGGTTCGTGAGATTGGAAAAGCAGTAGGACTTAGTTCTACAGCAACTGTTCATGGCTATTTAGCAAAACTAGAGGAAAAAGGTTACATTAAGAAAGAGTCCCAAAAAGGAAGAACCTTACGACTATTAAAAGGTTCTGGCAAAGATGAAAGACAAATGGAAATCAAGAATATGTATACCGGAAGAGAAATGGTAGAAGTACCAGTCATTGGAAAGATTACAGCAGGAGAGCCAATTCTAGCCGTTGAAAATGTGATGGATACTTTCCCAATTCCACTAGACTTTGTTGGAAATGCAGAAAGTTTTATGCTAAAAGTTCGTGGAGAAAGTATGATTGAAGCCGGTATCTTAGATGGAGATTTAATTCTAGTGAAAAAACAAAATGTAGCAAGCAATGGAGAAATTGTTGTTGCATTGATTGGAGAAGAAGCAACCGTTAAAACTTTTTATAAAGAAGAAGGGCACATAAGATTACAGCCACAAAATAGCGCAATGGACCCAATTATTGTTCCAGACTGCGAGATTTTAGGAAAAGTGGCAGGAGTATTCCGTAAACTATAACCAAGAAATAAGGGGAAATCATTATGGCAAGAATGAAAACATTTTTCTTATATGCCTTGATTGTAATCGCATTTATCTTCTTTTCGGACTTTTTCTGCTTTGCTGCAATCAAGACAACCTATACCGATTTTGACAGACAAGTGGTTGCGACAAAAACAATTAAACCATCGATAACAGAAGCTAAGAAAACCTATATGAATGGCTATATTGAAGGACAAATTGAGAATACAACAACAGGAATTGTAACAGACAAGTTTCTAAAGTTTGAGTTCTTTTCTAAACAAGGAAATAGTCTAGGAGCAAAATATATTCGTATCGAAGATATGAAGCCAGGAGAAAAACGAGATTTTGAGGTATCTTATCATATCCGAGAAACGGTTTCTTATCGCGTAACTGAAATCAATGCAGACGAAGCAGGAGATATCCCAGAAGAGGAATTTTCAATGGACCCAAGACGAGTTAGCCTAATCTATTTAGTCGGTGGACTATTGGTGTTATATTTCTTATAGAAAAAACAGGAAGAACTAAGCAAAGCGAGGTTCTTCTTTTGCTTTTGAGATTTTGCAAAGTTTATGATATAACTAAGAAAAAATAAGGAGAGAAAAAATGGAAAAAATCCATACAATCGATTTATGGACAGAACAATATGTAAATCATCAAGAATGCTTTAATGGTGCCTTTATAGATGGTTTTGAAAACGGGAAAATAGCGTTTGACCAGTATAAAGTGGTTAAAAATTGTAATTGCTTGATTACAGTAAATAACTTAGAAGTGCATATTTGTAACAAGCATAATGCAATCGTTTTTTATCAAGAAAATAAACCAGTTAGACTTATGGTTATGAATCAAAAAACAGATATAGAAAGATGTATCGAATGTGCGCTAGAACAATCTTTGAAAGATAAAAAGTTAAGTGAAGTGTATCGAGAATTAGGAATTCTTGTAAGAATAATAGATTTAAAAGAAAAGCCTATCGATAATCAAGCAAATCGAACAAAAGAAATTGACACAGGCTCTTGCGACCGTTGGAACCTATTATATAGTATGCTAAAAGGGAGTTATACGGAATGTGATACTGGATATGGAAAAAATGGACTAAATCAATATGAATTTTTATCGGATATAGAAATTAACTATGAATTAAAAACAGATACAGAAGAGTTTGAAATCCAACATAAATGTGGATTTATCAATGAAAAGAAAAATAGGATTATTATTATCCAAGAAAATTCACCATTGACACAAAATGTAAGCCGAACTTCATATTGACATCCAGTAGTACATATATTACAATCAAAAAAGAGTGTTTGAAAAGAGAGAAGGAAAAAACATGGCAAATATGTTAGATTATCTGAAGTGGAGAGGAGACTTAAGTCTAGAGCAAGATGACCTAAATGAGATAGACAACCTAATCTTAACTAGATTTTCGTATCTACCATTTAGCAAATTGATGAAAGAGGGAGAAAAATTAAAAATCCGAACGGTATATGAACGCTATGAGATAAGCAATATTAAAAGAGATAGTTTTTTACTAAAAGACGATATACCATTCTTTCGAGCAGTAGCAAACTCGAACCGTTTTGGAAATTTAGTAATCTTAAAATATGAGAATAAAATTAGTTTGAAACTAGAAGAACAATTTGCAGTAGTAACAATCCTACTACCAAAAGATACTGCTTTTGTTTCTTTTTGTGGAACAGACGATACCATTGTTGGCTGGAAAGAAAACTTTAATATGAGTTTCAAAAGCCATTTGCCAGCACAAAAAGACGCAGTTCGCTATCTAAATAGCATTGGAGAACATTATGTTGGGAATATAATCGTTGGCGGACACTCTAAAGGTGGAAATCTAGCGGTATATGCAGCAGCATTTTGCAAGCCAGAGGTACAAAAAAGAATTGTTACGGTTTATAGTGATGATGGACCAGGTTTTGGCGATGACATTATTGAAAGCAAAGAATACAAACAAATCGTAGACCGTGTTGTTTCGTATGTGCCACAATCTTCGGTTATTGGAAGATTGCTACTACACGAAGAAAAATATTATGTGGTAAAAAGTACACAAGTTGGTATTTTACAACATGACCCATTTTCATGGCAATTAGAAGGAAAAGAGTTTATCAAAGTACAGGAACTAACGAATGGAAGTAATGTAACGGAAAAGACGATTAAAGAATGGCTCGAAAATGTAGAACCAGAAAGAAGAGAAATTTTTATCGATACCCTTTATGATATCTTAGTAGCAACCAATGCGAAAAGGGTAGGAGATTTAGGAACGAACTGGATCCGAACGGCTTCTACCTTGTTAAAAAAATACAAAGGAATTGACGAAGAGAGTAAAAAGTTAATTAACCAGACATTAGAAGCCTTAAAAAAATCTGCCAGAAATCAAATCTTAGAGTCTTTTTCGCAAAGCAAAAAGAAAGAAAAGGGAAAAAAGAAAAAAATTGGAATTCTTTCCAAATAATTTCCAGAAAAATGTGTATAATAAAATAGAAAAAATGATTGCCATTTCAAATGAGATGTAATATAATTGTAACATAAAAGAAATGACCTTGTCATAAACGTATGGAAAGGAAGATAAAGATGTTCGGATTTGGACAGGATATAGGAATTGATTTAGGAACAGCAACTGTAATTGCTTTTGTAAAAGGAAAGGGGATTGTGCTAAGAGAGCCCTCTGTTGTAGCAATCGATAGTCACACAGGAGATGTGTTAGCAGTGGGAAAAGAAGCAAGAAGAATGCTTGGCAGAACACCAGGTAATATTACAGCGACAAGACCACTTCGTGAAGGTGTCATTTCCAACTATACCGTAACCGAAAAAATGCTAAAATATTTTATCGGTAAAATTGGTGGAAAGACCTTGTTTGCTCCTAGAATTATGATTTGTATCCCATCTCAAGTAACCGAGGTTGAAAAAAGAGCTGTTATTGATGCAGCCACACAGGCAGGAGCAAGAAAAGTTTACCTAATTGAAGAGCCAATCGCAGCAGCAATCGGAGCAGGGATAGACATTTCCAAACCTTGTGGAAACATGGTAGTAGATATTGGTGGAGGAACCACAGATATTGCTGTTATCTCACTTGGTGGACCAGTTGTGCATACATCGATTAAAATAGCAGGCGACAAATTCGACGAAGCCATTGTCAAATACATTAAAAGAAAACACAATATGATGATTGGCGAAAGAACAGCAGAAGAATTGAAAGTAAATATTGGTTGCGTGTATCCAAAAATTCAAGACTTGGAAATGGATATTCGTGGAAGAGATTTACTAACAGGACTTCCAAAAACCATTACCATCCATTCCAGCGAAATGCAAGAAGCACTAATGGAGCCAGCAATGTCTATCGTGGATGCGGTTCATTCAGTATTAGAAAGAACGCCACCAGAACTTGCAGCAGACATTAGTGATAAAGGAATCTATATGACAGGAGGAGGCTGCCTCGTTGACGGATTAGATAAACTTTTGCAAGAGAAAACCGGTATCAATATTATGATTGCACAAGATGCAGTATCTTGTGTGGCATTAGGAACAGGAAAGGCCTTAGATAATCTTGACTCATTAGATGGAAAAAATAAGATTAGATAAAAAAGAAAGAAAAAATGACCGAGTGTTACAATTCTGTCATTTTTTTCTTTTCAAATGAAAGATTGTGTGATAGAATAAAACAGTAAAAAAGAAGATAGGATGGAAACGGATGAATAAAACGAAACGAAAAATATTTGAGACTTCCATGAAACTATTTGCAGAAAAAGGATATGATGCAACTAGTATTGAAGAAATTACAGCAACGGTTGGCGTAGCAAAAGGTACTTTGTATTACCATTTTTCGAGCAAGGAGGAGATCTTTAATTTCTTAGTAGAAGAGGGCGTAAAGTTACTGAAAAATAGTATTGAAATTAAAACAGAAGATTTAACCAATAATTTGGACAAGATACGTGCAATTGTTTTAATTGAGTTAAAGGTACTGGTCAAGTATGAAAATTTTATGACCATCATTTTAAGTGAAATTTGGGGAAGCAGCGAGCGAAGCCTACTTTGTCGCAGCCAAGTTTTCCAATATATTAAAATGATTGAGGAAATTGTAAAAGAAGGAATGGAACAAGGTGAGATTAACCAAGGAGATCCGAATGTTATTGCATCTGGTATCTTTGGATTCGCGTGTTCTAGTCTAATTTATCGTAAAAGAATGGATGATAACGTAGATATTCAAAAGTTATACCGAGAAATTGAAAAAAGTTTTATTCGTAAGTTAGGAAAAGAAAAAGGAGTAGAAAGCAAATGAGATCACTAAGAGATTTGAAAATACCAGATTTTAAGTTTCCGAAAATGAAAATGGAAGGTATTGAGAATATTGGCGAAGTAAAAGTAGATTATGACAAAGTAGAAAAAGAAAAGGCAAGCAAAAAAGACCGCAAGAACTATCCGGGAACGGATTACAAAACCATCAAGGAGATTTTCTTAGAGTCTACCGAAAAATATAAAGACAAAGAATTTGTATTAGAAAAGCCAGACCATAAGACACCATACCAAGAGTTTTCTTATGGCAGATTTCGTGAAGATGTATTTGCTTTTGGAACAGGCCTAGAAGAATATTTGAACCTCAAAAAAGAAAGAATTGTTATTTTTGGAGAAACTACATATGAGTGGTATACTTCTTATATTTCTCTTCTTTGTGGTAGCGGAATTGCAGTTCCGGTCGACAAGGAATTGCCAACTAATGAGTTAATTAATGTATTACAAAGGTCTAGAGCAGCAGCTGTTATCTATACAGCCAAAAAGAAAGAGGAAGTCAAGAAAATTAAGGATAGTGTTCCTTTTGTAAAATACTTTATTGAAATGTATTCAGAAGACGAATTATCTGGCAGAGATATTGGCTATGAAACGATTGCGAAAAAAGGAAAAGAATTGGTAGAGCAAGGAAACAAAAAATTTATTGATATTGAAATTGACCCAGAAGAATTTAAACTACTGATTTTTACATCAGGAACAACATCATCGTCCAAAGGTGTTATGATTTGTAACCGAAACTTAGCATCCAATATCAATGCAGTTTATCCTTATGTAAAGATTTACCCAGAAGACCGTTTCTTCTCGGTACTACCATTACATCATACGTATGAGTCTACGATTGGATTTTTACTACCAATGGCAATTGGCTCGTCAGTAGCAATTTGTGAAGGATTAAAATATATTGTACCAAACTTGCAAGAGGCAAAACCAACTTGTATGTTAGCCGTTCCACTTCTTGTGGAAAACCTTTATAAGAAAATCAATGCAACTATTGAAAAGAGCGGAAAAGCAGGTCTTGTTGGTTCTATGATACATGTAACCAATGCACTGAAAACAGTTGGAGTAGACATCAAGAAAAAAGTATTCAAAGAGATTTACGATAATCTTGGTGGAAATATCCGTATTATTGTTTCTGCAGCAGCACCGATTGACCCAAAGGTAGGTAAATGGGTACAAGATATTGGAATTGTATTCCTACAAGGATATGGTTTAACGGAAACAGCACCAATCGCAGCCTTAACACCAGATTTTGACCCAAGAGTAGGTTCCGCCGGAAAAGCAGTCGTAGGGGACGAAATCAAGTTACACAATCCAAACGAAAAAGGCGAAGGCGAAGTTTGGATTAAAGGAAAAACAGTAATGTTAGGCTACTACGAAGACGAGGAAGCAACCAATGATGTTATGCACGATGGCTGGTTCAATTCTGGAGATATTGCCTATATGGATAAAGATGGTTTCTTATTCATTACTGGTAGAAGCAAAAATGTTATTGTAACCCAAAACGGAAAGAATATTTATCCAGAAGAAATTGAGATTATGCTTAGCCATGTAGAAGAAATTGCAGAATGTATGGTGTATGGAAAAGAAGTAGAAGGCGAAAAAGAACTTGTGATTTCAGTAAAGGTAATTCCGAACTATGAAAAGATTGAAGAGAAACATGGCAAGGATTTATCCGAAGACGAAATTCGTAAAATCATTTGGGAAGAAATTAAAAAAGTAAATAAGCAATTAACATCATATAAAGCAATTAAAAACTTAGAAATTAAAAAAGACGAATTTGAAAAAACAACAACCATGAAAATTAAGCGCTTTGCCGAAATCAAAAAAGATAAAGAAAACCAAGAAAAATAAAGATTTGAAACTTTGTCATGCTCTTGTAATATATATGACATGAAATTGTTACACGAAAAAAGAAAAAATGTCTTGTAGTTTTTTGTAGAACAATGTATAATAAAGAAGGTTATAGATGAGTTACGTAGGATAAAAGGAGGGGTAGTTTACAATGTCTAGATCCGGCATAGTAAACGTGAGAATGGTAATCACGGAAGAAAAAATCTTATCGAATATTGATAAGGTGCAAAAGTTAATCAATCCAAACAGTAAGAAGCAAATTGTTCAACTGGAAGAAGATGCTTTCTTTAAGGACTTGATTGAATCAATTAAAACCTATTTAATTGAATATCCAAAAAAGAAGAACTTCCCAAGTAGTGTATACAAGGCTGCTTATGGGCTAGTTGAGTATGCAACAAATCAATTTGAGGAAAATACCAAAAAAATTGAAGAGTTAATTCGTAGCCGTGAAAAAAATATTTCATCGGCAGCAAACTTAAAAGAACTTTTGGAAGTTGTTGAAAACAAAGAAGACGGTTGGAAAGACCGTGTAAAAGAGGCTGAAGGAGAGTTTTCAGAAGATATCGTAGATACATTAGGGTTAATTGGAAGAACCAAATCCAAGAAATCGCAAAACTACCAAGACGCTGTCAAACTAATCAACGCAAGAATTGTGAACTTAGAGTCTAACTTACATATTGAGATTGATATGGAAAGAATCGAAGATCGTTCAAAAGCGCTAAGTTACATTGGTATTGAAGTGGCAGATGCCTTAAAACTAATTCCAAAGCCAGAAGAAATTGTAGAAGAGGCAGCAAACGGAGAAGCAGCATCAATTACAGAAGAACAACAACAATATTTTGAACAAACAAGAGTTGATGTAAAACCAACTTTATGGGAGAAAATTAAGAATAGCAAATTTATGAAGGCTGTTCGTTATGCTTTCAAAATCAAAGTGGTCTTGGAATATCCAGCTTTACCGGAAGGTAGAGGAGAATAATGTTTTTCATATTTTAATATATATTAATAAAACATATTTTAAGGGGGAAATTTTAACATGGGAATCGCAGCATTAATTTTAGGTATTATTTCATTCATTCTATCATTCATTCCAATTTGTGGGTTAGTAGGCTTACTACCAGCTATCATTGGTTTAATCTTAGGAATTGTTGAAGTAGTAAAGAAATCAAAAGCAGGAGAACCAAAAGGATTAGGAATTGCAGGAATTATTTTAACCTCAATTGCACTTATTGTTTCAATTGTTTGGAATTTAGTTGTTGTTGCAGCAATTGGAGTCGCAGCATCTGAGTATGAAGACTACAATTCATTATATAATTCATCTTACTACTATAATTAAGGAATAAGGATATTAAGAAATGAACTTTTTGAAAAAGAATTACATGAACATATCAATCGTATTTTTCGTTTTGGCAGTTTATGTAGTTCTTTTTCCTGTTATATCCAAATTTTTAACATCCATCTTTCCTACGTTAGGAATATGCCCATACCTTGTTATGACAGGGAAACCGTGCCCATTATGTGGAGGAACAAGATATATTGCTAACTTAGGAAAGGCATTACAAGACCCAAGTTATCTATGGCATCCATTTGGTATTATGATAATGTTTGTCGTCTTTGAATTCTTTTTTCGCATTTTCTGTTTTGTCAGTATCAAAAAGAAAAAGCCATTAGATAAAATTGTGTTTTTTGATTTGATTATTCACAGTATCGCATTTACTTCTTTTTTCTTATATGAAATTCTTTTCATAATTTGGAATTGAAAGAGGAAAAATGAAAAAAACTATTGACAGACATTGAAAAAAATAGTATACTAATTTTTGTTAATGAGCACGCGCCCTTAGCTCAGTTGGTCAGAGCAACCGGCTCATAACCGGTGGGTCCAAGGTTCGAATCCTTGAGGGCGCACCAAGAAAATATACATGGGTAGGTGGCCGAGTGGCTAAAGGCGGCAGACTGTAAATCTGTTCTCATACGAGTACGATGGTTCGAATCCATCCCTGCCCACCAAAAAGGTCGGAATATAATGTGTATTCTGCCCTTTTTATTTTTTTATAAAAAGGGAGAAAAAATTATGGTTTATACACTTTGTGAGTATGCAGATAAAACATTAGTTACTTTTTCAAACATTCGTAAAAAAGAAAATGGCGATGAATATATTAGAGTTTCTTTTGAGAGACCTACTGAACATGGCTTTGATACAGTTGTTTTTGAACTTCCAAGTTACGATATTATAGAGAGAGATGGTCAATATTCAGAAGAAGAAATAGCACTGTTTAAGACAGTGGTTGAAAGAGGAGCACCACATTTTTACGAGTGGGCTCGAGAAGGGGGAATACATATTGCCTAATATTTTTGAACAATACGGATATAAAGTATATTTTTGGTCAAATGAAAACAAGGAACCAATTCATGTTCATATATCCAAAGGAACTCCACATGGAAATTCTACAAAAGTATGGCTTACCAGAAATGGAGGCTGTATCTTAGCTAATAATAACAGTGAAGTACCAAAGGATGAATTAAAAGAAATTATGAAAACAATCAGTTTGAATTTTCTATATATTGTTGCTAAATGGCAAGAAGTTCATGGACAAGATAGTACAAGATTTTTCTGTTAATATAAATGAAAGATACAACTCACTTTATGGTTGAGTTGTATCTTTCATTTATGGGAACAACATACAATTCTATTTTTGCAACCTTGAGATATCTTAAAAAATATGGTATTTTAGTGGAAAAAGGGAAATACTTTTTAGAGGGTGAAGAATTGATGGTAAAAAGAAAAAAAGGTATCTTAATACTAATGCTTCCAGCAGTCTTTTTAGGTGTTATTGCAGTTCTACTTGTTAGTCAAGCCAAAGCCAAGAAAGAAACACCAAACACTTTGCTAGAGCAAGAAAAAATCGAGGAAGTATTAGAAGAGCCGAAAAGTGTTAAGCAAGAAGAACAAAGCGAAGACTTATTTGAAGCATATTATGAGCAAGCAGAAGAATTGCTACAAACTATGACACTAGAAGAAAAAATAGGGCAGATGTTTCTAGCTAGATTTCCAGAAAATGAAGTGATAGAAGAAATCCAGAACCACCATCCAGGAGGCTATCTTCTTTTTGGAAGAGATTTCAAAGAAGAAACCAAAGAAAGTATTAAGCAAAAATTAGAACAATGTCAACAGGCAAGCAAGATTAAATTGATACTAGGCGTTGACGAAGAAGGTGGAACGGTTACAAGAGTAAGTACTTATCCAGCATTTCGCTCGAGTGCGTTTTTATCCCCACAAGAGTTATGGCAAAAAGGTAAGTTACCAGCCATTCTACAAGACTCTACCGAAAAAACGAAGTTACTAAAAAGTTTAGGACTTAATATGAACCTTACTCCAGTAGCAGATGTGCCAACACAAGAAGACTCGTTTATGTATGCACGCTCATATGGCAGAGGAGCTGAAAAAACAGCAATCTATGTAGCAAAGTTAACCCAGAGAATGAACCAAGATGGCATGATTTCAGCTATGAAGCATTTTCCGGGCTATGGAGATAATGTAGATACACACAAAGAAATGGCAATCGATACAAGACCATACGAAACATTTGAAAAAACAGACTTTTTGCCATTTATGAGCGGGATTGAAGCAAAAGGACCATGTGTGCTTATGAGTCACAATGTGGTAACTTCTATGGATGCGGAAAAACCAGCGTCCTTATCTGCAAAAGTGCACCATATCTTACGAGAAGAACTAAACTTTTCTGGTATCATTCTAACTGACGATTTAGCTATGGAAGCCGTAAGTGGATATGTACAAAGCGGAGATGCGGCTGTTCAAGCGGTCTTAGTCGGAAATGACATGATTATCTCTTCAGATTTTGTGGGACAAAAGCAGGAAGTCTTAGATGCAGTAAAACAAGGCAAAATCAAAGAAGAACAAATCATTCAAGCAGTCAAAAGAATTTTGGCGTAGAAACATGCTTATCAGATTATATGAAAAGAGTATCTTTGCATACTCTTTTTTCTTTCTTGTAAACGAGCAAAATATGTGATATAACAAGTAAAAAAGGAGGACAAGATGGAAATAACAAAAGTAACCAATTCCATTCAAATGATTGGGATAGAAGATAAAGACATTGACTTATTTGAGGGACAGTATGTTGTTCCTAATGGTATCTCATATAACTCCTATGTTATTCTAGATGAAAAAGTAGTAGTAATGGATACCGTTGATAAAAGAAAGCAAGAAGAATGGTTTGCTAATTTGCAAAAAGTATTGGATGGTAGAAAAGTAGACTATCTAGTTATATCTCACTTAGAGCCAGACCATTCCGCTAGTATTCAAAAATTAGCAGAAGAGTATCCAGATATGAGGATAATTGGAAACGCATTAACCTTCAAAATGTTACCACAATTTTGCCCAGTTGATTTCAGTCAAAAACAAATTATCGTAAAAGAAGGGGAAACAATACAAATTGGAAAACATATCCTTCAATTTGTTATGGCGCCAATGGTACATTGGCCAGAGGTAATGCTAACCTATGAACAAACAGAAAAGATCCTGTTTTCCGCAGATGCTTTCGGTAGGTTTGGTAGCCTTACAGAAAAAGAGTGGACTTCTGAAGCAAGAAGATACTATATCAATATTGTTGGAAAATATGGGGCACAAGTGCAAGCTGTATTGAAAAAAACAGAAAATTTAGAAATTCAAACCATTTGTCCATTACATGGCCCTAGTTTAACAGAAAATTTGGAAAAGTATCTAAAGTTATACCATGCTTGGAGTAGTTATGAGCCAGAAGAGAAAGGCGTTTTCATAGCATATAACTCGATTTATGGAAATACTAAAAAAGCAATTCAAAAACTAGAGCAGATGTTAACTGAAGCTGGAAATCAGAAAGTGGTTGCGATGGATTTAGCAAGAGAGGATAAAGCAGAGGCTGTTGCAAAAGCATTTCAGTATAGAAAGATGGTATTAGCCTGCCCAACCTATGATGGAGCCCTATTTCCAGACATGGCAAATTTTCTAACTCGTTTACAGGCTAAGAACTACCAAAAACGAGCAGTGGCAATCATAGAAAATGGTTCATGGGCACCTCTTGCTGCACAAAAAATAAAAGAAATGCTTGAACCAATGAAAGAAATCCACATCATAGAGCCAATCATTCAGATAAAAACAAGCATGAGCCAAGAAAATGAAGATGCAATGAAAAATTTAGCACAAAACCTAACCAAAGGATAGGAGGGAGAAAGTATGAGAATTGGAATAGATATTGATGATGTTATGACAAACACATCAGAAGCAATGCGAGAATATATTGAAAAGTATGACAAAAATGGGGAAATTTCAGACCATATGGAAGAAGTAATGCGAGGCGAAATCCCAAATGAGCAAGTAGCAAAATTTTTTGCAGACAATATTGTAGCTATCCTAAAAAGTGCCAAACTAAAAGAAAATGTAAGCCAAGTGATTAGAAGGCTAAGAGAGGAAGAAAATGAAATCTATATCATAACAGCAAGAGGAGAAGACAGATTTCAAGGTTCTCAGGAAATTACATTAGATTACTTAGCGGAAAACCAAATCGGTTATACCAAGATTATCTTTAATGCTTTTCGCAAAGCAGAATTATGCGAAGAAAATAAAATTGACGTTCTTGTAGATGATGCAATCAAACACTGTCTAGCAGTAAAAGAAAAAGGAATACGAAGCATTTTGTTTGTTTCTGATGTAAACCAAAATTGTACAGCAGAAATTGAGAAAGTAACAAATTGGATAGAATTAGAAGAAAAATTGAAGGTGGGAGAAAAGAATGGAATATAAAGGTGTAATTATCGAAGAAAGTTTGCGAGATATGACGATTCTCAAAGAATTGAGATTGGTTTCGCAAGAGATAGAAGAAGTAACCGAAAGAGAAAACACACCATGGCTTTCAAAATGGACCTTGGATACAGTTGAGATACCAGAAGAGAAAATAGAGGAATATGCAGAAAGACTAAGTCAGCTTATCGATACCTCACACTGTAATGATTGGTATTGCGATTTCCGAAATGAGAAATATCATTATGTTATATTTTCCAACAAAGTGTTCCAATTAGATAGAGCGAGTAAACAAGACTATGTAGAAATGCAAGAATACGCACGAGAATTGGGACTTCCAGAAGCACAACTTCCAACCTTTCAAGATTTACCGAGCAATCTTCTAACCGGTTTTCTCATTTGTGCCAAAAAGCAAACCTATGCCAATGGAAATGCAGAAAAGAAGAAAGCAAGTAGGTTAGGATCTAACGATTACCAATATGCAGAAGAAATCGAAGGAGAACAAATGATTTACCACGATACCTATTTTGGTGGAACCAGATTTATGGGAGAAGAAGTGGTTTATCGAGGAGGAGAAGTACCAAAATGGGGCATGAACTATTATGGCGTAACTGTGGACGAAACCTTGAGTGAAGAGGCAATGGACAAGGCTTTAAGACCAGCACTTATGCAAGTAGGAGAAGATACCACTGTTTTACCAGTTCGAGGACCAAGCCGATTTGAAAATGAAGGCTATGTATATACCTTTCAATCCAAAGGAACGATTGAAAACTTTACAGGAGTGGAAAAAGTCTATCAAGGAGAAAAATTAGTATTTATCTTGCAATGCCATGGCGGAATAATCGAATAAGAAAAAGCACTGGTTCGAGGGGAACCAGTGCTTTTTTCTTGGCATGACCTACTTCGAGGCCACCCGCCCACCAGAATAGGGCTTGCTAATATTGCTGCGCGTGTACGGAATTGGTCGAGGAGAAGTTAACTTGGCTCGGGAGCGAGGATTACGCTGAATGGGTCCATTCTTCTCCGGGTGGTACAAATTCGCGATGGGAGGTGGTGCGTAAAACGAAGGTTGCAATGTGAGCTGATACTCATAAAACTCGTCCTCGTAAGAACAAAAGAGCGGTTTACCACAGAGCAAATCCTTGTTTTTGCCAACGACATAATCTTGGCAAAAGCAAACAACAATGTCGTTGGGGCTGGGACGCTTACGTACAAGTTTGAGTTCAAAGCCTTTGTTGCCGATGACGAGAGTACGAGCGTCCCGGGCTGCAGTAGAGGGAATTTTGACTTTCACACAGAAGGTATGACGGATACTCTGTAGGGTGAAAGTAACGGAAATTCCTTGCTGGGTATAGGTCATGCGTATCACTTCCTTAAAAAATATTTTGCTAGGGTTGAAAGGTCATGCTTGCCAACATAGGAATATATTTACATAATCTCCACTTTTATTATAAGATAAAATGGAGAAAAAGTAAAGAAAACAAAGAAAAAAGCACTAATTCCATTTCGAACTAGTGCCTTCTTTTTTATTCTTGTGTACTTTTTTGTTTGCGAAAACTTTCGGCTGTATAGGTGGAAGATGCGATTGCATCATCTGCTTCTTTTTGTGAGATATAGCCATATTCAACCATACTACGTAGTACCTTTTGCTGACGGCTAGTAGCAAGTGAAAAGCTTTTTGTTGGTGCATAAGCACTTGGCGCATTTGGTACTCCTGCCATCATCGTAGACTCATATAAATCCATGTCCTTCGGCTCTTTTTTGAAATAGCCATTGCATGCTTCTTTGATACCATAATATCCATCGCCAAAATAAATGGTATTCGCATAAAGGAGAAGAATATCATCCTTTTCATAATTCTTTTCTAGTTCATATGCGGTAAACATTTCTGCTATTTTACGATTAACCACATCTTTTTCACGGATATAGTAAAGATTTTTGGCAACTTGTTGGGTAATGGTACTGCCACCTTCTTGCAAGTCTTTTTCACGAATATTTACCATAAATGCACGAAGAAGAGCGATTGGGTCGATTGGCCCATGCTTATAGAAACGATGGTCTTCGACAGCAACAATGGCATCTAAATATTGTTTTGGCAGTTCTGAATACCCAACATAATTTTCTGAATTTTGAATACTAGCAATTTTATCTTTAACACTTTGCTCCTGTACGGCTTTTTCGTGCATTTTGTATCCATTGAGAATAACAACCGAAGCAACTAAAACAACAACAACGAGTAACAAGAGTAATAATCTTTTTACATATTTCATAAAGGCAATCTTACCTCCTCAATCAAAGAATACCAAAAAAAGAAAAGAAAGTCTAGTAACCATTTTTATTTTTTGGATAAGTCTATTATATCACAAAATTTGGAATAACCAAGGAAAAAGAAAAAATATACTTGATTTCTAATTCTCAGCAAAATATAATAAAGAAAATGAGGAGGACAGAAAAATGAAAGAGAAAAAACAAGACAATTTAGGATTAGAAGATGAAAGACTTGCAAAACTCGCAGACTTATTTGATTTAGACGCATTATTAAAGAAAAAAGAAGAAAAAGAAAGCAAGAAAAGTGAAAAAGATAATTGACAAAAAATGTAGATTAGTAGATAATAAAATGGAAGAAATTTTTACCAAAGGAAAATGAAAAAGAGAGTAACGGAGGATAAGGTTAAAATGTACGTATTTAACAAAATTATTGTAAATCCACAATTACCAAAACGAATCAATCGATTAGGAGAAATTGCCAATAATCTTTGGTGGTCTTGGAACACAGAATTTTTAAGATTATTCAAAACCATCGATATTGATTTATGGGAAACGGTCGAAAAGAACCCAGTTAAATTTTTGAAAAATGTATCACAAGAAAAACTAGAAATAGCAGCAGATAAATGGGATTTTTTGAAAGAATATGACCGCATTGTCGCTAATTTTGATGCTTATATGGATAGCCGAAATACTTGGTTTAATCGTACCTATCCAGAGAATAAAAAAGATGTAATTGCATACTTTTCAGCAGAATACGGATTGGACCAAATTCTTCCAATTTATTCTGGTGGTTTGGGAATTCTATCTGGCGACCATTTGAAATCTGCCAGTGATTTAGGTATTCCTCTTGTTGCTGTTGGGTTACTTTATCGTAATGGCTATTTCTATCAAAAAATCAATGGAAAAGGCGTACAAGAAACCGAATATAAAACCATTGACCTAGATACGTTACCAATTACAAAAGTAAAGGGAGAAGATGGGGAAGATTTAATTATTTACTTGAAATTCCCGAAAAAAGGTTTTTACCTAAAAGTATGGCAAATTATTGTAGGTCGTGTAACACTCTATCTATTAGATTCCGACATCGACGAAAATATTGAAGAATATCGCTCGATTACGACCACGTTATATGGTGGTAACCAAGAAACACGTATCCAACAAGAAATGGTACTTGGAATGGCTGGTGTTAGCCTTCTTAAGAGCCTCAAATTAAATCCAACTGTATATCATATGAATGAAGGACATTCTGCTTTCTTAACCTTAGAATTGATTAAAAATATTATCAAAGAAAAGAAAGTATCATTTGAGGTAGCCAAAGAAATTGTAACTTCTAAAACGGTATTTACAACTCATACGCCAGTACCTGCTGGAAACGATATTTTCCCATTAGATTTAGTGCGTAAATACTTCAAAGATTTCTGGGTAAAACTAGGAATTTCCGAAGAAGAATTTTTGGCACTTGGTATGAAACCAGAAAAAGAAACGACAGATGGCTTCAATATGGGAATTCTAGCCCTTAAAATAGCAGGCAAGAAAAATGGTGTTAGTAAATTACATGGAGTAGTATCCAGAGAACTATTTGGAGAAGTATGGCCAAACATTGCAGCAAATGAGTCCCCAATTACCTATGTTACCAATGGTATTCACACTTGCTCATGGTTATCTTCTAACTTAAAAGAATTATTTAATAAATATTTAACCCCATATTGGCAAGATAATATCTATAAAGACGAAATCTGGGAGAAAATCGATAGTATTCCAGACGAGAAACTATGGGAAGAACATAAAAAGCGTAAAGTAAAATTACTAGCAATGGTAAAAGAAAATACAACCAACCGCTTACGCCGCTATGGTTATTCCTATGAAGAGATTAACAATATTACATCCAAACTAGATCCAAATGCACTAACCATCGGATTTGCAAGAAGATTTGCTACGTATAAAAGAGCAACCTTAATCTTCAAAGACTTAGAGAGAATGACACAAATTTTGAATGATACGAATAAGCCAATTCAAATTATCTTTGCTGGAAAAGCACATCCAGCGGACAAAGAGGGACAAGACTTAATCAAATATATTCACGAAATTTCGATGAAGCCACAATTCAAGGGCAAGATTTTCCTAATGGAAAGTTACAATATTGCAATGTCTAGATTGCTAATCAGTGGTGTAGATGTATGGCTTAACACGCCAAGAAGACCAATGGAAGCATCTGGAACTAGTGGACAAAAAGCATCTGTTAATGGTGTTATTAACTTTAGTGTATTAGATGGCTGGTGGGCAGAAGGATATAACTCTTACAATGGTTGGACGATTGGAACTAATCAGGAGTATGATAATTACGAAGAACAAGATGTTGCAGATAGCAATGGAATTTACTATACCTTAGAGCATAAAATTGCACCAATGTATTATGACCGAGATAAAAATGGTCTTTCTAAAAAATGGGTAAAAACCATGAAGAACTCGATTATCTCAACAGGTGGTAGATTTAGTACCGCTCGTATGTTAGTCGATTATACCAACCAGTTATATATTCCACTTTGCAATCTATATAACAAATATTGTTCTCAATTGGATAAAGTATCCGAATACCAAATTTGGAAAAATGAAATTCGCAATAACTGGAACGATATCCAAATTGAGCAAGAGAAAAATGCAGAAAATCTAACCATCGATGCAGGAAATGAAATTGAAGTATTTTGTAAGATAAAATTACCAAACATCAGTAAAGACTCCATCGAAGCACAGGTATACTATGGACAAATTCAAGATAGTGGAATGGTAGAGAGTATTCAAATTATTCCAATGAAACTAGAAGAAGCCAACGAAGAACAAAGAGAATACCACTATTCTGCAAAGATTTCGCTTACAACTGGTGGAAAATTTGGTTATACCTTCCGTGTTATGCCAAAACATGAAATGCTATTAGACTCTGCTAATTTGAACTTAATTAAATGGATGGAAGAAACCAAATAAAGTGTCTAAGAATAAACTATCTAGTAGGAAAACTATTAGATAGTTTTTCTTTGGAAGAAAATGACGAAATTTATCGAAGATTGTCTTGAAACCAGAAAAGCACTATGGTATAATATAGGCTGTTTGGGAAAAAATAATATGGAAAATGGAGGGTATTAGACCATGAAAAAAACAAAAATTGTATGTACAATAGGACCTGCAACATTAGAAGTAGAAGTATTAAAAAACTTAATCAAGGCAGGAATGAATGTTGCCAGAATTAACTTTTCACACGGAAGTTATGAAGAGCAAAAGAAATATATTGATGCAGTAAAGCAAGCAAGGGAAGAAGTAGGATTACCAGTTGCTTTATTACTAGATACACAAGGACCTGAAATTCGTACTGGAAAATTGGAAGAGAACCCAACAATATTAGAAGTAGGACAAAAATTCGTCCTTTGCCAAGATGATTTGGTTGGAAATAAAGAACGTGTTTCTGTAACTTATAAAGATTTAGCAAAAGATCTTCATGTTGGAAACATTGTGTTAATCGACGATGGAAAATTAGAGTTACAAGTAGAGAAAATTGAAAATAATGATGTATATTGTGTGGTAACAGCAGGTGGTGCTCTTGGAAATCGTAAAAGCATTAACATACCAGGTGTACACATCAACTTACCAGCTCTAAAGGAAAAAGACATCAAAGACTTAATTGATGGATGCCATGTGGATTTTGATTATGTAGCAGCATCTTTTGTTCGTAATGCAAATGATGTATTAGAAATTCGTAAAGTATTAGACGAAAATGGCGGAAAGAGAATTAAGATTATTTCTAAGATTGAAAACCAAGAAGGAATTGATAATTTCCAAGAAATCTTAAAAGTAACCGATGGTGTTATGGTTGCACGTGGTGATTTAGGTGTAGAAATCCCAATTGAAGAAGTACCAGTTGTCCAAAAGAAAATGATTCGTGATTGTAGAAGAGCAGGTAAAATGGTTATTACCGCAACACAAATGTTAGAGTCAATGACAGAAAGTCCTCGCCCAACAAGAGCTGAGGTATCTGATGTGGCAAATGCTATTTATGATATCACAGGAGCTGTTATGCTATCTGGCGAAAGTGCAACTGGAAAACATCCAGTAGAGTGTGTTGAAATGATGACAAGAATTGCAGAAGCAGTAGAAAGCAACTTACACTATACCAAGAGGTTCCGTGCAGCACTTTGCGAAGAATATGACTCTGATTATGAATTCAAACTAAATCATGCTATTTGTGATACTGCAATTCATATGAAAGCAAAAGCAATCGTTGCATTTACTGAAAAAGGAGATACTCCAAACATTCTATCTGGCTTCAACTTAGATTGTCCAATCTATGCTGTAACCAAAAATGAGAAAACTTATCGTCAACTAGCACTTGTATGGAACGTACAACCACGATTGATTACAGAGGGCGAAAGTGCAAAAGAAGTGATTTCAAATGGTATCAATGTATTAAAAGGAGAAGGTTTGTTAGAAGAGGGAGATGTTGTTATGGTAGCTGGTGGTACAGCTGTACTAGAAGACCATACAGCAAGCCTAATGAACCGTACCATTGGTGGCGTTCTAAAACTATAAAAAGAAATTATACAAAGAGTATTATAAAATGTAATAGATACTTGAAAAAAGGAGGAAAAAAGTATGTATACTTGCAAATGCAATAAATGCTGTGGATGTAACAAAGAAAAAGAAGATGTTTTCGACGATACTTGCGACCATGTTCCAAACATGCCACAAGGAAACAGCCCACAAGATGAATGTGCATGTGGCTTTGATGAGGAAATGAGTCCATTTCCAGCAAACCCAATGTTTGGGCAAAGTTATGTTCCAATTCAATATATGACAAAAACTTTTGAACCAGAAGTTGGATTGAAAATGGGAACCATTTTCCCTGAACTTGTTAGCCCTTATGTACCATGTCAAAGTTTAGAAGAAATTGCTTTCATCAAAGCAACCAATAAAATTGGGGAGGGATGTAACCGATGATGCAATGTGATTGTCAAAATAAAATGGCACGTGAAGAAATGCTTCAGTTCATTCGAGAAATTAACTTTACCATCATTGAACTTGGGTTATATCTAAATACCCATCCAGATGATGAAAAAGCAGTTTGTATGCACCGTGAATATTGTAAAAAATATAGAGAATTAACGGATAAATACCAAAAGGTATATGGTCCTCTTTCTATCTATTTTCCTTGTAATAAATGGAGATGGCTAGAAGAACCATGGCCTTGGGAAGAAGGAGGGAATTAAATTATGTGGACGTATAACAAAGTATTAGAGTATCCAGTTAAAATTAAAAATCCAAATCCAAAACTTGCAAAATTTATTATTTCGCAATATGGTGGACCAGATGGAGAATTAGCAGCTTCACTTCGCTATTTATCCCAAAGGTTTGGTATGCCAGACCAAAAATCCAAAGCAATTCTGAATGATATTGGAACAGAAGAACTTGCCCATTTAGAGATTGTAGGAAGTATTGTACACCAATTAACTGATGGCGTATGCCCAGAAGAACTTGAAAAAGCAGGTTTAGGTGCATATTATACCGATCATGGTGTAGGCGTTTACCCACAAGCAGCTGCTGGTTGGCCATTTAATGCTGCTGTTCTAGCAGTAAAAGGAGACCCTATCGCAGATCTTCAGGAAGACCTTGCAGCTGAACAAAAGGCTAGAGCAACCTATGAAAAACTAATCGATTTATGCAAAGATGACCCAGATGTCATTGACCCACTTCGTTTCTTACGTGAAAGAGAAGTCGTTCACTTCCAAAGATTTGGAGAAGCACTTCGTACCGTTCAAGATAAATTAGCAGAAAAGAAATTTTATGCGAATCCAATGGGAAAAAGTTGTGACTGTAAGGAATAGAAAGTAAAAAATTAGAGTAGAATTTGAATTCTACTCTAATTGACTTTATTATGCTTATATGGTCTTGTTTCATTATATTCCATCTTTTCTAAAATGATTTTTTCTAAGTCAATATCCATACCACCACAAAAGTCGAAGACACGAATCACAACATCGGCAAGTTCAGAAGGAATTCCACAAGGTTTTCCATTTTCTTCGTAATAGGTTTCGTTATATCCTTTTTTATTTCGATATTCTTCATAGGCTTCGGATAATTCCGTGTGCATTAACGCGATTACTTCACTAAAGTTTTTTTTCTGTTCCCAGAAACCATGCTTTTTCGAGTTCTCATAGGCTCTTGTACAAAGTGCTGAAATTGAATTTTCCATATAAATTCCTCCCATTAGTTTTGTATCTCATCTAAACATTCGAAGATTAGCTTAGCAAGTTTGCTATCGTCAATAATAGACTCAATACTTGCTTCTAGCATATCTTGTGCAGATATTTTGGTTAAATTAAATCGATAGCCATTTCGTAAGGCTAATTGACGAATGAACTCACGAATGGTCCTGCCATTTCCTTCACGAAATGGGTGTAGTACATTTAATTCAGATAGGTAATAGGCAAGACGTTTGGCTAAATCTTCTTTGGAAAGCCCAGCTAAATAATCTTCGGCTTGCAACTGGCGTGTGAGGCGATTTAGTTCTTCCTCAATAAATTCCCATTCTGCAAAACGAAAATGGTCTTTGGCAATATTTTCTGTACGAAATTTCCCAGCAAAAGGATATAAATCGCCGAAAATAAAAAGATGGATGGCAATCAAATGACGAGGGGAGAAATCACCAGTAATTCCTTTTTGTCTTAATTCATAGAGTTTAATTAAAACAAGTTGTGTTTCTACCTTTTGTAATTTGGTAGCATCCATAATATCTAATTTGTTCTTTAGAACATTGCTATTGGGATAGCAATAAATTGAGTTACGTACTTCATAAAAATCATTCATATCAATCATCCTATGCTAAAGAATTTTGAATTCGGGAAACGATATCCTGAAACGAAATTTCCTGATTGATATATTGTTTTAACGTTGCCACTTGTTCTTCGGTAACAACGATATCTTCGATTTCTAAATCTTTTTTTATGTTAGCAATGTCTAAATTGAATTGGTCGATTTCATATAACATAATGGTAATCTCCTTTCCAAACACACTACATTTATATTATACCATAAAACAAAGAAAAATACCAGTGTTTTTTGAAAAAATAGGAAACAAAATATCGAAAAAATGTTTGCAAAAATACTTGACATTTTTCAAAGAAGGAATATAATATATCCAAACAAATATTTGCAAGAGGTGAAACGATATGATGACAACCATTCATATTAAAAATATTGGAATTATTGAAGATGTTACTATGGAACTAAAAAGCGGGTTTCAAGTATTAACGGGAGAAACCGGAGCCGGAAAGTCTTTAATGATTGACTCACTCAATATTTTAGCAGGCGGAAGATTTTCCAAAGAAATGATCCGAAAAGGAGAAGAATATTCTTTTGTAGAAGCCAGTTTCTATTTACCAGGAAATGAAAGAGCAGATGAAGGAAATGTGATTGTAACAAGAGAAATCCATAGCAATGGGAGAAATGCGTGCAAAATTAACGGAAGATTAGTAACAGTAAGTGAATTAAAAGATTTTATGAAACAAGTAATCGATATTCATGGGCAACAAGATAGCCAAAAACTATTAGACGAAAAAGAGCATATTGCCTATCTCGACCAATATCAAAAAGAAGAACTGCTTGCAACCAAAGAAGCATACAGGACTTGTTATCAGGAATATGGTACCATCCGAAAAGAATTGAAAGAAAACTATGGGGATGACCGAGAAAAACAAAGAAGGCTAGATTTATTAAGATATCAACAGAAAGAAATCGAAGAAGCCAGTCTAAAAGAAGGCGAAGAAGAGGAACTGGAAGAACAACGAAAACAAATTATCTATGCAGATAAAATAAGAGAAAATCTAGGGATTGTAACACAAAGTTTAGATGAACAAGCCATGGATGCTTTGCATACTTCTATTCGAGCTATGGAAAAACTAGAAAAGATAGATGAAAAGTATGGCGAAAAATTAGCAAACCTAAAAAATATCTACTATGATGTACAAGAATTCGCAAGAGATATGGAAGAAATGCAAGACCAGAATGATTGGAGCGAAAATGACCGTACACAGATAGAAGAAAGACTAGATTTAATTGCTAGCCTAAAACGAAAATATGGCAGTAACATTTCAGAAATTCTAAGATACCAAAAGCAAGTAGAAGAAGAAATCAATCAGATTGAGAACCTAGACGAATATATCCAAAAGAAGAAAAAAGCATTAGCAAAAGTAGAAGAAAAAATGCAAGAACTAGGACAAATTCTCCACGAAAAACGTATCAAAATTGCCAAAATACTAGAAATCAATATTAACCAAGAATTAGAAGATTTAGAAATGAAACAAGCAGAATTTCAAGTAGAAATTTGTAAACAAGAAGACCAGTTCTTTTCACACGGAATGGATCAAATTCGTTTCTTAATCAAGACCAATGTAGGAAATGATTTCAAACCACTTGTAAAAATTGCTTCTGGAGGAGAACTATCACGAATTATGCTTGCCTTAAAGACTGTGTTTGCCCAAATAGACGAAGTTCCAATTATGATATTTGATGAAATTGATACGGGAATGAGCGGAAAAGCAGCCAAAAGTGTAAGCGAAAAATTAAATCGAATAGCACAAAACCACCAAATCTTTGTGATTACACACCTTGCTATGATAGCAGCCAAAGCAGACTACCATTTCTATATTTACAAAGAAGTAGAAAATGAAACAACCAAAACAAAAGTGAAAGAAATAAAAGAAGAAGAAATTCTTTATGAATTAGCCCGTATGAGCACAGGAGAAATTACCAAAACAGCAATTCAACACGTGCTCGAAATGAAGAAAAATGTATTATG
>Ga0137298_10384_pt1 | contig 38149 bp, 36 predicted proteins | sample RamsorincwithD2O_2_FD_97182 | JGI IMG/M metagenome (GOLD analysis project Ga0137298, IMG submission 97182) | Mouse cecal microbial communities from Vienna, Austria - Glucosamine amended with D2O | ecosystem: Host-associated > Mammals > Digestive system > Large intestine > Cecum | place: Austria...
TGTTTGGAATATAATCATAAAAGATCACTCCCAACACCAAGGCAATCGCTAAACATATTAAAATCATAATGGACACTTCTTTAAATACTGATTTAACCATATTTTTCTCCTTCTGTTCAGATTTTAGTTTTAAGATTTTGCATTGTTGTCATTTGTTGTAGCAGTTCCTGCTTGTGCATCGTCCGCAATGTTTTCACTACGAATTGCAATATTTCTTACAACAAATGAGCCTTGTAGTTTTGAACTATTTGCTGAACTGGTGGATGCTTGCTCAGATGGTGCTAATGTTACTTTGAAATTTTCGATGCGAAAACTTAATTCGCTATCTTTTTCAACAGAAGATATAAAATTAATAATTGCTACATAACTTCCGTCAATGGTAAAGTTTAAGTTGCTTAATCCATCAATACCAGAAGGAACTTTTTCCATTTTTAGATTGACGCCTTCTTGTGTTGCATGGTTACCAATTCTTGCCCATAGATAGTCAATTAGATAAGTTTCTTGTCTGGTTGCACCTTTAATTTCACTATCACTGCTTAGGTTCGCTAAATCTAAATATTTTTGTTTTTCGGATAATAGTGTTTTTATTTGTCCATTTAATTCGCTTACTTTTCCTGGGTATGTGCTAGCAGTTAATTTACTTAATTCTGCTATTTGTGCTTCTAATTCAGCATTTTTTGCGCTAATTTGTTCTACGCTCAAGATATTTAGGAATGGAGTTTCTAGTCCTTCAATCGTTGAGAAATAGATTAGTACGCAAAGCGCAGCGATTAAAATAATTCCTAAAAGTTTCTTTATCATGGTAAATCTCCTTCTATCTTAATTTTAACGAAATCTCCGTCTTTGGTTCCTGCAGTAGAGACAACTGTATCAGATACTAAAATTCCGTCTTCTCTCAATTTGGCTTTTAAGTAACCTAATTGTTCATATTTCTTGGATTGAGCATTTATTACCATGTGCTTATCTGTCGTGTTTTCAACGGAAGTAATTTGTACTCCCTTTGGTATGATTCCCATTAATTGTGTTAAGAATGTTGGTATCATATTTTTGTTACGATTATTTTCTGCTTGTGCATTGCTTGAGTCTTCCAAATTTTTAATCAAGGTTGCATACGTGTTAGCTTTTTCTTTTGTATTTTCGATATCCGATTGAATTCTCTCGATTTGTTTGTCACTATCGGCTTTAGCAAGTCTTACTTGTTCTTTCTTTAGGTCAATTTGTCTGTCAAGTGCAACCGATGCTGCGCAATAAAGAATTGCAAAAATAGCAAGAGCTGCTGTAAAACGTGTCATGACCTTTCCAAAATTATCCCAACTTTCTCCCGTTGTTATTTTTAAGGATAATTTATCTTCTAGGAAAGTACGCAAGCCTTCTGGCAATCCATCATTTAAGCTTTGCTCTTTGAAGTTGATGTCTGGAATTCCACCGCCCGCTCCTGTAAGTCCAAGAGCGATTGCTGAGTCTACTTCAATATATTCTTTCAAATTAATTTTCACATTGTCTTGAATAAAATATGGTTTTAAGAATTCGCATCTTGTATTTTTGAAGAATTCTTGGAAGTATAAGTCAATGTTATTGATTACTGCACCTGTTCCAGCAATGTAAATGCGGTCAATCTTTGCTACAGATAAAGAAATAATTTCTTGCACTTTGCTCACAATATTGTAAAGGCATGGCATAATGTCTTCCATATATTCGTTATTGTCGCCTACTTGTAAATCTTGTCCATCCATCGTATAGATTGTCGTATTTTTGCAAACATCAAACGCTTTTGCATAAGAGTTTTCTTTGGAAGCAATACGATCTAAAACATCTTGCATACCAGTTTGTAATACATCAACCGTGTAAATTCTTTGATTCACGATTGTTGTAATTGTCGTTTTTTCTTCCAAGTTAACAATGGCTATGTTTTCATTTTGCTTCAAGTTTGCAATTCCCGCAAGTGCCATTGGAACTGTAGTCATACAAGCAATTTTATTGCCTTCCATTTGTTGTACTCTCATCGTAATATCATTGCGGTTAACAGCTGCATGAACAATACGTACATTATCTTTGTCTTCTACGCTTTTTGTTGTCGTATAACGTGTTTCAAATGCTTTTGAGTTTGTTCCTTTTTCATAGCATAGAGATTCAAACTCTGTTTCGATGGCTTTGTTCATGTCTTTTTTGTTCAACATTCCAAACATCGTAAAGTAGTTATACACTTCATTTGACAAGTTAACACTGACTGGTATCTTAAAGCTATAAGTTTCTGCAATAATTTGTTTGATTGCCTCTCCTAAATTATCGTAGAATTTCGTACCAAATGCTTCGACTTTGACATTGTCATGCTCTTTTTCAACTTTCGCATATTTAATTAAACTTTTTTCAATATACAAACCAAGACAAGTTGACATTTTTTTCTCCTTCGTTTTTATCTATATTTATGTTTTACAAAAGTGTACAAAATAATACTTGATGATTTTTGAATAAAATTTATATTTTTCCAAATTCCATCTTTTTACCTCAATTTATGAATTTATTTTACCGCTGAAAAATAAAAAGTCAATATGTTTTTTCGTTTTGTCATGTTTTTTTCACATTTTCGTAATATTCTTGTAATATTCAACTGCTTTTCACGAAAAAAATGACTAATTTTTCCTATTTAGTCATTTTTTCACTTTCCTTTTAATGGAAGAGTAGTGTATAAGCAATGATAAGAATTCCAAATATTACTCGATAAATGGCAAATATTTTGAAGCTTCCTTTTTGCAAATATTTTAATAAAAATTTAATGACCACTAGCCCTACCGCAAAACTTACTAAAATACCTAAGAAAAAGGCTAAATTACATTCAAAATGTTTGAATTCATATAAGGCTGCTGCGAGCACGATTGGTGTCGATAATAGAAAAGAATAACGTGCTGCCGACTCTCTTTCAATTTGCATACCTCTTGCTACTGTCATAGTAATTCCCGAACGGGATACACCTGGAAATGCTGCTGCTAGTGCTTGTGATACGCCAATCCAAATGGATTGTTTTAGACTAATTTGTTCATATTTAATTTTCGATTTTGCTCTTTTGTCTACAATATATAAAATAATACCCATAACAATCAAGGAAATAGCAATCACAATCATTTCTAATTTGAGATTACCGTCAAATAGTTTTCCTTTTAACTTTTCCAAAATAAGGCTTAAGATACCTGCTGGAATGGTGGCAATCACAATATACCAAAAAATTCTACCTTCGGTCGTATCTTCTTTTTTGACTACCTTTTTGATACCACCTTTGATTAAAGCAATCCAATCTTTCGCAAAAAAGATTACAATCGCAAGCAATGTTCCAATATGTAATGCGACATCAAATCCTTCTGGGATGTCTTGCCAGTTAAAAATCCATGGGATTAAATTTAAATGGGCTGAACTCGATACTGGCAATAATTCTGTCAGCCCCTGTATAATACCTAATATAACTGCTTGATAAATTTGCATGTTTTCTCCTTCTTTCTTTTGTTTATTGCATTAAAAAACGTTCCAATGCTTGTTTCAAAAATTTTGCTGATGTAAGCGGTGCTACTTTTCCTGGTAGAGCCAAAGCCCAATCAAAAGCAATTCCTCTTTTTGCAATTTCTGGTTGGTCAACGCCTCCAGGGCTAGAAGCCAAATCAATTACATAGCAATCCGGATTTAGTGTTTGGATTTCTTTTTGGGTAAGAACAATATATGGGATGGTATTGGCAATGATTGAAAAGGGCGATAAATCCATTGTCTTCAATTGTTCAAGTGGCACTGGATGATAGCCATAAGCTTCAATCCAAGCTAAGTCCTCTGGCTTTCTTGCCTCACACCAAATTTCTCCTCCAAACTTTTCTAAACGATTGGCAAGTAATTTTCCAATTCTCCCAAATCCTAAAATAAGAATTTTACTCCCATAAAGTGTTGTTGTCGTTTTTTCCATGATTTTTTGGATAGCACCTTCTGCTGTCGTTACGGCATTTTGAATGGTTAGTGTTTCATCTTCTAATAAATCTACAAATTGAATTTTAGAAGTATATTTTTCTTTCCATTCTGGCTTTATTCCACCCGCGATAAACGTTCCCATTTTCATATTCGCAAAAACGTCTTCGATTAAAATCTCTTTTTCTGCAAATGGTGCACCAACTTTCCTACCATCTTTGCTAAATGGCATGGCACTAAAAATCAGATTCGTCCTTTGACAGAACTCGGCTAGTTCTGCCACTTTTTCCATCGGCTCTTTTGCTTCATATTGCTCCAATCCATAGGTTTGTACTTGCCAATTTTCATTTGCCAATAATTCGGCTAACAAAGCAATACGCAAGTCGCCACCTAAAATTGCAATTTTCTTTTCCAAATAACCATCTCCTTTGCTTTATGATTATTTGGTTTTTGAAAAATTATGCTTTAATATTCTTTCTCAATTTCGCTATTTTGTTGCTCTTGTTCTTCTTTTTCGACTGCTTTCACATTTTTCATCATTTCTAAATCACTGTGGTTTAATTTTCCTACAATATTATACATTTCTGCTAAATGTCTTTGTACTTTTTCCTCACGTTTTGTAATTTTATGCATTCTTTTTTCTAGATTGCTTGGTTTGGTAACACGCATGCGTATTTTTACAAAAAGCGGTTCTTCTAGCATATCTTCATAGACTGTTCCATCTTTTCCAGCAAGTTCAATTGCTAAGTTCAAGTAATTGACGGCATTATCTGTATGTCCTCTTAGAATTGAAATAATAGCTAAATAATAGTATCCCCCAACTTCGGTATCTTCATTTTGAATACATTCCATGAAATGTTCTTTGGCTTGTACTAAATCTCCCATAATGAGTTCGATCTGTCCAATATCAAATTTAGCATGATAAAGCATCGAATTCAAATCAGCTGCTTTTTCGTAATATTCTTTTGCCTTTTGGAAATCATTTAGCATCGTATATGCCATTCCTAATTGATAATAAATCTCATATTGTGTTGGACGATATCTTAAAGCTTCTTGGTAAACACCAATCGCTTCTTTGTAGCGTTCTTCTCCTTGCAAAATATTGCCTAATAGCTCCGTTGCTCGGTATTCTGCTGGGCGTTGTTTTAGTAAATGGTTTAACATTTTTATTGCTTCTTCTTTATTTCCCATCTCATTTGAAATTTGCGCAATTTTGAAATACGAGTCTTTGTCAACGTTACGAAGGTCTACTGCTCTACGATATTCGTCAATCGCAACTTCCCAATTTTTCTGTTTTTCATAAAGCATAGCTAATGTTTTGTGAGCTGGATAGGAAGTTGGATTTTTCTCAATTAAATTTAACAAGATTTGCTTGGCTTGTCTATCATCTTTTCCAATGAGCCATCTTGCTAGTAACAAACGTGTTATTTCAGAAAATGGATATCCTTTGAATTCAAGCCATAAAATTCCTGCTGGAATAATTACAGCAAGGATATACATTAAAAAACGTACCCATATATTCCAGTAAATTGGTGTTACTAACTCCATAAAATTTAAGAAGATTCCTACAAATTCAATTGCCAAAATAACGATATAACTGGTGTCATTTTTTCGAATCAATTTGAAAAATAGGATAATAAATAGTGTGAATGCTAGTACATTAAATATAATTTTCTCAATCATTTTCTTAGTCCCCTTTTATTAGTTTGCTTTGAATTTTTCTTGGTAACGAATGCGGCAGTCTTCGATTACTCTTTCTGCTTCTTCTCTTCCACAGATTTCATCGATGGAAGTTTGTTTTCCTTCTAATTGTTTGTATACTTCAAAGAAATGTGAAATTTCAGAAGCAATATGGTTTGGTAATTCGCTCAAGTCCTGATATTCATTTAAGAATGGATCTTTTTTTGCAATCGCTATAATTTTCTCGTCTTTTGAATTATCGTCTACCATTTTGAGTACACCAATTGGATAGGCCTCTACCAGAGTTAATGGATAGATATTTTCCTCTTGGCAAAGTACCAAAACATCCAATGGGTCATTATCTTCTGCATAAGTTTTGGGAATAAAACCGTAGTTGGCTGGATAATGTGTTGAAGTATACAGTACACGGTCTAGTTTTAACATTCCTGTTTCCTTATCCAATTCATATTTATTTTGACTTCCCTTTGGAATTTCTATAACTGCAACGAAATGATCTTTTTGAATTCTTTCGTCTGAAATATCATGCCAAATGTTCATACTTCAGTCCTCCTTCTTTTTTCTCTATGGATATTATAGTGTAAAATTTTCAATCTTTCAACTTTTCTCATATAAAAAAACTGTAAACTTTCATTTACAGTCTTTTTTCTCTTGTGTTATTTCTTTTAGCAGATTTCGGCATACCCTATTAAAACCCATGCCACTTAGGTAACTTATCGTTTGTGCAGAAAGCAGATTTTCGCTTACTGCATAGCGATTCCATTCCTTTTCACTTGGGATACGTTTCTCATTTCTTAAATATTCTTTTAATCTTTTTACGCTATTCGTATAGACATCTTCTTCTCTTCTTACCATATCACTTTATACAACTCCGTTATCTCAACATCTAAAGCTCTGGCTAATTTAATCATAACAAATAGACTTGGTGTTTTTAGGTTATTCTCAATGTCATTAATATGTGTTCTGGAAATTCCGCTTTTGTCTGCTAGTTTCCCTAACGTCATATTCTGACCCATTCGAATTTGTTTTACTAATATTTCTACATGCATAACATCACCGATTAACTTCTAAATAATAATTTAACTTATTGAAACACAGAAATCGTCCGCCATGGCGGATTTAGTAAAATTTATTATTAGATTTCAATTCCGAACGGTTATTCCTTATCTATTCTATGCTGTTTTTCGCTTTTTCACTTTAGTAAATTTTTCTTGGTTATTTTATCATTTTTGTTTCAACCAAAGAAAAAAATTATACGAAAACGTCGTTTTTTGATATGAAAGTGTATTTTTTTACATTTTTACCTATTTATAACACGTAAAATAAGATACAAAAAAATTGTAGTAGGCTACCTAAAATAATACATAAATGAAAAATAGAGTGCATCCACTTCTTTTTTCTGCCAATTCCATATAGAATTGCTCCGACTGTATAAGCAATTCCACCGGCAACAAGCAAAACAATTCCTGCTGGGTCTAATAGTTTTGGCAATAAATCTGCACGAAAGAGAATAGCCCATCCCATAACAAGATAACAAATCATGGAGAAAACGCGGTAACGTTTCAAGTCAATGGAATTCAAAACAACACCCAAAATCGCCATCCCCCAGATAACACCAAATATTTCCCAGCCTAATGCCACATTATATTCGCGAAAAAGAACTAAAGCAAACGGTGTGTACGAACCTGCAATGAGTAAAAAAATCGTGCAATGGTCTAATACTTGAAAAACTTTTTTAGCAGTTCCTTGTCTACGAAGTCCATGATAAATACTGGACATAATATACAGTAGCATCATGGTAATTCCATAAATCACACTACTGACAACGCCATAAGCATCACCATGGATGGCTGCCATAATGATACACAAAACCATGGCAACCAAACCAAAGGCTGCTCCCACCACATGGGTTACCATATTAAAAATTTCTTCTCCTTTTGAATACGTTGGAAGAACACGGTCTTTTAATCTAATTCGGTTCATTTTTGTTTCACTTCTTTCTATGTAGTATTGAATACTATGTTATCATAAAATGATTTTTCTGGCAAGAAAATCTAACTCTTCTTTCTTAGTTTTACCGAAAGTTTTGTTTTTTAAACACAAAAAAGAGGTATTTTCATACCCCTTTTAACAAATTCATTTTTTATGAAACTGCTACTGCAAGTGCAAAAAATGCAATTCCAACAACAGCGATTAACCATAGAGCAACTACTACAACATCAATGATACCAATAATCATACCAGCTGTTCCGATGGAGCGTGCTCCTTGTTTTCTTCCAAGTGCACCCATGATAATTGCTACAATTCCTGCAACTCCGGTTAAATATCCTTTTACAAAGATAAGCGCTAGACCAACGATTGCAATGATTAAAGCAATAATGCTTAAGGTGTTATTTTCTTCTGGTTTTTCGGTTTCAACCGTTCCTTCTGGTTCATTTGCTTCTTCTTTTACTGGCTCTGCTACCACTGGTGTTTCTTCTTTTTTTGCTTCTACTACTGATTCTTCTGCTTTCACTTCTTCTGCTACATTTTTTACTTCACTTCCACATTCGCCACAAAAAAATGACCCATCTGGAATTTCTTTTCCACAATTTGGACAAATCATTTGTATATTTCCTCCTTTATTTTTACTTTTGTAAAATATATTCCTTCTTTTGGAATTTTACCACACAAAATCTCCGTTCGTCAACTATTCTCCTATGATTATTTTTGATTTTTCTCCAAATAAGCTACGACATCTCCTACAGTTTTTAGCCCGCCAATGTCTTCATCATCAATGGTAACATCATATTTTTCCTCTAAACTCATGGATAATTCCACTAAATCAAGAGAGTCTGCTCCTAAGTTGTCCATTAACGTTGCTTCTGGAACAATGCTTTCTTCGTCTACTCCTAAATGCTCTATAATAAGTTCTTTTACTTGATTAAAAATTTCTTGGTTCATTTTCTCATTTCCTTTCTTTTTTTCTTATTCTATCAAAAAATGTTTTACTCTGCAACAATCGAAAATCCATTATCGACATGTAACACTTCTCCTGTGATTGCACTTGCCATGGGGCTAAGCAAAAAGGCTGCTGCACTGCCTAATTCTTCCCCTGTCACATTTTTGTGCAAGGGCGATTTTTCTTCCACTAATTTTAGCGTTTCTTCAAAATTTTGAATACCACTGGAAGAAAGTGTTGCAATTGGACCTGCTGAAATCCCATTGATACGGATTTTTCGTTTTCCTAAATCATTTGCAAGATAACGTACGCTTGCTTCTAGGGCAGCTTTGGCAACCCCCATTACTTTATAGTCCTTTACCACCTTTTCGGCTCCTAAATACGTTAACGTAACAATGCTTGCATTTTCTTGGAATAAATCCAATTCCACTGCCTTTTGGCAAACCGCTAAAAGAGAATACGCACTGACATCAGTAGCATGGCAAAATCCTTCTCTAGAGGTATGTAAAAACTCTGCTCGAAGGTCTTTGCTATGAGCGTGGGCAATACTGTGAACTAGCCCATCTATTTTTCCAAATTCTGCTTTTACCTTTTCCAAACATTCTTGAATACTGCTATCTGACGCCACATCACAAACACATCTTTTGGCTCCCAACTCTTCCATGAGTTCTTGCATCAGTTCTTCTTTTTCAAATGTACTATAAGTAAAAAAGACCTGTGTGCCTTGCTCTACTGCTGTTTTTGCAATATGCCAAGCAATACTCTGTCGGTTACGAATTCCCATTACTAAAATCTTTTTATTTGGTAAAATCATCCCATCGATCCTCCTTTTCTTAATATATATCGCTTTTTTACAAAAATAGCAACTGTTTCTTTCCTTGACGAACCTTGTCAAACGTGGTATGGTAAAGAAAAAAAGGATCTTTCAAGTATGAACCATTCTGAATTATTAAAAGATTATCATGATAGTGAAGATAAATTATGTCTTGCACAGGTACTAGATAAAATGGAATTCGTCCAAAAACGTGGTCAAATCGAAGCCACCTCTTTTTTAAGTATGCCTCAAATTTCTATGGTAGAAGCATTTCTTCGTAGAAATCATTTTGCAAATTATACTTTTTTTGGTGGCTACCCAGAGGCAGAAAGGCAAATGCTTTTCTTTTATCCAGCTGACTACACACCAGATATGGTAGAAAAAAATTATGCCAAATTTTTGAAATTGCTTTCCATTACCTTTGAGCCTGCTCTTAGCACACCTTACGAACATCGTATTTATTTAAGCGGTATTGTAAAACTTGGCATTCGTCGTGAAAAAGTGGGAGATATTCTCGTAAGATCCAATGGTGCCGACCTTATTTTTTCGGCTTCTATTGCTAATATATTACCACAGGAATTAGCCTCTTTAACGCGTTTTCATGGTGCTACTATCCAAGTACAAGAACTTTCTGCTCTACAACTGCCAGAAAAAACGTTTACACCTCTTTCCATCGTCGTTCCTTCTCTTCGTTTGGATAATCTCGTTTCGGATTTAGCCAAAACTTCTCGTTCCGCTGCCAATACGCTCATTACTTCTAACCTTGTTTTTGTGAATGGGAAATGTGATTGTAAGCCTTCTAAATCCATTCATTCGGGCGGTGTCATTGCTATTCGTAGAACAGGAAAATTTATTTTTCGTGAAATAGAAAAAACAACAAAAAGTGGCAACTTGGTTCTCAAAATTGATCAATATACCTAATAACTCAAAGAAGCAAAATGATAAAAATTATCACTTTGTTTCTTTTTGTCTTAGATATTATCTTGTCTTATGGTTTCAATAATGTTTTGCTTTTCAATCTTTTTTAACGAATAGTGCATAATACAACCAATCAGGATAAAGACGGCAAGTGCTGAGATAAGCGTTCCACTGGTTGGGAAGTTAAATCCTGAATCTACTCCTTCTGCAAAACTTTTGTAGAAAGCAAAGGAAAGTACAATTCCAATTGGTACACCAATACATAAAGATTTTAGTCCATAGAATAGACTTTCTAGACGTATCATGCGCTTGAATTCTTTGCTAGTCATACCAATAGAGCGAAGCATTGCAAATTCTTTTTTGCGAAGGTTCATATTTGTTGTAATTGTGTTGAAGATATTGGTAACACCAATCAAAGAAATTACCGTCATAAAGCCATATAGGAAAATGGCAACAACAAGCCACATTGCCTTTTCTTGGCGTACATTTTCTTCGACATTAAAAATGGAAATTCCACTATTCGAATATGCTTTTTCCAATTCTTCTTGCAAAGCATTTGCTTGTTTTGTCTGAATGTATAGCGAATTGCTTGCATTTGCCTGCCCTTGTGCTTCTAGCCATTCATCACTTACGACAAAATATGCCATTCCACTGGTTTGCCCTTCTTCTGACATAAACGGTTCTTGGGTTACTTTTACTACTTCCAATCCTACTTGTCTTTTCGCTTCTTCACGACCAAAAATACCGGTAATTTTGTCGCCCTCTTGGTAACCATATTCTCGTCCAAAATGGTAAACTCTTTTACCTTCTACGATTTTTGGAACAAGTACATTATCATATAAAATTGCTTTATCTTTTGCTTGTTCATAAGTTAAGCCTAATTTTTTCAAATATCTTGCATATTCTTCTTTTCCAATCGACATGATACATAAATGTTCAGTTGCATCTTCGTCACTTGCATTGACTGCTTTCATGTTTTCTTCTCGTAATGCTCCATATTTTACCTCTTTGGCTGGAACTCGTAAATACACGCCACAAGTCAAACTTGCCCTTTCTACTTTCTCATTTTGAGCAATTTTTTGTAGTCTTTCTCTGACTTCTTTTCCTTGGTTTCCGTTTAGTACTAGGTTATAAGAATAGGTTTTATAATAAACGGAGGAAGTTTTGAATGCATAGCCGATAAAGGACGACATCGCAATAAAGATAGCAACAGATACCACAATCGATACCACAGTTGTACGATATTTTTTCTTATTTCGTTTTAGTGTTTTATATGCAATTTCTCCACCTAAGCCAAATACCTTTTTAATCCATTTTGGCGATTTTACTTTTTTCCCTTTTATCTTAATCTCTCCGCTGTTACGAATTGCCTCAATCGGCGATACTTTGGCTGCTTTTTTAGCAGAGGAAATCGCAGATAAATAAATGGTAACACCTGCCAAAACGATTGCTAAAACATTTGCCATAATAGAGGTTGCAAACATAAATTGACTTTGGAATAACATATCTTGTAAAATCGCACCAACTACTTTGGTTAGTACAAATACAGCAAAATTTCCGCCTAATATACCGATTGGAATACCAATCATAGCAAGAATTCTTGCTTCATATAGTACATTTTTCTTAATTTGTTTTGAGGTCGCTCCAATCGAGGATAGCATGCCATATTGCTTCATTTTTTCGGTAATGGATATTGCAAAACTGTTACGAATACAGAAAACACTTGTTACAATAATAATCACAATTACCACACTGCAAACCGAATACATCATGGTAAGTGTGGAGTCGTTCATCTCCATATTCTCCCAACGAAGTAATCCTCGATTTCGTTTGTAATCATATCTTGCTTGATTGGATTGTTCTAGTTCTTTATCGGTAAAGAGTTCTCCATTTCTCTCTTTTTTGAGCAATTTTGAATTTAATCCTACAATTTGCTCTGTTACTTCATCTTGGTGTTTCATTCCTTTTTTGGTATAGCGTGTATAAATATCTGCTTTCTCTCCCACTAAGTTTTCATGTTTACAAATGACACTATAACCAGGTGCTACTCGTGGTTCTATGGTTGTACTTGGTCTTTCGATCACACCAACAATTTTGAAACTTTTGGTTTCTTTTTCGGTAAAGGTTTCTTCTCCTTTGTTATACGGCGAACTTTGCCCGAGGGTAAATTCTGAGTCATTTGGTCTTCTTTCGCCAAGTGCTAATGTTAGGGTTTGCCCCACCTCATATTTTATTTTTCCATTGGTTTCCATATGTTGACTTATCACAATTTCGTCTTCTTGTTCTGGCAAACGTCCTTCGATTAGATTGAGATTGGATTTTTCCATTCCTTTTTGATCCATTGCAAGTAAGTAAAGAAATGGTTTGTCTTCATTTTGGCTTTCTTTGCATTTCGCATAGCCAAGTTTTTGCACGGTATAGTAACTTTCAATGTTACGGTTTTCTTGAATATATTTCAAGTCCTCTTTTCGTACATCTAAAAAGGCATAGTGGTAATCTCCACCTGTTCTTTTCTCCTCTTGCATTAAGGTTGCACGAAAACTTTCAGCAAGTCCTGCCACACCTGTAATGAGAGAAGTAGCGAGAATAATTCCCATAATGGTAACAATCGTTCTTTTTTTATTGAGTTTCAAACTTTTGCTGGTTAACTGCTTCATTAAATTTTTCAATTTCTACACCTCCCCAACAATTTTTCCATCCTCAATTTTAATCATACGGTCTGCTAATTTTGCAATTTCTAAGTTATGGGTTATCATAATAATGGTTTGGTGATATTTTTGGTTGGATAAACGTAGCAATTCCACAATTTCGTCACTTGACTTTGAGTCCAAGTTTCCAGTTGGCTCGTCTGCTAGTACGATTGCTGGTCGATTGATTAACGCTCTTCCAATGGAAACTCTTTGTTGTTGTCCACCCGATAATTCATTTGGCAAGTGTTTTCTTCGATTTTCCAATCCTAAGGTTTTTAGCAATTCTTCCATTCTTTCTTTTTCCACTGGCTTCCCATCTAAATCACAAGGAAGTGAAATATTTTCTTCCACATTGAGAATTGGTATCAAATTATAGAATTGATAAATCAGTCCAACTTGTCTTCTACGAAAGATGGCTAAGTTATCATCCGATAGTTTATAAATGTCTTTTCCTTCAATCATTACCTTTCCTTCGGTTGGGCGGTCCACTCCTCCTAGTAAATGAAGAAGGGTCGATTTTCCGCTTCCAGAACTTCCCACAATCGCAATAAATTCTCCTTTTTCGACTGAAAAAGAAATGTCATTGACTGCCATTACGGTATTTTCTCCTTTTCCATATTGCTTTTTTAAGTGTTCTACTCTTAATATTTCCATTTGTTTTCCTCCTTTATTTACTTTCATTTTACCGAGGCAAAGTGACAATTCAGTGACTGTATAAAAAAAACATCTAATTTTTTGAAAAGTTAGATGTTTTCCTGTTATTTATCTCATGTATCTTATGATAAAGGTTGTTCCTTTGCCCTTTTCAGACGCTACCGTAATATCTCCATTTTGGTTTTCTAAAATGGTTTTGGATAGAGCAAGTCCAATACCAATACTATCTTCAGACGCATTTTCTGCTTTATAGAAACGGTCAAAAATATGCTTTTGGTCTTCTCTACTAATGCCTTCTCCTTCATCACGAATGGCAATCTTACGATAGGCAGTATTTTCCTCAATTGTTACCCAAATTTTCTTTCCACTTGGGGTATGTTCGATTGCATTTTTTAGCACATTTTGGATGGCTTCTTTGTTCCAGTTGTAATCGCCTGTAATACAGATGGCAGCATCTCCTTGCAACAAAATCTCGACTTCTTTAATTTCAATTAGGATTTCCAAATTTGCCAAAATATCTTCTAGCATAGCACGAAGTCCAATTTTTTCTTCTTTGAAGCGAACTGCTCCTGCATCTAGTTTGGATAATTTTAGTAGAGCAATAATGAGCCAGTGCATTCCTTTAATCTGGGAAGAGGCTTCTAGCAAGAAATGTTTTCTGGTTTCAGCATCCATATTTTCGGTTTCTTGCAAATTATCTAACATAATTTGAATAGATGTTAATGGTGTTTTGAGTTGATGGGAAATGTCCGAGACAGAAGTGGCTAGTGCATTTCTTTGGAAATACGACTCTTCTGCTTGTTCTTTCAACATAACCGTGATTTTATACAACTCATTTTTGAGGCTGTTTAATTCATCCTCCGAATTTTCTTCAATCGCAAGGGAGTAGTCTTTTTTCTCCAGTTGCTTTAGATACGTGGTTAGTTCGTCTAATTTTTTTTGACGGTGTTTCAAATACAAAAAGAAATATACTAAGAAAGCAACTCCCATGCTTGCAATTAACCCAACAAGAGAAATGGTTCTATGGTTTTCTCGGTCTTCTAATTCTCGAATGGCAAATTCGTCTTGAATGCCATATTTCTCTAAAACTTGGTTTGTTTTGCTCAACTTTGGTTGATTGAGGATATGCAAAATCTCGCCTTCTTCTACCTCTGGATATTTTTCTTGGACAATGTCTAAAATACTCTCAATTGCTCGATTAACAATCTCTTGATTTTTCTGTTTTTGCACTTGCAAAATCGCCACACAGAAAACGCAAGCCGTTACAATCAGTATGCCAAAGAGAATTAAAAATCTTTTTCCTTCTTTATTTTTTAGTCGCATTCTTCTTCTCCTACACGATAACCTAAACCTCGAACGGTTTGAATGATTTTTCCATCCGTATCTCCGATTTTTTCTCGAATTCTTTTAATGTATACGGTTAAGGTATTATCATTGACAAAGTTTCCAGCAATATCCCAAATATCATTCAAAATTTCTTCTCTTGTAATTAGTCTTTTTTTGTTACGAAATAGATTAACCAAAATTTTATATTCTAATTTTGTTAGCGTAACTTCTTGTTTTTCTCGATACACTTTTCCAGAAACGAGGTCAATTCTCACTTCTCTACATACTAATTCTTGAATATCTTTTCCATTTCTTCTAAGAACAGCCTTAATTCTTGATACTAATTCTCGATTTCGAAATGGCTTAATGATATAGTCTTCTGCTCCTAAATCAAAGCCCTCTACAACATCAGACTCTTCTTCTCTTGCTGTTAAGAAAATGACTGGTAGTTTATATTGTTCTTTGATTGCCTTGCATAAATCTAGTCCGCTTCCATCTGGTAAAGAGATATCTAAAATGGCTAGGTCAAAAGTATCTTTTTCTAACTCTACCAATGCCTCTTTTTTCTTCCTGACAATGGCAAAGGAAAATCCCTCTTGTTGAAACAAGAACTCAATTCCCATAATGATTTTTTCATTATCTTCTACAAATAGTATTTTGCTCATTTTTCTCTCCTCTTTTCCACCTATTATATCACGCTTGTGGAAAAAGGCAAGATGCACCAAATGGCAGACAAAAAACAGTAATCACTAAACGCCTTGTTCTTCGATTACTGTTTTTGTCGTTATTTATCTATCCCTTGCTGTTGCTCTATAGTTTGGCTTCTCTTGATTTTCCCTATCACAGCATTTATTTCTTCATCATTTTTTCATTTTAACGGTTTCTAATCTTTTTTATTGAACCATTTTCTATCAGTGCATTCCATAAGTCATCCTCTTCAAAGTCATTATCTGGTTCAAAATGTTTTAAGAATACGTTTCGGTTCTTTCGTATTCATACATTTCAACTTGTAACAAGTATACTTCCTTTTTTCTCCTTCTTTTTATGATTTCTATTTTCCTCTAATCTCTAATATTTCTTTTTCGCTGAAACCACACAACTTTAATCCCTCGTCTGTAAACCAATCAAATGAACTGTGATATTCTTGCATTATTTTTTCATAAGCACTGATAAATAATGTAATATCTATTTCGTTTTTTAGTAGACTACTAACTGCTTTTAATAATCTTTCGATACCGTTTAGATTACCCTCAAAATATTCCCAACTATCATAATCAAAAACATTGTCATAAAGAATTTCATGATTGTCATTGATGATATAGCCGGGACCTTGCATATCCGAGCAATCAAAACTCCCCTTACTTAATCTATCTTGAAACTGATCATTCCAAGTTATCAAATGGTCTAATACAAATGGAAATTTTTCATAGTTCAAAACATATCCTCCGGCAAAAGGGGTTTGGGACGTAGCCATCAATAAATCCCCTTTCTGAAACGGTGTAGGTATATTCAAACAAATACCATGAATATCTAACCAATCATTTTTCATATCTTGTATATTTACCATTTCCAATTTTCTATCTTCATTTAGCTTATATTCTGCCACAATATTATACTTACTATCTTTTGAAAACTCTCTCTTTCGAATTAAAAAACTAATGATTTCTTGTTCTTCATCTTCTTTTAATTCATTGTCTATCTCTTTTTGTATTTCCTGAAATGTTTTATACACATCTCGATATTCATCTTTTCCCGTTGTAATGATATGTCCTACACTATTGCACCAGTAATTATAGGTATAAATTACATCTTGTTCTTCTTGCTCTAATTTTTCTTTTAGTTGTTTTATTCTTTTTATTTCTTCTTTTATCATTGCCTTTACACTGTCATAATGGTTACAGTTTATTCTCTCGATTACTTCCATATCTGGATAATTTTTTATTAGTTCTTCATATGCACTTATCTTTTCGTCTATATTCATTCTTTTATTCCTGTAAATCAAAACTGCCAATTCTTCTGTATTAAATTTATGTTTGATTTTTCTACAATGTTCACTAATTGCTTCTGAATTTACTAAGTTATATTCATCTATCATTCTTTTCATTCTCCTACTTTTTATTGGTTTCGATTTTCATAACTTCCCATTTTCGATTCAATGTTACTTTACAATACGCATATTCATCCGAAAAATAATGTTTTTCTATTATGATTTGGATCTCTTGATATTGACTTGGATATTTGAGTGGTGGTTCTTTTCTTAATGCTTCTATTGTTTCTTCAATTGTCATATAACCATTTCTGTTGAAAAGATTAAGCCCATCTTCTAGAAAACATATTCGATAAAAATAGACTGCATTAGGAGTAGCTGCAAAATTCTCCTCTAGCATCTCATTGTTATTTTTCATGAACTCTTTTACGGCTCTTTCTTCCCTTGTCAATTCTATTTTATTGGTTCGTTCTGTTTTTCGATTGGAAAGATATTGATCGGAAGCAAGTTCAAATTCTGCGTCTATAATCGCTGTTTCAAAAGTCATATCCATCATTAAACAAATTGTATCTTCTGTCATTTTTTTACGAATATATCGCTCTGTATTGGGTGTACCGACATCTGTATATTTGTAAAAAACATAATATCTATCATATTGCTCTAACGCTTTGTCTAATAAATAGATATCTTGAATTGCTATTTGTTTTCTATTGTCTATCAATTCTGTAATCGTTTCTCTTTCTTCTATTGGTATTCGGTCATGTGGATCATAATCATATTCTAATCGCTTATTATCACAATATGCTTTGTCTAATTCTAAGCGAAACTTTAGCACACCCTTTTCCTTATAACGACTATCCATTAAAATCGTATCGATTTCAAATTTTTTGATTGCTTTTCTTTCTATGATTGCTGTATCTAAGTTTGAGAACCCTAATCCTAACTGTTCAAACTTCTTGCTTTTTAGTAGATCTTTCCTTACTTTTTTTATTCCATAACTCATTTTCAATCCATCCTTTCACATGGCAAATACTACATTTTTTATATCTTGTGGCATGATTGTATATAAGTCATCACTGCCGTTTTCTTTGATTCGTACAGCTTGTTCAAATTTTATCTTCTCGACTAGATTTCGTACCAAATGTGCGTTTTCAAAATTTTCTTTGTTTTGTTTTACTTCGTTTTCCAAATACTTCAGCACAATTTCTTTACAGCCTTTCTCCAATTCTAGAAAATCTTCTTTTCGTTGTTTTGAAAATATTTCATATAGTTCTTCTACCGTATAGTCTGGGAAGTCCATAAAAAATTGGATTCTATTTTTGAAACTTGGGGTTGCGTTCATCAGTTTTTCCATTTCTTCTGGATAATCTGCTAATATCACACACAAATCTTCTCGATCGTTTTCCATTTCTTTCATCAATGTTTCGATCCATTCATAGCCATTTGTTCCTTGGACTAGCGAATATGCTTTATCAATAAACAATACTCCACCGATTGCTTGTTGTATCACTTTTCTTGTTTTTGCTGCTGTATCTCCTACATATTCGCCAATAAAATCTTCTCGCCCCACTTCTACGAAAATTCTTTGCGTACTTAATACTCCATTTTCTGCAAAGATATCACTGATTATTCTTGCCGCTGTTGATTTCCCTGTACCAGGATTTCCACGCATACACATATGTAGCATCGTTCTTCCTTGTCCGCCTCGCATTCCATCTACTTCCACATAACTCAATATTTTCCTGATTTGTTCTTTTACCTCTTTTAACCCAATTAGAGAGTTTAATTGGTGTAATCCATATTCAGATTTTGTATCTGCTTTTGGCTTCTCCCAGTTGAACAAGATATCCTCTAAATCAAAACAATCTGTGTTGATTTCTTGTAATTTTTGTTTATTTGCTTTCACACAGGCTCTAATCAGTGTTTTGTCTATCTCTATCATCGATTTTTCTGCAATCGAGTTTATCATCCAATCTTCTAACTTTATTTTTAATCCATTTTGTTTTGCTACATTTTTTATATATTGGATTTTTTCTTCCTGTGTAGGCTCTATTATCTTTAGTTCCCAATAAAAGTTTCTTTGTAACATTTCTCGTATGTCGTTTTTATCTTTTTTTGCCATTAAATTTGCTTCTTTTCGAATAACAACAAATATGCAGTCCCAATTTTTCTGTATAATGGCTTCTAATTTTCTATCGATGTTATTTTCATCATCTATCACATAAAGTTTCTTTTTCTCAAATTCCGTATTTTCTAGAGTATGTAAATCCGTAATAACGGTTATTCTGTCCTCTTCTATCATATTTTCTTTTCGCAGTATTTTGCGAATTATCTCTACTTCTTTTGCATAGTCTTTCGAATGGTTATCGCAGAATAGTATGATATTATGATTTCCGATATTTATCTTGTTTGCCTTTTTGAGCCTAATATATTCCACATATTCTTCTAGTTCCTTTCTAAAAAAAGTTAGACCATAACATTTGTCTAAACTTTTTAGAATATCTTCCGTTGTTTCTTCTTTCCTACTTTGTTTTTCTAAATTTTCCATTCTAATTCCCTTCACAACCAAAAATCCTATCTACATTGTTAGTATATAGGATTTTTAAGTCTTTGTAAATTTTGTTGGTCATATAATGTATTGACTTGATGTCTAGAAAATTCTAAACATTCGTTATATTTGATAGAATTGGTCTAATTTTTTTCTACTCCAGAAGAAATTATTATGAATGAAAAAATCATATAATTTTCCTCGTTCTATTATTTTTATAATGCTATCTAAACCTTCCTTTTTTATACGAATAGTCGCTTCCTTTTCTTCTATTTTATCTTCACTATATTGATTGCTACCAGAAAATAGATATATTTTATGATAAATCTTTTTCTGGGCATCTTCTACATATTTTGAATAATCTACAATCGCACGATTTTTTACTTGGCAAGTAATGATCTTAGGTTTCTCATTATCTTTCAAACACTTTTCTACTAGGTCAAATTCGTATTTCATTTTGTTTACTTTGCATTCTGATGGCAACAGTATATAATTATTCTCCTTTTCCTGTTTTAAGATATATAAATAAACTAAGTCCTCTAAATCTCTGTAGTTCAAGGTATCTGTAAATGTTTCAAGTGTTAATTTTGTTTTTGGAAATTCAAAGTTTTCGTGTAAACCCTCTAAATATTTCTGTTTATATAAATGATATATGTTTTCTTTTACCATATTCGTTTCAATACGGTCGATTGCACTATGTATTCTTTGTGAAAATCTTCCTACAATATTTTGTGGTAATTCATATTCGGAAAATTCATACCACTCTTTAACTGAACCATACCAACTTAGTCTAGGAATATTCAAGTCATTTGTTGCATATTCCCCCTCATTTAGTATATCTTTGCCATCACAATATCGAACTCCATTATTATCAGCAACTCCTATATAATAATGTGCATTTTTTAGTCGCATAATTACGATGTCATTTTCTTGTATATTACTATAATTTTTTAGGCTTTTATGTGAAATCCCTGCCCCATCATATATGCTATTGTAATCTTTCTCATATTCAGCCGCTACCTTATCCGTCAAAATCTCATTTTTGTATTTTTTTCTAAAATCTTCTGAATTATGATGCCACCCCATTCCAAAGATTCCTTTTTGGATACAATTATTTTGATATTCTTCTACAAATTCTTCGTTTCTATACTTCTTATCAAAAGGCATTAAATAGATAATCCAAAAGTTTTTTATCTCACCTTTTTCGATTATTTTATTCATTTTATAACCTCCCATCTATCTACTACTTCTTAACTATCTCTTTCAGCTTTTCCCATATTTTAACCATTGCATAAGTATCTAATTTGCAATAAACTAAAAGTCCTTGTCTTATTTCTTCTTGCTCCTCTTTTGTTTTCTGTGCAAGTGTTGCAAATACATTCATTGCTTCTCCGCCATTGTGTACCAATGGTAAATTATGATAATCCAGTTCTGGGTCATCTGGAAATAATGCTGGCAAAACATATTTAATTGAATAAGAACCTTGCATTTCTTTGCAATAATACATTCGACTTGCAAAAGGAACCATTAAGTCTTTTATATTGTTATGTATTATCCATAAGTCTTCTCTTAAATCTGCATATAATTCTGCTAGATTTTTGATTACCATTTTTTCGAATTGCATATTATATGCTAAAACACAAGCATTTTTTGGGATATCTTTTACTAATCGCTCAGCCAGTTTTCTTCTTGGGTCAATTCCTGCCTCTGCTAGAAATTCTTTATGTTTGAGTTCTCCGCCTTCCTTTTCTATATAATGCAACGAATATTGAAAAGGTATTTGCATATATGGTCTTATTCCATCATATTGGGGAATTGGCTGTTGGAATGTTTCAAAATCCAAGAAATATAATGGATAATATAAATTTTTTAGAAAAGTTCTAATCTTTTCTTTGTCCATTATCGGTTCTTTATTAAATTCTTCAAATTCCACTTGTTGCTTAGATTTCCAGTCTATCTCTTGCTTTAATAAATCTTTGAATTCATAAATGCCTTTATGATATAATTTCAATTTTTGGTCTTTTCTCATTCTTCTAATTTTGAACACATTGTTTTCCGGTAATTTTCTGGTACAATAATTCCAGTATTCACAATTATATGGAGCAAAACAATGCTTTCCGATGTCTTGTGTTGGTTCACTTTCTTGTTCCATATATTGATGAATTTCTTTAATTTTTTCTTTGATTTCCTCTTGCTTTGAAAGGGCAATTTCAGTTACATCTTCGATACGAAATAACTTGTCTAATTCTAGTTCTCCCTTTCTTATATATTGATTGTTAATATACACGATACTTGCTTTCTTTACTTGATATCCTAAATTGAGAAGTATATACACTTGATAGGAAATATCGTCCAAGTAAATATCGCTTATTGAAGTAGAACTTTTTACCTCATAGATTTCTACGCCATTTACATCATTTTTTAGAATATCTACACTACAGAAATTTTGGTCATACGCAAAGGAGGCTTCTGTAATAATATTAGGCTTTTTTTCCATTTGTTGCTTGGTTTGTTCTATCATTTTTGATAAATCACTTTGATATTCAATATTACTGTATTCTCCAAGTAGTTCTCTCGCAAGTTCTCCCACTTCTGTTCCATTCTCCAAAACAGCCTCACTTGCTGTTTGTTCAGCACATTCTGGTTTATATTGATTTAACCATAATATTTTATTACATTGTTTCGCTTTGCAGTATTTCGATTTCGATAAGTGTACCTTGTCCATATAATCCCTCTCTTTTTGATTATTTTATCAAATATTCTACCCTAATTCCACTATTTTGGTCATAAAACGCTTTTTAACCTATTTAATAGTATCATTTTGTGCCTTGCCTAGTATAGAAACCTAATATCTATAAATTTTCACTCATCTCACTTACTACTTTATGTATTTTTTCTTGTTGACTCAGTATATCATTATAATTTAATGCTTGAAAACTATATTCTTTTATTACATTTAGTTTCAGATATTTAACAAATCCTCTAATTGAATGGTGCAACTCTTCTTTCGTTCCATTTTCATTTCCGCCACCAACATAGATAAATATAACCTTCTTATTCGCTAATAGTCCACTTTTATATAATGGATGCAATCGGTCCATAAAATTTTTGAATAGCCCACTTACATTATCAAAATAATTAGGCACCCCAAAGATAATTAAGTCAGAAGCAATCATCTTTTCTATAATTTCTTTCATATCATCCTTGATTACACAATCTATCATTTTATGACATGCTAAACAGCCTTTACAGTATTCTATGTTTTTATCTTTTAATAATAGCATTTGTGTATTCTGCCTATTTTTATCAATTATTTCTAATATGGATTGCGTATTTCCTTTTCGGTTACTTCCAGATATAAGTAATATATTCTTCATTTTCTATTCTCCCTATCCTATAAATAAAAAAATGCTCTTATCGGTTTAAAATCCTCTAAGAACACTTTTCTTGGTGCAGATAGTGGGAGTCGAACCCACACGGATGTTACTCCGCTGGATTTTGAGTCCAGTGCGTCTGCCAATTCCGCCACATCTGCATAATTTACTCTCCTATCTTATCACAAAATAGACAGGAGAGCAAGTTTTTTCTTATCTTTTTTCATCTGCTTCATATTCTGTAATGTGAAGTTTTGCAAAAACTAATTCTTTCTTATCATTTTCATACGAATAGCCAACTTCTTTTTGCTCTTGTTCAAAGAAATCAAATTTATCAAAATCCACTAACATTTCTGTCGATAAATCCATTCCGACTGGTAACGTATTGTTGGTATTATCAAAAAAGATAATATTGGAATAGAAAATTACAGGCATTTTTTCTTTCAAGTTAATGCGATACAATTTGCAAGTTTCGCCTTTGTTTTTGCACATGTTAATCGCATCTTGTGGATTTAAGAAACATACATGAATTCCTTTTGGTTCTTCTTCATCTGGTGCTAATAAATACACAGATAAATCCACTGGCAAAGTAATCTTTTGAAAAGACTCATGCAATAAATTTACAAAATCACGTAAACGGTCTTTGTAAAATTCAAATTCCGTATCTGGACGAATGTTCAAAATCTGAAAGCGATTTTTTGGTGTTTCGCGATGTTGTGTGTTGCGAATGGTTTGCATTTTCGTCTTATCTTGGTAGGCTCCTCCAAAGATATCAAAATCCGCTGCTGCAATTTCTTTTTCGTTTTCTTTGTAGGCTTTTTTCATTTCTTTTAGTTCGTCTTCTAATTTTGCCTTATCTGCTTTTAAGATACGTTTGCGATTAACTGCATTCATAGACTCTTCGCAATATCTTGCTACATAAATTGCATCCGTTTCGTCTTTGGAAAACTTTCTTCTTTGCAATTCGTCAATTTGAACGCCTAAGTCTTCTAAATCTGTTTCATAATCAAAATATTTTTTGATATGTTCTTTTCGCTCGCCATTTTTGTCTTCTTCTTCACCTTCATTTAGGCTCATAGCAACATCTTTATTCGTATATTTCCAAAATTCTAATAAACTCTTGCGATGGCTTTCAATTTCTTGTAAGTACATCGTTGCATTTTTGATTTTTTGCGTTAAAATTTCAGCTCGATTTTTTGATGCTTTCAAATCTAGTTTATTATTCTTTAATTCCGTTCTTTTTTTGTTGAGTATGGTACAAAAAGCAATTAAATCCTCGATGGTATAATTCTTGTCTTCAATTTTAATCACTTCTTCTTTTTCCTCTTGAACGGCTTTTTCCGTTGCACCTTCTGCTTCTTTTTCTTGCTTTTTCAAATCGAGCACTTGGTTCATTTTATTTTTATTGCTTTTGCTCTTGAAGAAATACTTTACTTTTCCAAAGAATGTTTTTTTACATTCAATAAAGGCTAGAATTTGTTGCTCTTTTACGGCATATTCTTCACTTCGTTTTGCCACGATTTCTTTTTGCCCTGCTAATTCTTTTTTCACGCCATCACATTCTAAGCGAATACGATTAACGGTGCTATTGATATGTAAAATCTGTTCATTGATAAACTTTGGCAATGTCTTATAGTTGATTTCGTCTTCTTCCCAATAGAATTGCAAATTTCCTTGCTTGTTTAATTGATAGGTAAATTGATAATCTTCTTTCAATTCGCTTCCAATGATAAACAGTGCTTTCATGAGTTTATATAACTCTTGTGCCTCTTTTTCGGTTTGTAGTACAATCGCATAGGTACTTTTTACTTTTTCATATACTGGTGCTTGCCCTACAATGCGAATGGTCCTTTTGCCTTTTTTATCATAAACCTCATAAATTTCTGGCCATTCTTTGGTAAAGAACCAGTAATAGTTTTGAAGATCTGCAATTTGGTCATTGGTAAGCATTTCTCCCGAAAATTCTTCATAATTAACCGGTGCATATAAGTATTGTTTCTTCTTTGTCTTGCTCATTTCAATTTGCTTTTTAATCACATACCACATAGCTGAATTGTCTGACTCTTTGGAGGAAACCAGCATAAAGTATTTTCCGATTGCATTGGAATAGAAAATCTGCCAAGCAAAATTATCGATATATTTTACTTTGGTTGGTACTTCTTCTTGAAATTTTTCTTGCTCTTGTTCAATTTCTTGAATATGAGCAATATTGATGTTCATAACCATTTTCAAAAAGGCTGCGTGTTTTTCCAAATTTTCTTCACTGGAACTATCTAAGTATTCGCAAATTGGACTTGCCATTTTATATCGCTTTTGAATTTCCGCTAATCTTTCCACTGGTGAAATCATAATTTCAATTTCACTCATATCAATATAGCGGTACACATGATATTTTTCCGCATCATATGATTTTGGTGCACGAAATTTAGGCGCCTCGAATTCTTTTAAGAACTTTGGTGGTCTTTCTAACTTTAATCCAATATATTCTAAGTTTGTTTTTACATGATCTTTTTCGTCGCTTCTTTTCTTAGGCATTTTTTTCACCTCTTATGTTTCCTATTATATACTAAAACCTATCTTTTTTTCAAGGCTTGTCCTTACGGATTTAAGAAAAAAGACACGAATTCGCCTAAAACTCGTATCTTTTTTCTCTAAATTTTTTTCTATCTGGCAAAAGTATCCATTTCCTCTTGTACTTTTTTTGCAAATTCTTCAACTGACATTTTTCCCATTTCGCCATCTTTTCTAGAACGTACGCTAACTGCATTTTCAGCAATTTCTTTGTCGCCAATCGCAAGCATATATGGGATTTTTTGAAGTTGTGCTTCACGAATTTTGTAACCAATTTTTTCTTGTCGGTCATCGACTTCCACACGGAAGCCTTTGTTCCCTAATTCTTCTGCTATTTTTCTAGCATATTCTTTTTGGCTATCTGAAATTGGTAACACTTTGACTTGAACAGGTGCAAGCCATACTGGGAAAGCTCCTGCAAAGTGTTCCGTAATAATGCCGATAAATCTTTCAAACGAACCAAATAAAGCTCGGTGGATTAGGATTGGTGTTTTCTTATCTCCGTTGGAGTCAATATACGATAGATTAAAGCGAAGTGGTAATTGGAAATCTACTTGTACCGTTCCCATTTGCCATTCTCTGCCTAAGCAGTCCTTCATTTTAATATCAATTTTTGGTCCATAGAAGGCACCATCTCCCTCGTTGATGCGGTATTGGTCTTTTCCACATAACTCGTCTAACACATCTCGTAAGTTTGCTTCTGCCTTATTCCATAACGCAATATCTCCCATATAGTCGTCTGGTCTGGTAGATAGCGTTAGTTCAAAATCTAATCCAAAGATACCATATAGATATTTTGCAATCTCAATAATATCCTTAATTTCCGAACCAATTTGTTCTTCGGTAATAAAGTTATGGGCATCATCTTGACGGAACATACGAACGCGGAAAAGTCCATTTAATTGACCAGATTTTTCATTACGATGGATGACATCAATATCATTAAAACGAAGTGGCAATTCCTTGTAACTACGTAATTTAGAAGCAAATATCTTAATGGCATTGGGACAGTTCATTGGTTTTAAGGCTTGCTCTTTTCCATCGGAGTCCGTTAAAACAAACATATCTTCTTTATAGTGGTCCCAATGTCCAGATGTTTTCCATAATTCACTGCTATTTAATTGTGGACCTGAAAACTCTAAATATCCTCTTTTTTCGTGTTCTCTTCTCCATAGTTCAATCAAAATGTTCATCATTTTGAAGCCTTTTGGCATCCAATATGCCATTCCTGGAGCCGTTTCATCAAAGAAAAAGAGTTCTAATTCTTTTCCTAATTTACGGTGATCTCTTTTCTTGGCTTCTTCAATCATGTTTAGATATTCTTCGAGTTCACTTGCTTTTGGGAAGGAAATGCCATAAATTCTTTGTAGCATTTTGTTGTGTTCATCCCCTCTCCAGTAAGCACCAGAAGAAGTTAAGATTTTAATGCTTTTTACTTTTCCTGTACTTTGTAAATGAGGTCCTGCACAAAGGTCTGTGAAATCTCCTTGACGGTAGAAAGAAATTTCTTCTCCTTCTGGCAAGTCTTCGATTAACTCAACTTTGTATGGCTCGCCTTTTTCTTGCATGAATTGAATGGCTTCTTCTCTTGGTAAAACAAAGCGTTCAATCGCAAGATCTTCCTTAATAATCTTTTTCATTTCTTCTTCAATTTTTGCCTTGTCTTCGTCTGTGAATGGTACTTCTACATCAAAGTCATAATAGAAACCATTGTCAATGGATGGTCCAATGGCAAGGTTTGCACTTGGTACAACACGTTTTACTGCCTGCGCCATAATATGGGAAGTCGTATGCCAATAGGCTTTCTTTCCTTCTAGGTCATTTTCAAAAGTTAGGATTTCTACTTTGCAATCTTGGTTTAGTACATAGCGTAAGTCCACTACTTTTCCATCTACTCTTCCCGCTGTTGCCATTCTTGCTAATCCTTCACTAATTTGTTTGGCTAGTTCAAGAACAGAAATTCCTTCTGAGACTTCTAGTCTTTTGCCGTCTTTTAATTCTACTTTTATCATAAAAGTTCCTCCTTTTTCCCTTAGAAGGCACAAAAAAGCACCCCTAAGTATTTTTTACCTAGGGGTGCATAATATCTACACGGTTCCACCCTAATTTTTCGCTTCATTGATTGCTTAACGCGCAATAGTCGTCTAGTTTTTGCTAGAAACAATGAGGTAGTTTTTCAAACCCGTTTTCTGAAATTCGTTTTCAGCTGGTAGCGAATTCTCTCTGGCAGTAACCTTGATTTTACTTTGTCTCATTTTTGTTTTTATCTATTTACGATGCTTCTAGTATACTCTCATTTTTTATTTTTGTCAAGATTTGGATTTTCATCATTTTACATATTAGGGATTTCCCTAGTCATAAACGTAACCTTGTTTACCATTTTACTTGTAATCTGGTCCAATAAGGAATAAAACAACAACACTACATTTTGCTTTAGCAGGCTTTGTAGTGTTGTTTGCTTAATATAAGTGGCAACATATATTTCTGTATGTTCATTTCCTATTTCTATTAGATCCACTTTTCCTATTTTTGTCAATTATTCTTCTCTATGATTTATATCTTATCTTTCCAGTTAGATGCACGATATAATATTCTATCAATGATTACGATTTTGTTTTCCTCATCTGTTTGATAAATAGCAATATAGTTTTTTATCATTAACTTTCGTATCTCTAAATCATTCTTAACTTTAACATTTACAATCTCAAATCTCTTTGGATTATATTCTAGGGTCGCTATTTCTTCTTTTATTCGTTTTAGATATTTTTTTGCTATATTGGGTTCTTGTAATTCATCTTTTATATATAAAATAATTCTCTTCAAATCATTCTTTGCTTTTTGGGTCAACTGTACTTTATATTTTTCTATCATAAGAACTCCTACTTATAAACATTTTTCTATTTCGGAAAAAGCCTCATCTATTGTGCATACATTACCTCTTTCTACATCTTGTATGCCTTCTTCCACTTTGCTGATAAAATCTTCTTCATTTTCGATTATTAGCTCATGTGGAGCATTATTGGTAATTGAAACAAATTTTAGGTATTCAATATATTCCAGTACTTTGACTGCAAGTTCCTCTGGCAATGTTTCAATCACATGATATAATTCTTGTTTTTGTGTTGACATATTTGGGCTCCTTTCTTCATCCTTATCTTCTATTATATACTTATTCCACATTTTTAATATACTTTTTCAAAAAGACTTTAACGCTACATTTTTCATATGTTCATTTCCGTTTTCTATTATATCCACTTTTCCTATTTTTGTCAATTATTCTTTTGCTAAATGAAATAGTTTTATAAAATATGATTTTAGGCTTGACTTTCATAGAACAGATGTTTTATAATGTGTAAGTATGAAAAGGATGTGATACATTGGAAGAAAATAATTTAACAATTCCAAATAAAGATATAAAAAATTTAATTTATACCGTAAGAGGTAGGCAAATAATGTTAGACAGCGATGTAGCAATGCTATATCATTATGAAACCAAAAATATAAACAAAGCCGTAAAGAGGAATATTAACCGCTTTCCTGAAGATTTCTGTTTTCAACTTACAAAATCTGAAATGGATCAAATGTGGTTCCAAAATGGAACCACATTAAAAGGAGAAGCAAATAAGTATCGAAGCGAAAAATATTTACCTTATGCCTTTACCGAACAAGGAATAGCAATGCTTTCTGGTATACTAAAAAATGATATTGCAGTCGGAGTAAGCATAAACATTATGCGAGCATTTATCGAAATGAGAAAATTCATCAATACAAATAAGAATTTATTTGAAAAAGTCATTAATATCGAAAATAAAATGGAGAAGAAATTCATTGAACAAGATAAAAAATTTAATCTAATATTTAATCAATTGCAACAAGAAGAAAACATTAAACAAAAAATATTTTTTGATGGTCAAATTTACGATGCTTATAGTGTTGTTATCGATATCATAAAAAAAGCAAACAAGAAAATTTTAATAATAGACAATTATATCGATGATAGTGTTTTGAAAATGCTAAGAAAAAAGAAAAGAGAAACAGAAGTAGTTATTCTAACATCAAACAAAAGTAGTATCGATACTTTAGACATTCAAAAATTTAACCAAGAATATCCTCTCTTAAAACTTTCTAGAACAAATGAATTTCACGATAGATTTATTATAATCGATAATCAAGAAATGTATCATTTAGGTGCTTCCCTAAAAGATTTAGGAAAAAAGTGCTTCGGTATCAACAAAATCGAAGATTTAAATATTATTGAAAAAATTATTCACGGATAAAAAAAGACAATACTTTTGATTTCGTATTATCTTTTTTATCTTCTTAAATTCTCTCTGCTAAAATTCTTGCCATTTGTACACCAGAGCAAGATGCCATCATAAGTCCTCTTGTCATACCACCACCATCTCCAATCGAATACAATCCTTTAATATTGGTTTCAAAGTTATTATCGATTAAAATTTGGTTACTGTAAAATTTAATTTCTGGTCCATAAAGTAGATTTTCTGGATTAGCAAACCCTTCTATTACCTTATCCATTGCACGAATAAATTCTAAAATATCTGTCATGGTTCGATAGCCAAGTGCAAAGGTAATATCTCCTGCTACTGCGGATTTTAAGGTTGGTACTACCGCATTGTTTTGCAATTCCTCTTCCCATGTACGCTTTCCACGGTAGATATCTCCTAGTCTTTGTACGACAATGTTTCCTGCCCCTAACTCATTTAAGTTCTTGGCTACATTTCTTCCATATTCGATTGGTTTATCAAAAGGATATTGGAATTTGTGAGAAACAAGCAAGGCAAGGTTTGTATTCGTACTCTTCTTTTCTTTGTAGGAGTGCCCATTTACCAAAGTGATGTTATGGTCATAAACTTCAGTAGAAACAAAACCACTTGGATTTTGGCAAAAGGTTCGTACTTTATCTCGGAAAGGACCAACTCTACCAATGAATTTTCCTTCATACATGGTTTCGTTAATTTTGTGCATAATTTTGTCTGGTAGTTCATAACGAACACCAATATCTACCACTCCAGTTGTTGTTTTTACTTGATGTTTATCACACATCTTAACAAGCCAATTTGCTCCTTTTCTTCCAACTGCAACTACCACATGATCTGCTTCAATAGTTTCAACTTTTGCATATTCCTCATTTTCCGCTTCTTTTGCTGGCTTTACCGTTACGCCTTGGATTTTCTCATTTTTTATGATTAAGTCATCTACCACGGTATCAAAATGGATTTGTACCCCATTTTCCAATAGATACTCTTCTAATTTTCGATACAATTCATGGCTTTTTTCTGTCCCCAAATGGCGAATTGGAATATTGATTAAAGTAATTCCTTCTTTTCTCGCTTTGTTTCCTATCTTGGCTACTTCTTCTTGGTGCTCCGTTCCTTCCAAATGCGTATCTGCTCCAAATTTCAAATACACTTGGTCGGTATAGTCAATCAGTCTTTTGGTGTTTTCTACACCAATATATTCTTGTAAATAGCCTCCTACATAGATGTCCTCATCTTCCTCGTTATACAAAGATAACTTGCCGTCCGAAAAAGCTCCTGCACCAGAAAAACCACAAGTAATATTGCAAAGTGGTTTACATTTCACGCATTTACCGCCTTTTTCAATTGGGCAGCTTCTCTTTTCAACACGTCTTCCTTGCTCGAGTAAGAGAATATTTTTGTGCTTTCCTTTTTGGACTAATTCATAGGCTAAAAAGATACCACTTGGTCCTGCTCCAATAATAATTGCATCATACTTTTGTCCCATGCCATCACACTCCATTCTAATTTTTATTCAAAATCTTTGTTATAGTATTTGGTACCCACCATTTTATCAGGCAGATATTGTTGTTCTACTTTGTGCCCTGGATAATCATGTGGATATTTATATCCAATACCATAGCCTTGGTCTTTCATGCCCTCTGCTGGTGCATTGCGAATGTGCATTGGGATTTCTCCTGTATCTTTCCCCGCTACATCGGCTAAGGCTGCATCAATCGCTAAATAGGTCGCATTGGATTTTGGTGATGTTGCCACATAGGTTGCTGCTTCAGATAAAATAATTCTTGCCTCTGGCATACCAATCATATTAACGGCTTGCATAGCAGCAGTTGCTACCACAAGTGCATTTGGATTTGCCATTCCAACATCTTCGGACGCACAAATGACAATTCTTCTGGCTAAGAAAACAGGGTCCTCTCCTCCGTTAATGGCTCTTGCTAAATAGAAAATAGCAGCATCTGGGTCGCTTCCTCGCATGGATTTAATAAATGCACTAATATTATCATAATGGCTATCTCCAGATTTATCAAATAGTGCTTTCCTACTTTGCACACTATCTGCTGCAATTTGGTCCGTTATTTCAATAAATCCCTCCCCATTTACTTTCGTCGTCAAAACCGCTACTTCCAATCCATTTAAGGCGGTTCGTACATCCCCATTGGCAATTTCTGCAATCGTGTGTAAGGTATCGTCTGCAATTTTAATATTATACGAACCAAGTCCTTCTGGACTAGTTAAGGATTTCTTTAGAACTTCATAAATATTTTCTGTCGTGAGTGGATTTAGTTTGAATACCATCGAACGAGAAATTAAAGCCTTATTGACCTCAAAATATGGATTTTCGGTTGTGGCTCCAATTAAGATAACAGTTCCATTTTCTACAAATGGCAATAACGCATCTTGTTGCAATTTGTTAAAACGGTGTATCTCGTCAATGAATAGAATACATTTTCCAGATGGATTTAAGAGTAGGTTTCCTGCTTCTTCAACCGCTCTTTTTATCTCTGCCACACCAGAACTAACGGCGTTGATAACTACAAATTTATATTTGGTCGTTTGACTAATGACACGGGCAAGAGATGTTTTCCCACAGCCAGGAGGCCCCCATAAAATAATGCTAGATAATCGGTCTGCCTGAATGGTACGATATAAGATTTTGTCTTTTCCTAAAATATGCTCTTGCCCTACATAATCTTCTAAAGTCTTTGGTCTCATACGATAAGCAAGTGGCTGGTTTGCGTTCATATTCTTCTCCTATCTTGCTAAATTTTTCAGTGCTGCTTTAATCATTTCTTCCACACCAAGTCTGCTTGTATCCATTTTTTCAAAAGCCTGCTCACATTCTCTTCTGGTATAGCCCAATACTTGCAAAGCAGACATTGCTTCTGCTACTTCATCATTTCCTTGTACCAAACTTGCTGTCATCATTTCTTCCCCTTTGGAAATGGCTTCTTCTGTTTTTAATTTATCTTGCAATTCTAAGATAATACGTTGTGCAGATTTTGCTCCTACGCCTGGTAGTTTCTTGAGTTTGGCTAAGTCATTACTAATAACAGCTAAGGCAAAACTAGATGGTGTAATAGCAGATAAAATAGAAATGGCAGATTTTGCACCAATTCCACTAACCGATAGCAATAATTCAAACATACGAAGTTCCTCATTGGTACAAAAACCATAAAGGCTGACATCGTCTTCTCGAACTCGCATATAGGTAAATACCTTTACCATTTTTCCCATTTCGCCCAAACGCTCCATACTTGGGCTAGACATGAATACTTTGTATCCAATTCCGCCTGTTTCTAATATCACATATTCGCCTGTTTTGGCTTCTAAACTTCCTTTAATATATCCAATCATTTTTCTCTCTCCTTCGTTTCCTTTTGTATTGTATCACATATTTTTCTTTTTGCAAGAGTTTTACAAAATTTTGTTTGCTTTTCTTTTTGTTTTGTAATGGATATAATAAGGGAAAGAAAAGAGGAGAAAATATGGAAAATTGGTTACAACGAACACAAATTTTAATTGGAAAAGAGAATTTGCAAAAACTACAGGATAGTACCGTAATGGTATTTGGTTGTGGTGGTGTTGGCTCTTATGTCGTAGAAGGTTTAGTCCGTAGTGGAATTGGTCATCTTGTTCTATTTGACGCAGATACCATTAGCGAAACGAATTTGAACCGCCAACTCATGGCAACCACTGAAACCATTGGTGAAAGCAAAGTAGAGGTATTAAAAAAACGTGCTCTTTCTATCAATCCGATGATACAAATTGACACTTTTTCTGTCTTCATTTCGGAAGAAAATATTGCTTCTTATGTTGAACCATTTTCCAATGTTTCCTATCTAGTGGATGCAGTTGATACCGTTCGTGCTAAACTTGGTATCATTCAATATGCCAAAGCCCATGATATCCCTGTCATTTCCAGTATGGGAACTGGGAATAAACTAGATCCGACTCGTTTTGAAATAGCGGATATTGAAAAAACGAGTGTATGCCCTTTAGCAAAAGTAATGCGCAAAGAGCTTCGTGCTCGTCATATTACAAAAGTAAAAGTGCTCTATTCCAAAGAAGAACCACAGCAAATAGAGCCTGATGATGTCCATACAACAGCTAGCATTTCCTTTGTTCCATCGGTTGCCGGCCTGATTATTTCTGGAGAAGTCATCAAAGACATCTGCGGACTTGGTAAAATGTAACAGAATTGTCATACTCTTTTCATACATTTGTTATATTTTGTCATTTTTTCTATTGTATAATAGTAGCAAAGGAAATTACAAAGGAGAAAAGTGCGTTATGAGCATTGAGTCAGACTTAAGAAAAGAGGGAATTGAAGTAATCGCTCCCGTTCCAACCTTAACCATCAATTCTTTGGCAAAGTCAGTTTCAGAAAAATTATGTGCTGCTTTTCCAGAACTTAATTTAGATGGGCAAGATTTATTTATTGAATTATCTCGTTTATCCATGTTTACTGCTTCTATGCCAGAAGGAGTTGCTGAGGCAAACTATTTTTACAAAAACTCTTCCGTGTATTTGCGTGAAGGAGTGAATTTGTCTTGTGTGCAACCAACTGTTGTTCATGAGTTAATCCATCATTTGCAAGCACTACGAGATAAAGACGGTGAACTCATTCGTCTTGGTTTTTGTGAATTTGGCGAATTTAAGACTTATGCTATGGGATTAAATGAGGGTGCTGTACAGTTAATGGCTTCTCATTGCTTGAAGGAACAGTCCGACATTGTAAAATATTATGACCTATCTTTCCCGACAACCAGCCAGACCTATTACCCACTACTTTGTAATTTAGTCGCACAAATGGCATATATTACAGGAACCGAGTATTTATATAAAAGTGCATTTTTCAGTACAGACGATTTCAAAAATCGCTTTTCTGAACTTTGTGGCGAAAAAGCATATTTTCGCATTGTACGAAACTTAGACACTGTCTTCTATACCGAAGAAAAAATTGTACAGTTGAAAAATCAATTTTTGACGGAAAAATCTAGTCAGAAGACACAAAAAATTGCTACTCGAATTGATGAACTAAGAAAGAAAATGAAGGAAATCTTTTTACAAACACAAAACCTCATTTTCACATCCTATTTCAATACTGAATTCAAGAAATTAAATACCACTGAAGATATTGAAGTTTATCGTACGCAATTATATAACTACCAAAACTATATCGCGATTGCAGAAGGTTACACCACTTTCCATGTTTACTACATTAACCAAATGGCTAACTTAGAAGCAAAACACGAGAGCATCTTGAACAATACAGCACTTGTTTTGGTACAACCAAATAAACTAATTCGCCTTCTTCAAGCAATTCGCAAACTTTGGACCAAGCAAACCAGTAGCACAGTTGAGTTAGATAATTGGAAATAAGGAAAAAGAACGAATACAAAGACATACAAAAACAGCCATTCAAAAAGAATGGTTGTTTTTTCTTCCATTTTGTCGCATTTTGTCTTTCTTACTTTTTTTACCAGTTTTTCTTGTTTTTGTTTCCATTTTATGGTATATTCTGTCTGGGTTATTTTTACTCCTCTTATTGGTAGGTGTATTCATCAGCAGTTGCTCTGCTGGTCAACAGCAACAACTGTTGATAAACTGCACCTACTAATCGCAGTTTAACTCGTACAAAAGAGGAGGTGGTGATTGGAATGTCAACTGAGTTTATTGCTGTTCTATTTCTTGGTATTGTTTCAATTATTTTAGCATCCGGGATTCTCTTATATTGTCTTGCCCATTTGGGGTATAATACATATTTGAAATTCCAAGACAGACAAAAAAAGATTGAAGTTCACGCCAAGAACTCCAACCACAAATAACCATTAAGGGGTGAGGTCATTACCTCACCTCTTTTATGTTTTTATTTTACCATTTCTTTTTTTCTTTGTCAAATACTTTTCCATTTTTTGTATGTCCTATTTCTTTTCTTCTAAATACTCTGCAATCGCTTCTGCTGCATCTCTTCCTTGTCTTGCTGCCCATGCAATCGTTCCTTTGGTTGAGGCTATATCTCCGCCTGCGAATACCTTTTCTTTAGAAGTTCTGCCTTTTTCGTCTACTACAATGCGGTTCTTCTTGTCTAATTCTAGTCCTAATTTTGTAACGACCGCTTCTTCTGGTTTTGAACCAAGTGCCATTACTACATAATCCATTTCCTTGGTATAGTTGCTTCCCTCTACATTAACTGGGGATAGCCTTGTTTCTCCCTCTTTTTGTACCAATTTTGTTTGGATACATTCGATATTTTCTACTTTACCATCTCCCAATATTTTCAATACATTGGTCGTAAACAAAAATTGAACACCCTCTTGTTTTGCGTCTTGGATTTCTTTTCTTTCTGCTGGCATTTGTTCTTCTGCTCTACGATAAATAACCGTTACCTCTTTTGCTCCTTTTCTTTGGATGGTTCTTGCTGTGTCCATGGCTACATTTCCGCCACCAATCACTGCAACTCTTTTTCCCGTATAGTCTGGATATTCGCCTTTTTCTAAGAGTTCGTTTCCACCTACTACTTCTGGTAAATCCTCTCCCTCTATTCCCATTTGGCTCGAACAATTTGCCCCAAAGCCTAAGAAAATGGCATCATACTCGTTTTCTAACTCTGCTAGTGTAAAGTCTTGGCCTAGTTCTTGTCCCATTTTCACAGTAATGCCAAGGTCTAAGATTTTTTGAATGGTCTGCTCTTTTACGGCTTCGCTCAAACGAAATTCTGGAATACCATGGTTCAAAATCCCACCTAATTTGGTATATTTTTCAAAAATGGTTACCATATATCCTTTTTTTGCAAGAAAAGCACCACAGGTTAGTCCTGCTGGTCCTGTCCCTACAATAGCTACGCTTCCTTCTTTCTTTGCTTCTTTTGGTATGGTTAGATTATGCTCGCTAGCATAATCTCCAACTTGTGCCTCTAATTCTCCAATGGAAACAGGCTCTCCTTTTATTCCACGTACACATTTACCCTGACATTGTTTTTCATGTGGGCAAATTCTCCCACAAATGCTTTCCAGTACCGTCGTTTCGCTTAGAATTTCATAAGCTTTTTCAAAATTATTCTCTTTTACGGCTTGGATAAAATCTGGAATATGGTTTCCAAGTGGACATCCACTCATTTGGCATGGTCTTACTACACAATGTAAGCAATAGTTTGCTTTTTCTTGTATTTCTTCTTTCATGATTTTTTCTCCATCTCAATATTCATTTCTTTTGCTTTTTTACAAATTTCTTTCCAGTCTTTCCAAAACTCAATTTTCTTAGTTTCGTCACGTAACAATGCAGCTGGATGCCAAGTTGGCATATATTGAATTTGCTTTCGTTCCATCCATTTTCCTCGAACTGCTGTAATTCCATATTCTTTTCCTAGAATATTTTTCAATGCGGTACTTCCTAATAGCACAATGATTTTCGGTTTTACGAGCATTACTTGGTTACGCAAATAATCCAGACTATACGGGAAAAAGAGTTGCAGTGATTGGTGGCGGAAATGTAGCCATGGACACAGCAAGAACCATCCAAAGAAAAGGAGCAAAAGAGGTAACGGTTATTAGGTGGTCTACATTTTACCACATTTGCGATATATAACTTGGAGCGTTCAATGTTTAGTGCGTCAAAGGCTTTGTTCATTAACTGTCCTGCTTTTCCTACAAATGGAATTCCTTCACGGTCCTCATCTGCACCAGGTCCTTCTCCAATTAACATCACATCTGCTTCTTTATTTCCTTCTGCAAATACAATGTTACTTCTGCCTTGGCATAATTTACATCTCTTGCAATCTACAATGCTCTGTTCTAGTTCTTCCCAATTTTGATACATCTTTCTACTTCCTTTACTACTTTATTCTACACAAGCCTCGATGAGTTCCACTGCCTCTTTTTTCCTCGTATCGATACGAGCACGTGTTCCGATTGGAATAACCGTCTTTTTCTCGGTGTGTCCAAAATGATTGCATTTAACGATTGGAAACGTATACTCAGTTCCCAGTACATCTTGTACAATTTTTTCGAGTGGAATCGGGTTATCATAAAAGCCGAGCCATAGGCCTCGAATGTGGTCAAACACACCATTTTGTTTCATATAATAGAGGAAATTGCTCACAAGGGCTGGTCCGCTTTCCAAACTCAATTCTTCTAAAAAGAGGATTTTATCTTGAAAGTCTAACGCATATTTTCCACTGACTAGACCTCTGGTTAGACTGAGGTTTCCCCCTACTAATATTCCTTCTGCTCCCCCTTCTTTGATGACTTGGTATTCCTCGTTTTGTCCTAATGCTAGGTTTCCTTCTATAAAACGTTTCTTGGTCTCTTCATAACTATAATCTGTTTCATCGGTTGCAATGGTTTTGAAATTGGTTCCGCTAAAGGTTACTAATCCCGTTTTGGAATAAATCGCATTACTAAGTGA
>Ga0137298_10387_pt1 | contig 38059 bp, 32 predicted proteins | sample RamsorincwithD2O_2_FD_97182 | JGI IMG/M metagenome (GOLD analysis project Ga0137298, IMG submission 97182) | Mouse cecal microbial communities from Vienna, Austria - Glucosamine amended with D2O | ecosystem: Host-associated > Mammals > Digestive system > Large intestine > Cecum | place: Austria...
TTATTATTAAACAAGCTCTTATTCTTGGCCCTCTTGGCATCATCAAGGGAGTAAAGGCCACAGGATATCCGTTTCTCAAAGAGGACCTTGAAAGGAACGGTGGGATATACTCTGAAGAGCCTGTAGTAATCGGAGACCGCATGATTACATCAAAAGGACCGGGCACAACTATCGAATTTGCGCTTGCCATAGTACGCAAAGCAAAAGGCCCGGAAACTGAAAAAGCGCTCCGCGAAGGCATGGTAATACCCGAGTGCGAGTAGACATCTGTAAAGGTATTCTCTTCCTATCCACAGCTCTGAAATGAATGGAAATGAATGGGCTGTGGATTTTTAATAACATTTATTTTTTAAACATGCACTTAAACATGTAAGTTTTTGTAACTTTGCACAGAATGGGACGACTTATGGCAATCGATTACGGCAGACGTCGCTGCGGCATAGCAGTGACTGACCCGCTGCGCATTGTCGCGACCGGACTTACCACAGTACGGACCTGCGACCTTGCCAAATGGGTGGCCGACTATATACTCAAGGAAAATGTCGATGCAATCATCGTAGGCAAGCCGTCGACTATGCGTGGCGAAGACTCGGAATCGATGAACTATATCCGCCCGGGTATAGCCATGCTAAGGAAAGCATTGCCTCAGGATATTGAAATCACATATTGGGACGAGCGCTTCACCTCGGTGCTCGCTCACCGGGCCATGATTGATGGCGGCATGCGCAAATCGCGCCGTCAGGACAAGGCCGTGGTCGATGAAATAGCCGCCACTATCATTCTTAACGATTATCTGCAAAGCAAACAATTCAACCAATGAAACTACCCGTATACCTTTACGGACATCCGGTGTTGCGTGCCATCTCGACAGATGTCACCCCCGAGTATCCGGAACTCAAGAAATTCGTGGCCGACATGTGGGAGACCATGTACAACTCCGACGGAGTAGGCCTGGCAGCTCCGCAGGTGGGCCGCAACGACCGCATCGTCGTTATTGACGCAGACCCTGTGGCCGATGCGTTCCCCGAGTGCAAAGGGCGCAAGTTCACACTGATAAATCCCGAAATCGAGATACTCGACGGCCCGGTGGAGACACGCAACGAAGGTTGTCTGTCATTGCCTGACCTTTCAGAGTCAGTGCCCCGTGTGGAGCATATCCGCCTCAAATGGGTCGACGACGATTTCCAGCCTCACGAAGAGGAAATCTCAGGATTTCTCGCCCGCATCGTACAGCACGAATGCGACCACCTCGAAGGGAAGCTATATATCGACCATATCTCAGCTATCCGCCGCCAGTTGCTTCGCGCCAAACTGTCGGCAATCATCACCGGCCGCAAGCGTGTCGACTACCCCGTGCGCTACGCACCCCAAAAAGGCAGAAAATAACACCGGTATCCCCTATCACACATTAATAATATAATGGCTGACGACAAAAAAATAATTTTTTCGATGGTAGGTGTATCAAAAATATACCCGCCACAAAAGCAAGTACTGAAAAATATCTATCTCTCCTTCTTCTATGGCGCCAAAATCGGCATCATCGGTCTTAACGGCTCGGGAAAATCATCGCTGCTGAAAATTATCGCCGGCATCGACAAGAGCTATCAGGGCGAAGTAGTATTCTCGCCGGGATATTCTGTAGGCTACCTCGAACAGGAGCCGCAGCTCGACCCCGACAAGACTGTGATAGACGTAGTGCGCGAGGGCGTAAAGCCTGTGATGGACCTTCTCGCTGAATTCGAGAAAGTCAACGAAGCATTCGGTGACCCCGAGGTGCTTGAAGATCCCGACAAGATGGACGCTCTCATCCAGCGCCAAGCCGAGCTTCAGGACAAACTCGATGCCGCCGACGCATGGAACATCGATTCAAAACTCGAGCGCGCCATGGATGCCCTCCAGTGTCCGCCCGACGACCAGAAAATATCCACCCTCTCTGGAGGCGAACGCCGCCGCGTAGCCCTGATACGCCTTCTGCTCCAGCAGCCCGATGTACTGTTGCTCGACGAGCCGACCAACCACCTTGATGCCGAGTCAATCGACTGGCTCGAACAACACCTGCAGCAGTATCCCGGAACGGTCATCGCAATCACCCACGACCGCTACTTCCTCGACCATGTGGCAGGCTGGATTCTCGAACTCGACCGCGGAGAAGGCATACCCTGGAAAGGCAACTACTCTTCATGGCTCGACCAGAAGACAAAGCGCATGGCCCAGGAAGAAAAGCAGGCATCAAAGCGCCGCAAGACTCTCGAGCGCGAGCTTGAATGGGTGCGCATGGCTCCAAAAGCACGTCAGGCCAAAGGCAAGGCCCGTCTGAATTCCTACGACAAGCTGCTCAACGAAGACCAGAAAGCACGCGAGGAACGTCTGGAGATATTCATTCCCAACGGACCGCGCCTCGGCAACAAGGTAATCGAAGCCAGCGGACTGGCAAAAGCGTTTGGCAAGAAACAGCTCTTCTCGGATCTGTCATTCTCCCTGCCCCCCAACGGCATCGTAGGAGTAATCGGCCCCAACGGCGCAGGCAAGACAACATTGTTCCGCCTTATCATGGGTCAGGAAACACCCGACGCCGGCACATTCGATGTAGGAGAGACTGTAAAAATAGCATATGTCGACCAGCGCCATCACGACCTCCTGCCCGAGAAATCGGTATATGAGGTAATCTCTCAAGGCACCGACTCATTCCGCATGGGCGGACGCGATATAAACGCCCGCGCCTATCTGTCGAAGTTCAACTTCACAGGCGCCGACCAGGAGAAAAAAATCGGTGTGCTTTCAGGCGGCGAACGCAACCGACTGCATCTGGCCATGGCACTGAAGGAGGAAGGAAACGTTCTGCTGCTCGACGAGCCGACCAACGACATTGACGTCAACACACTGCGCGCCCTTGAAGAGGGCCTTGACGATTTTGCAGGTTGCGCTGTAGTGGTAAGCCACGACCGCTGGTTCCTCGACCGCATATGCACCCACATACTTTCGTTTGAGCCCGACGGCAACGTGGTGTTCTACGAAGGTTCGTATTCCGACTATGAGGACTACAAGCGCGCCCGCAACGGCGGAAAGGAACTGCCCCGTCGCCGCTACCGCAAGCTCATGGAATAACCCGACACGTAAAATCCCCACATAACAAGCGCGCCCCGGACTTTCTGCCGGGGCGCGCTGTTTATATAAATTGTATGTATAATCAGAACTCCGCGTTGTTGGGAGTACGCGGGAACGGGATTACATCGCGGATGTTGGTCATGCCGGTAACAAAAAGCACCAGACGCTCGAAGCCAAGACCGAATCCGGAATGAGGAACAGTGCCGAAACGACGGGTGTCGAGATACCACCACATATCCTTCATGGGGATATCCAGCTCCTCGATGCGTGCGAGCAACTTATCGTAGTTCTCCTCACGCTCGGAACCGCCGATAATCTCGCCGATATTGGGGAAGAGCACATCCATGGCGCGGACAGTCTTGCCATCCTCGTTCTGCTTCATGTAGAATGCCTTTATCTCTTTGGGATAATCGGTAAGGATTACAGGCTTCTTGAAATACTCCTCCACGAGGAAACGCTCATGCTCGCTCTGTAGGTCAGCGCCCCAGTATACCGGGAATTCAAACTTATGTCCGGATTCCTCAAGTATCTTCACGCCTTCGGTATATGTAAGTCTGACGAAGTCATTGTTGATGACAAAATTCAGACGTTCGATAAGCTCCTTATCGTAGTGCTCGGCGAGAAACTCAATATCGTCGCGGCAATTTTCAAGAGCATATGAGATACAGTACTTGACAAATGCCTCGGCAAGATCCATGTTGTCGGTTATGTCAAAGAACGACACTTCCGGCTCAATCATCCAGAATTCCGACAGGTGGCGCGGAGTATTGGAGTTTTCGGCACGGAAGGTAGGACCGAATGTGTATATGGCGCCAAGAGCTGTAGCGCCAAGCTCGCCTTCGAGCTGACCGCTTACGGTAAGCGCGGTAGGCTTTCCGAAGAAGTCCTTGGAATAATCCACGACACCGTCCTCGGTCTTGGGCAACTCGTTAAGCGGTAGTGTGGTTACCTGGAACATAGCACCGGCACCCTCACAGTCACTGCCGGTGATAAGCGGAGTGTTCAGATAGAAGAATCCGCGTTCCTGGAAGAAACGGTGAATGGCGAAAGCCAAGGCGCTGCGCACACGCAGAATAGCACCGAAGGTGTTGGTGCGCGGACGCAGATGAGCTTTCTCCCTGAGGAACTCAAGAGTATGCCCCTTCTTCTGAAGGGGATATGTCTCGGGGTCGGCGGTACCGTACACCAGCACATTGTCAGCCTGTACCTCTACAGTCTGCCCCTTACCCATAGATTCTACAAGACGTCCGTCGACACGCAGAGCCGAGCCGGTAGTGATTGGTTTCAGCTGCTCGTCGGAAAAGCGGGTCATGTCAAGCACAATCTGAATATTGCGCACGGTCGACCCGTCGTTGAGAGCTACAAACTGCACGTGCTTGTTACCGCGACGTGTGCGCACCCAGCCCATTACTGTGACTTCAGTGCCTATGAGTTCGGCCTTCTTGAAAAGGTCGATAATTTTTTCTCTTTTCATTTAGAAATGTAATAGTAATCCATGACATTCAGGCTGCGCGTATGATATGCGCACCTTACGCGCGCCCGATTGTCATGATATATTTTTCATTATTCAAATGAGCCCATCTTAAGGAAGTTGACCTCTTCCTGTGTGAGATAGCGCCAACGTCCACGGGGAAGATTCTTCTTTGTAAGACCGGCGAAATACACACGGTCAAGCTTTGTCACATGGTAGCCGAGGCTCTCGAAGATACGGCGCACGATGCGGTTGCGGCCCGAATGAATCTCAATACCGGCCTGGTTACGGTCGGTCTCGGTAGCATAAGATATTGCATCGGCATGGATGGGTCCGTCCTCAAGCTCGATACCGTCGGCAATAGCCTGCATATCATCCTCCGAGATATCCTTGTCGGTCCACACATGGTAAATCTTCTTCTTCACATATTTCGGATGTGTAAGTTTCGAGGCGAGATCACCGTCATTGGTAAGGAGGAGCACACCAGTAGTATTGCGGTCAAGGCGTCCCACGGGATAGATACGCTCGTTGCATGCACCCTTCACGAGATCCATCACAGTAGTGCGTCCGTTGGGGTCATCACTGGTGGTAACGCAATCCTTGGGCTTGTTGAGCAATATGTAGCACTTGCTCTCCAGAGTCACAACCTTCTCATCGTATTCAACCACATCGTTGTGTGAAATCTTTGTTCCAAGTTCGGTCACAACCTCTCCATTGACCTTGACGAGTCCCTGCTGGATAAATTCGTCGGCCTCCCGACGTGAACAGATACCGGCATTGGCCATGAACTTGTTGAGACGAATCTGTTCGTTAGGATCGGGTATAGGCATTTCGTACTCAATACGCTTGGGGCGTGGCGTAAAGCTCTTGCCCTGGCGCGGAGCACCAAATCCTCCCTGCTGGCGCATGCCTCCCTGCTGGAGATTCTTATTGTAGCCGCCGGGGCGATTGTTGTAGCCGCCCTGACGGTTCTGGTTGTTGTAGCCACCCTGACGGTTCTGATTGTTGTAGCCGCCCTGACGGTTCTGGTTATTGTAGCCACCCTGACGGTTCTGGTTGTTGTAGCCGCCCTGACGGTTCTGATTGTTGTAGCCACCCTGACGGTTCTGGTTGTTGTAGCCACCCTGACGGTTCTGATTGTTGTAACCACCCTGACGGTTATAGCCGCCCTGACGGTTCTGATTGTTGTAGCCGCCCTGACGGTTATTATATCCGCCTTGGTTGTTATATCGTGGCTGATAGCCACCCTGATAATTCGACTGCTGCGAATCGGAATTGTAAGGAGTGGCCGGAGAAGCGGACGCAGAGTCACCACTTTCTGAAACAGCGGCCGGCTGAGCGTTATTATTGTAACGGGGCTGATAGCCTCCTTGATTATACCGGTTGTTGTAACCACCCTGACGATTGTAGCCACCCTGATTATTGTAGCGGGGCTGATAGCCGCCAGGACGATTGTTGTTATATTGACGTGGCTGATAGGGGCGTTGTCCGTAATCATTGCGCGGGCCTTGCGAATCATCGGCCGGCGAGGGGTTAGAATAATTAGGTTTTGTGCTATTGAACACGGCATCGCCGCCTTCTCCTACCTGCATGCGGTCACCGATTCTGGGTCGGCGCGGTTTCTTCTCTTCGTTGTTAGTATCCATAATCTAAATAAAATTTCGTGATGATAAATGTTGACGTAGAATGGTGCAGCCTCTCGGCGTCAAAATCCTGTTAATAAAAAGACAGGAGCGATTACAATTAAGGGGTGGAATCGCATACTCTGCCATTCAGTGAGTTGTTGTTTTTAATCTTCAGCTATATTTCTTAAATTAAGCAGTTGGTAATAATTAATTGACTAATATATCTTTACGAATTAAGAGAATCAAGCATGCCTGCCACCTGCAAGTCCGCTATGTTCCGCTGGTTGAGACATCCGATGCCGTTGCGACGAAAACAATAGCCATTATCATGCGGCCCGCTACACAGCTTACCCTTAAAACGATGCAAAGATAAGATTTCTATTCCATTACAACAAATCTGAGCGCCTAAAATCATGACGCAACAAATCCCCGCACACGCACATTTTACATTATTTAACCATTGTATTTACTCGCGCATACCCCACACAAGCCTTTTATCACATAATTAACTGAATATACTTCATATCCGTCAGGAACTGACACAAGCGGCACGGGAGTATCATCGAGACAAACCGTCACGCCACAGCCCTCGCAATGAAAATGGGGATGCATGTCATCAATCGAATGATCGGAATGGCCCTGGCATGCTTCATATTTCGCAGCCCCGCTACCATCCTCTATCACATGCACGAGATGTCGAGAGGCAAACAGCCCAAGCGTGCGCGACAGGCCCGACTTGTCGATAGTGACCAGCCTCTCCTCAAGCTCAGCCATGCTGAGTGGGCCGCCGGCATTCAGCAATTCCCGGAAAATCGCTATACGATTTGCCGTAGGACGCACCTGCCTGCGCTGCAATATATCATCAATATTTGCGGTATCTTTGTTGACGGAATCCATATGCGGCTTTTTTTGAATGCGCAAATTAAGCAAATATAATTGAAGTGTCAGCAAAAAAAGCTAACTTTGTTAACATATGCTGAATTCCGACCGGCCAAACAGGCGCTTCAGCACTCCAGTACATACATTCTCTCAAACCATCAACTAAATGAAGTTTCTAAGAAAAATGTTTACAGCTATGTCTCTCGGTGCGCTCGCAACAGTAAGCCTGCCTGCACAAAATGGTGCTCCCAGAATCATCAGAATTGACAATCCCAAGATGACAGTATTTCTGCCTCCAACCTCCGCAGCGACAGGCCGTGCGGTAGTAGACCTCCCCGGAGGAGGATATTCCCACCTCGCTACCGGCCATGAAGGATTTGACTGGGTGCCATACTTCAACGGCATGGGCATAGCCTACGCCGTAGTGGAATACACCCTGCCCGCCGGCAATCGGGAACTGCCATACAAAGATGCCACCGATGCTATAAAAAAAATGCGCGAGCACGCATCCGAATGGGGCATAAAAACCGACGATATCGGCATCATGGGCTCTTCGGCCGGCGGACATCTCGCCACCACAGTAGCAACCCACGCCGACACTACAGCCCGACCCGACTTCCAGATATTGTTTTATCCCGTCATATCCATGAAGGATGAAATCACCCATGGCGGCTCTCGCAAAAGCTTGTTGGGAGAAAAGCCATCGGAAGCCGATATACTCGAATACTCCAATGAACTCAAGGTAACAGCGGACACTCCTCCCGCCATCATATTGCTTAGCGACGATGACAAAGGGGTCGTTCCCGCCAACAGTCTGCGCTATTATGAGGCTCTACACCAAGCCGGCGTGCCGGCCTCAATGGTTATATATCCATCCGGAGGTCATGGATGGGGCTATAAGCCATCTTTCAAATACCACGACGCAATGTTGAATCAGCTTAAAGAATGGCTAACGGGATTCTGACCAAATAATCGCCTGCAATAAAATCCATACACCATATATGTCTCAGAGCTCTCGCCAAGCCTGAGGCATATGTGTTTTTCAATATTTTTTCATCCCTTTAACACTAACTCATTCAACAGATTGACACCCGACTTACATAAATAGCCGGCAACATACAACAAAAAAAGCGACAAAAAGATTTGGTCAGTTCAAAAATAGTACCTACCTTTGCATCGCAAACGACAAAAACGCCTTGCGAAACGCGAAAATAGCTCAGTTGGTAGAGCACGACCTTGCCAAGGTCGGGGTCGCGGGTTCGAGTCCCGTTTTTCGCTCAAAAGAGAACATTTAAATAAAGTAGCCGGCATGATGCACGAGCCGATTCCGCAATCCCCATCGGAATCAATACAACATCTGCGAAAATAGCTCAGTTGGTAGAGCACGACCTTGCCAAGGTCGGGGTCGCGGGTTCGAGTCCCGTTTTTCGCTCTAAGTTATGCATCTATTATGTCGGCAAAAGTCCGGGTGGTGGAATTGGTAGACACGCTACTTTGAGGGGGTAGTGGCCGAAAGGCTGTGTGAGTTCGAATCTCATCTCGGACACAATATTTTAGCGGGGTGTAGCTCAGTTGGTTAGAGTACGCGTCTGGGGGGCGTGAGGTCGCTAGTTCGAGTCTAGTCACCCCGACGATAAAGAGAACATTTAAATAATAGTCAGCACAGATGCAGACCTTTCCACTTCATGTGGATAAATCCCCGAAAACATCTGCGAAAATAGCTCAGTTGGTAGAGCACGACCTTGCCAAGGTCGGGGTCGCGGGTTCGAGTCCCGTTTTTCGCTCTAAGTTATGCATCTATTATGCTGACAAAAGTCCGGGTGGTGGAATTGGTAGACACGCTACTTTGAGGGGGTAGTGGCCGAAAGGCTGTGTGAGTTCGAATCTCATCTCGGACACAATATTTTAGCGGGGTGTAGCTCAGTTGGTTAGAGTACGCGTCTGGGGGGCGTGAGGTCGCTAGTTCGAGTCTAGTCACCCCGACTAAAGAAAAGGTAAGCCGTTGTAACTCATGTTACAACGGCTTACTCTTTTTATAAGAGGATGTTGTTTATATATGACACTCTATAAACATCTTGATAACATGACTCTGCGGCATGACATTGCTCCCCTATTCTATCGACCACTATTAAATCTCTCGATTCAGGTCTTTGCCATAGACATACTCTATGAGAGATTATCCATTGTAGGCCACACTAAAATAGCCACACACCTCATTTACACACATTTTACATCAAGAAATGCATATATAAACAGAGCCGCTGCAGGGATGTGCTTGCAGCGGCTCTGTTTATAGAATTGTTATCTGTCGGTAATCAGAACTTATATCCGAGAGAGAGCACAAGCTGATTGTAGTTAGACTTCACTGTAGCTTGAGGAGAATCCATTACAATAGTGCCTTCGGCAACTATTGGAGAATAAGCATGCCATGTCGACTCACGGTGTTTGTTGACATAAGCGAGGTCTATCGCAAAACGTCCTACACGATAGCCAAGACCGGCCGTAATATATTGTGTAGCCTTGTTGAATGAATAAGAAGGTATTGTGCCTGCAAACTGTATGTTCTCACCATCATTGGCGACCCACTGCTTCACAGGCGAGGACTCATAGCTGTAGCCGGCACGGAGGCTGAGCTGAGGAGTCACGCGATACTCGGCGCCGACGCGGAATATATTCACGCCCTTGTAATATGTCTTAATCTCATCGGAGACGTCGACATACTCATTATTATTGACATCGGAAAGCTGCATATTCGCACCACGATATTCATAATCGGCACTAATAATGGCCTTGCCACCGATTACGCCCGCAGCACCAACCATGATACGCCAGTGAGTACGCAGATGATAGTCATGGAAGTTATCATATGAATCATTGGCGACTACATTGTCCGTCTCATTTTTGTAATGCTCTCCATTGGGTGCAAGAAGCCCGTTGTCCGGAAGCATGTTATAGTCAATAGCGCCCCAGTATGTATCGGTCATAGAGTACCAGGTAGGAGTATGTACCGCGATACCAATACGGAATTCGTTGATTGGCTTCAGTATCAGGCCAAATTTCACATTAAAACCTGAACCGGACGAATGGAGATAATTGGTAAGGCCATAGCTGGCTGTGCCCGGGACATCCTTATAATACAAATCTTTGGGACCTTCATCTGTACGTACGCTCAGATATGCGTTGCTCAGACGCTCGCCATAGTACGACCACTGGGTATAATCAACATCAGTAATGCCGAATCCAATACCCCAGTAAAGGGTATTGTAAATATTGCCACCGAAAGTAATATTATATTCGTCGACATGCCCTTTCTCGCGGATATCAAAATTAGCCGAGCCAGTGGTGCCGTCGCCCATCAGACCCTGAAATGATATCTGTCCATTGGAGTTCTCCTGGCCATTGTTTATTATAAGACTGTTATATGCCAATACTGACATCCATGGAGCGTTATCATACGGATTGTAATTACTGCCCCAGATAAGGTCGACATCTCTATAAGGACTATACCCGTCGCCCATAGGATTGAGCGAGTTGGTAAATGCAGCCACATAGTTGGAGAGCGAAGACCCGCCAAGGTTATTGAAGTTGCCCTTGAACACGCGGTCAAACGAATTGATACGCGAGTATGACGCACCAAACGAAAATGTCGGGGTAGCCTCGCTGTAGAGCTTCATCGTACCGATATATCCAAAGTTGTTTACATTGAACCGGGTCTGGTTGTGCGTATCGGTCATCGAAGGAGCCGAGGCCTGAAACGACTGGAAATTCAAGTCAAGAGTTATTCCAACCTCACTGCTGCGATATATGCCGATACCGGCAGGGTTCTGTCCAAGAGTGGACAGGTCACCACCGAGTGCTGTAAACGCACCGCCCATCGACATGAATCGGGCGGTACCACGCATTCCAAGTTCTGACAGATGCGCCACATCGACACCAGCCTGTGCCATTGCAATCGCCGGAACGGCGGCCGCGGCTGCTATAAATAAAGATTTTTTCATATACCAGTGGATGAAAACAGTTATGCAACAAAATATAGTAACAAGGTCTTTAAAAGAGTGACATCATCGGCGTCCGCCACGCGATGTAGTACCGCCACCTCCGCCACGGGAAGAGCCCCCACCCCATCCGCTGCCTCCGCTACTGCGCGAGGGCGACGGCGAACTGTAGGACGGAGACGAGGAACGAGAGTTGCCTCTGCCCGAACGATATGTACCGGAATTGCTATTCGACGGTGTATATGACGGAGTGTATGAAGGTGACGCATTATTACCGGGACGATAATTTCCGACATTGCCGTTTGATGCCGGAGTCGATGAAGATCCGCCCGGGCGATAGTTGCCAAGCGACTGACGTGTCACATTGCCTGCACGCCCGTTAGTACGGCTGTTGAACGGCGAGCCCGGATGCGAGGAGCCGACACCTGTATAGCCATTGCGTATACCTGTAGACTGACGTCCATTGGGCGTATAATTTCCACGGTGCCAAGCCACACCGCCCCATCCGGGTCCCCATCCGGGTCCCCAGCCCCATGACCATGACGGACCCCAGGCAGGTCCCCATCCGGGACCCCACCCAGGACCCCAACCCCATGACCATGACGGACCCCACCATGAGTTCCAGCCGAACGACCACGACGGGCCCCAGTAATTCCATGCCCAATACGGCGATGACGGCCACCACGGATCATACCACGACGGACCCCACCCCCAGGAATTCCATCCGGAATTTACAAGATATATATTTATATCGGGCTGAGATGCGGCAGAAGAATAATAGTAGTCGACCAGTTCGGGATCCTTGACATCGGCAATAATGTCACCATTATGGAAACGCTCTATACGCCGTGTATATGTGAAATTGTCGTCCACAGCAGTGGTATCACCCGTCTGTGAAGATGACGCATACTTCCCACGGCGGTTATATTCATCGACATTACGTGCCGACCCGGTACCGGGCAAGGCATATGTATCGGCTGCGGCATAATCGCCACCGCCGAGATTGGGATTATATGTGCTCTGCTGATTGGCAAGCGAACGCCAGTATGCCAGCTCGGCCTCATACTGTTGCTGCTGACGAATGCGCTCTTCCTCGACGGCTTTCTTATGTGCGGCGATTTCCTCCTTGGCTTTTGTATCCTTAGAGGCGTCGTAGTAGATGTCATCATCGTAGTATCCCTGTGCTGAAGCGGTTGCCGCGGCGCCACAGAGAAATGCGGTGAGAAATGCTTTCGTTAATTTCATAATTCTAATTCTCCTTTTGAACAAATCTAATCATTAGACTACTGCATATAGCAATAGTTTAAGAGCTTGTATAATAATTATACCGTCAGTGGATTATAATACAATAACGTTCAAAAATAGCGAATTCCGCTGTAAAAGTCAAAGGAGATAAACATTTAACACACTTAACAGTATTATTTAACATTTATTCGGATGCAAACAAGGGTTCTAAACCTTACTGCCGGCGATTACAACAATCTCCTTATCCAGCGGAAGATGTCGGCGGGCCACATTGCAAAGAGCATCAGGGGTCATTGATGAAATGACATCGACCTGTCTGGCAAAATACTCGGATCCGGTAAAGGAAATTCTCTCTGTGACATGACATGCGGATATCGAGAATGCGGTATCAAGATGCTGCGCGAGCGTGCTCATCAGGTACTGTCGGAGACGCTCCATCTCCTCATCCGTGAAATCGCCCGAATAAAGACGTTTTATCTCTGCCCTGATTTCATCGACCACTGCCTCGGCGTAGGCATTGTCGGCAGAAGTCTGTACAAGCATGACCGTGCCTTCAGGCGACCCCAGAAGACCGGCCTGAATACCGTACGTATACCCTTTGTCTTCACGGATGTTGGACATAAGACGGCTGCCGAAATATCCGCCAAGCGCAACCACGGCACAACGAAGCATGATATAATCGGGATGAGTGCGTGGTATCGACGGTATCGCAAAGCGTATGGCACTCTGCAATGCCCCCGGGCTTTCGATAAACCTGAAAGATGGTGCAACTGTGTCAAACGGCAGAATATGAGGGGATGTATCGCTATCTGTATCAACAGCCACCGAACCGAATATCCGGTTTATGCCATCAATCATCGGCGGAGTGACACGTCCAGACAGAAACAGCTCGGCTCCTGAAAGATTGCGGGAGAATATGCAGTCATGCCACCTTAGGAAATCCTCTCTTGAAACAGCCTCGACACCCTGCGGCGTATCCATGACAGCCTTGGGATGATCAGCACCGTAAGCAAGCTCACGCACAGTCTTTTGGGCCTTATACTCCACACGCTGCATGGCAATCGCCGCGCTCTGCGCCATGCGATGGCGACATGTATCTACCGCATGACTGTCCAATTCGGGAGAGAATATCATGTCGGCATATACCGGCAGGAGTTTTTCCCAATGTGAGTTAAGCATCCTGATAGACACTCCGGTAAAGTGGTCGGACACTGAAGGTGAAATCTTCGCTCCGTTAAAGTCAAAGACATCAGAAAGAGCACTGCCGGGATACATCCGGGATCCGTCGAGCATCACCGGCACCAGCATTGAGGCGACAGGCGACCCCATCGCTTCCACCATCCCTCCCGGAGTAAGGAGCATAAGCTCGCTGACATCCTGGAATGAATGGTCGTAAACATTGAGTATAATACCGTTGTCAAGCACGATGCGTTTCATCGGCGGCAACGACAGATGTCCGAACGGCCGCACCTCAGGCGGTGTGATACGATCAAGCATAATGCAGTCAGGCTTCAATAGATTTACAGAACTCTATGGCATGGCATAAATCCTCAGGGGTATCAATGCCGATAGTCGGACACTCCGTCAAGCCAATCTTTATACAGTAGCCGGCCTGAAGCCACCTCAACTGCTCGAGCGACTCGGCAATCTCAAGTGTACTCTGCGGAAGGGAGGTGATTCTGTCGAGCACAGCCGCACGATAAGCATACATACCTACATGGGTATAATACTGCGCACGCGACGGCCACTCCTCGCGAGGATAATTGCGCAGATACGGTATCACCGACCGACTGAAATATACAGCCGACATATCATCACCCACAACGACTTTGGGGCGATTAGGGTCAGAAAGAGCCTCATAGCTGCCATTGCGGTCGAACGGACGCACGAGGGTGGCAATGTCTGTGCTGTCGGAGTCAAAGCATTGCTTGAGCGCTGCAATCTGACACGGATCGATAAACGGCTCGTCGCCCTGGATGTTTATAACCACATCGGCCTTTGAGCCGGATTTATGGTAAGCCTCACAGCAACGGTCGGTACCGCTTCTGTGGGTGTCGGATGTCATCACCACATTTCCGCCGAATGCTCTTACGGCATCCGCGATTCTTTCGTCGTCGGTAGCTACTACAACTTCGTCGAGTTCCTTTGAGGCCTGGCGGTAGACACGCTCTATCATGGTCATGCCGCATATGTCGGCCAATGGTTTGCCGGGGAAACGCGATGATGCATATCGCGCAGGTATAATTCCTATAAATGTAGTCATGGAAAAAAATATATCATTTTTCGGCCGCAGTACGGTCGTCTTGTTTATTTTTAATATCAGAATCCGCAGTGGTGGAATCTATCGCAATCTCCGGGTCGGCAACGACCGGCCGGGCAGTACGACCGCTTAACATAGAGGGTGCAAGAAACACGCCTACAATCAGATACACATAATATGTGATTATACGCCAGAAGAGAGCGATGATTAGCGCGACAGAGGCATTGCCGAGCATATCTCCGTAATACTCGGTAAAAAGCCATTCGCTGACTCCACTGCCTCCGGGGGTAGGACTCACCATGAGCACTACCCACACAACAAACTGCCGGGCAAATACGACCAGCTGATTGGCGGCAGGGACAAATCCGAGAAAAAGGGCATTGACCACAAGGTAGCGTGATGTCCATGTGAGAGCAGTGGCGCCGAACACCTCACCCCACCATTTCCAAGATCGGGTGCGCAATGACTTAGCAGTAGCCACCATACTGTCGCCCAATGATATGACAGCCGGTTGCCACCGACGCAACAACTTCCATCCGAAGAGCCATATCAATGCCTTTCTGACACCCTCCGGCTTCAGGATGATGCCAAGAAACAGTATCAGCGTCCACGCAAAGAGCACTGCATATACAATCCAGAAAACCCAACGCAGGCCAATCTCAAATTTAGTGTGACTGAATCCAAACAGTTCGTCGTAGGGTACGATAGCGACAATTATCGGGCATGACACGACAAAGAAAAGCTCGTCGAGAAACAAGGTTGTCATCATCAGTGTAGTGGCACGCCCGAGGGCAATCCCTTCATGATGCAGAAATATCATCCCCAACGATGAGCCTCCCACGGCAGAAGGAGTGACCGCAGACGTAAACTCACACATGAAATTGACCTTGATGGCCTGCCACCATGTAAGCTCACGGTCAGTAAGGGAGCGGAATCTCCATGTAAGCCCAAAGTCGCGCCCAGCCATACAGAGCCACGCCAACAGGATACACACTATCACATGAACATCAAAGTGAATTGAGTCCCATACCTTTACACTGAATTCCCTACGGAAAAGCCATACAACCACAGTAAGGCCTATGACAACGGGTATGAGCACCTTCCACATGCTTATATGCGGCGACCGAGAGGTATTTGTCACCGAATTAGGATATTGTTTATTATTATTTTTTTCGTCGGACATGGCGTTCAATAATCTCGTTATAACGTTGGACAACCTCTTCCATCACATCACGCCATGAACGCGTGAGAGTAGACGAGGCGCCTTTGGCGGCAATATCGATACGCTCGGGATTGTTGTATAGTTCACGAATCAATGCGGCATAGCTCTCAGGAGTACGATTTGCGAGAAAGCCATTTTCCCCGTCGACAATAACCTCGGCAGCCGTGGCCCCGTGGAGCAATATCGAGGGGGTGCCCATCATTGCGGCTTCCCTTACTACAAGAGGTGCGTTGTCATAAAATGACGGAAAGAGGAAAAGGCTTGCAGCTGCATAGTATTGTTTCAGTGTATTCCTATCGCGGATGACACCATGGAGTGTGACGCGGTCTTCAACACCAAGAGAGCGGATGAGCGATTTCATATCGTCGACAGCATAGCCTGTGCCGATAAATGCCATTCTGACAGGCAAATCCCTCAACATGGATATTGCGCGTATAATTACCTCGACTCCTTTCTCCCAGATGTGCTGCCCTACGAAAAGCAAAAGCATCTCAGACCTGTCAATCCCAATACGGCGGCGCGACTCGGCCTTGAAGTCAAGTATACTGTCGAAATTCTCCATCGCGAGGTCAATACCGTTTTCAACTACAGTGAGACGTCCTTTGTAGCCATATTCTCTGACGGTATCCTCTACCTGAGCCTGCGGTATCCACACCTCGTCGGCTGCATTGAAAAAATCAAGTACACGCTTCATTATACGCTTTACCATCCAGGGGGGAAGAGAATGCTCCAGATCGGTGCGATACTTGGAGTGAAAAGTGGCCACAAGCGGAACATCATGGTATCGCGATGAATACAATGCCAAACGCCCTGAGGAAAACGGACAGTGACTATGGACAAGAGAAAATGGTGTGCGCCGCAGCTTTCTCCATATAAAGGGATCGACTTTAGGATAGCCATAACGATAAGGCGCCCTGGAAGGTATCGGGAGTGAGAAGAACCGATAAAGGTCAAAACCGTCATGAGATGGCATGACAGGGTTCCACGGCGTCACGACACAGGATTTGTAACCCATCGTCGTGAGCCAGTGCACATAATTCTCGACAGTGAGCGTTACCCCGTCGAGAACCGGAGGAAAGCTGTCGTTGAACAGCCCTATTACCTTATCATTGCTATCCACTCTATTTCTCAAATAGTCTTAACGTTTATCAGTATAACACCGGTATTGTCTGCAAAGTTACACAGGATTGTCTAATTAATCAATCAGACTGCACCTGAACAGTCTTGACTGCAGTTGCATCCGTGACTCGCCCCATGATACCAAAAAGAGTCATTGCATTCACGGTAGTACGGCGGCACACATCATCATAATCAATGCCAAGAGAATCAGCAACCGTACGCGCAACCAAAGCGACATAAGCCGACTCATTGCGATGTCCGCGATGTGGCACGGGAGCGAGATATGGCGAGTCGGTCTCCAAAAGAATCCGGTCGATACCTATATCAGTAAGCACATCGCGCAGCCTGCTGTTTTTAAAAGTAACAATCCCGTTGATACCAAAGTAGAAATCTCCGACGCGGCGTATCCGGTCGACATCATCGGCCGAGCCTCCGAAACTATGAAAAACGCCCCGTGGCATGGCATCAAGGCCGGAAAGTACTTCGAGAGTGTCATCAAGCCCTTCGCGACAATGGATTATTACAGGCAGGTCTTTTTCAACAGCCCAGCGACACTGGGTGGCAAACACCTCGCGCTGCTCGGAGCGGTATGTAGTGTCCCAATAAAGATCTATTCCGATTTCCCCTACTGCACACAGGCCGGCCGGAGGATTGTCGAGAATAGCGCGCATGTGACCGAGCACGACCTCAAAGTCACAATCTACCTCAGTAGGATGAAGTCCCACTGCGACTGATGTGAGTTCGGGATAACGCTCATGTAGAGCCAACATGGGCTGGAGCGTAAGCATGTCGACATTTGGCAATATCATATGCCCTACCCCGGCCTCGACCGCACGGTCAATTACCTCGTCGGTGTCCTGAAATTCTTCAGGAAGATAGATGTGTGTGTGAGTGTCTACGAGCATTATTTTGAACGGGCACGCGATTTCCGCGCAATATCTACAAAAAATTCCTTAGCATCCGCGGGCAATTCTGTGGCAAGCACCGACTTCTCTGCCATATCGCTGTAATAATCAATTGCCTCACGGCAAAGACGGTCAATACCATGCTCGACATACAGTTGACGTATGCGCTCTATTTTATGGTCAGACCGCACACCAAACATTGACGCGATTTCCGAGGCAACGGCATCGTCGCCACAACGGAGTGCAGAAATAAGCAGGTATGTTTTTTTGTCATTGAGTATGTCACCACCAATGGCCTTGCCGAACACAGCCGGATCGCCAAATGTGTCAAGATAGTCATCCTGCAGCTGGAAGGCAAGTCCAAGCATCGTGCCATATTCATAAAGACTGTCAGCTGTGGCCGCATCGGCTCCGGCCACAATCGCTCCGAGCTTGCATGCAGCTCCGAGCAAAACTGATGTCTTGAGCCGTATCATATTGAGATATTCGTCAATCGTGACATCATCACGGTGCTCGAAATCCATGTCGTACTGCTGCCCTTCGTACACCTCCATCGCAGTTGTATTGAACAGCTCCATTACCGGACGCAGTATTTTGTCATCCACGACTTTCATAACAAGTCGTCCGGCCATTGTCAGCATGGCATCTCCGGAGAGTATGGCGGTACTGTCATCCCATTTGACATGGACAGTGGGCCTGCCGCGACGCACATCGGCACGGTCCATCACATCATCATGCAGAAGTGTAAAATTATGATACATCTCTATACCCAACGCCTGGTTTACCGCACTGTCGGCACTTGCACCACATGCCTCACATGCGGCCAACAGAAGCATCGGACGAAGACGCTTGCCTCCGGAGGCGAGAGTATAGGCGATAGGAGCATACAGGCCCTCCGGCTCAACGGGATATTTTATGTCATATACAGCCTGATTTATATAGTCGGCATACCATTCCTTTGTATTCATGTCGTATAATTTACCTCACTGTTTATTCAATATGTAGATATCACTTTATGTCGGCCACAGAGCCTGATTCGTCAACAATAATTCCATCCTCCTCAAGGATATCTCCAGCATTCTCCTTGTCAACCAAATCCGGATTCTGCACAATTCGCTCCCCGGAAGAGGAAGATTTCGAGGCCGCCTGTGCCGGGGCATCGGATATTGATATCTCCGAACGGCCTCTTAGCACAGCTGTGGCTTCAGGCCCTAAAATTATATTTGACAGGCTATCACTGCGGTGGGCCAGAGTCACTTCGAACGCCTCAATGTAAGCATCGGCCAACGCACTGCGCCCCTCGCTGCGATATTCGTGTTCATTTGCGCGCACTTTTAACAGAAAACCTTCCATCTGCATCTGAGACATCGAAGATGCCCGTTGGACAAAAGTCTGTGCATCATTGGCTCCACGCTGACTTACAAATTTGAAATCGTGAGATGAAGAGCATCCGCATGCTGCCATAGTGGCTGCAATCAATATGGATACGGCTACATTATATATATGGTAACGGCTTATAATCCGCATGGCAGAATTCATAACAGACACATTGCAATTTTTGCGCAGGCAAGAGCATCAGCCTGTGCATTATGGTGATTGTCAAAAGGGATGCCAAGATAATTGGCCACACACGGCAGTGAGTAGCTGCCTCCGATGTCAGCTCGGCGTATTGACCGACGTGCAGCCGACAAAGTGCAGAAGAATGGATTGTCGGGCCATGTCATTGAATAAATGCGATGACATGCACGGATACATTTTTCATCAAAACTCTTATTGTGGGCCACAAACGGAATTGTTTCCATATCGGCTCCATATACGGCAAAAGTGTCGGCCATACGACTCCACACGAGTGAAAACCCGCTACAATTTTCAGTATCATCAGGGTATATACCGTGGATACTTGTGGAAAAATAGCGGATGTACCAGTTAGGCTCGGGACGCACCAGTTCGTAAAATGTGCTCTTGATAATGCCATCCATTACAAGGACGGCACCTATGGCACAGATACTCGTCGGCTGGTTGTTTGCCGTCTCTACATCTATGGCGATGAAATTATCCATTAGGCTGAAGCTGATTTATACGATCTCTTACCTGCTCCATCAGCCAGCGGGGGGTAGATGTGGCGCCGCATATGCCGATACTTTCAACCTCTGAAATCCAGTCGGGCTGTATTTCATCTGGATTGGAGATAAGATATGTCATCGGATTTACATCATGGCATTCGCCATAGAGGAATCGTCCGTTGCTGGATTTACGTCCGCTGACAAAGAGAATCACCTCATGCTCGGCTGCAAAAGCCCTGAGCTGAGGCACACGGTTGGCTACCTGACGACATATCGTGTCGACATACTCGAAACGCGTATCAGGAGATTTCCGGCGTTCTATTTCACGAATCATTTCGTGAAAGCCATGCACGGATTTGGTAGTCTGGCTATATAATATTATGTCGCGGTTGAAGTCGAGCCTGTCAAGCCCGGCAACATCCTCGACCACGACAGCCTCGCCGTCGGTCTGCCCGACCAGGCCGTTAACCTCGGCATGCCCGCGCTTGCCATATATTACAATCTGCTGACCGGGGGAACGTCGGTCATAACTTTCGCGTATGCGCTTCTGCAGATGCAATACGACGGGACACGTGGCGTCGATAATATCTATATCGTTGGCTTTTGCAGTAGCATAGGTCGACGGAGGCTCGCCATGAGCACGCAGAAGCACTTTGACTCCATGCAGCGAATGGAGATCATCATGCGTGATGGTGACCAGTCCCCTACTGCACAGACGCTCTACCTCGTCGCTATTGTGCACAATGTCGCCAAGACAATAAAGCCTGTTGGACGAGTCGAGTTCCTGCTCGGCCTTGCGTATGGCCGTCACAACACCGTTGCAGAATCCGGAGGCCTGATCAATCTCAACCCTCATCGTTTTGCAGCTAAAATACGATTATAGAGTTCTATGAGCCACTCGTTTTGTTCGGCAATAGTCATGTCGCTGTTGTCGAGGCTTATGGCATCCGAGGCCTTTGTCAGCGGACTTTCGGCGCGAGTTGTATCGATATGGTCGCGTTGCTTTACATTGGCAAGCACATCCTCATATGTGGCTTCCATGCCTTTCTGCTGGAGTTCAAGGAAACGACGATGTGCACGCGTCTCTGCCGATGCGTCAACAAACACCTTCATCTCAGCATCAGGGAAAACAGTGGTGCCGATATCGCGTCCATCCATCACAATGCCTTTTTCCCTGCCGAACTGCTGCTGAAGAGCGACGAGATGATGACGCACAGCCGGAATAACCGCGACTTGAGAGACATTGTCGGACACCCTCAGAGAACGTATCTCACTCTCGACATCCTCACCACACAGCAACGTATGCTGCCCCTCACCGGGAATCGGTTGGAAATCTATGGCAATATCGGGCAAGGCAGCAATAAGGGCCTCTTCATCCACAGTGCCGTCAGATACAATACCACGACGCAGCCCCCATAATGTTACAGCACGGTACATGGCGCCTGAGTCGACATAACGGTAGCCGATTGATGATGCCAAAGCACGCGCCATAGAACTCTTCCCGGATGATGAATATCCATCGATGGCGATTATAATCTTGTTGTCAGATGATGACATATATTTCTTTCGTTTAATTATTTCAGAATAATTTTCAATCAATCTGAGTCATTCAAAAATTTCTTCACAAAAATAGCGAGAATTCGCGAGATAAATGCATAATTGCCCAAAATAAGCAGAGGATATTTTTCAGATTTTACAATAGTAGCACTATTTACGGCATAAATATGCCTCCCGACTCAAAATATTAATATCGACATAGGGTTTCCGTATTCTAAATATAATTTTACAGAATCTCGTCTGGCGGGGTTTATCTACTTTTTGGGGGTCAGTAGCAAAACCCGGTTGAATTGTTAAAAAATTACCCGAGAGTAAAAATATTTTTAGGCGCTTAGATTGGAGTTTAGCGCTGTTGTCATTCGGGAATCTACTATATAACAAGTGCTTATGATGATTAGACTTCCCTAATTCAGTTAGCGATACGCCCATCTATCCCTAAATCTCAGAAATTAACAACCACTTTTTTTACATTGACCCCTTTTTGTTCCGTCTTTATGAAATGGAGTGTCTGTAATTCCATATTCGCAATATCAATACATTCTCGAAATAACATTCAAAAGTCAACAGTTCATCAAAAAAACGACATTATTTCAAGGCAACGCATCCGCCCCACCCCACTATGCAGCAGCCAAATATCCAATAGTTTACACGCTTCAACAGCATCTACAACAATGCAGAAAATGGCATTTACTATTGGTTTTTACTTTTTTCTGATTATTTTTTTTGGTTTATTAAAGAATTATGTATACCTTTGCATCCGCAAACGGCAATAAACATTGCTCATCCAAGGCAAAGGCCTTGATAAATAAAGACACATGCCCAGGTGGCGGAATGGTAGACGCGCTCGTTTCAGGTGCGAGTGCTGCGAGGCGTGCAGGTTCGAGTCCTGTTCTGGGCACCCCAAAAGCGAGATAACTCATTGAAACATCAACAGTTATCTCGCTTTTATTTTATTCTACGTGCATATTACGTGCAAATGGTGTCAACCGAAGTCCGCCGTTCACCCTCCCCTCGAACCTCAACAGGCGGCTCCGCCCATTATTTTTCGGAACTATTGCCTTTCCCTTTCGCTTTTGCATTGAGGGCTTTTATAGTATCGAGATATGCTCGTTCCACGGGGGATAGTTCGCGCACTTGGAACAGACGATATTCCTGCTCGGCTTTTTCCATAGCTTGCTGATGGCTGACTGTGCCGGGGCCGTTGAGTAAAGCCTCGCCTGTCGAAGACAGAATATTGTCGAGCTGCTGCACATAGTCGCTCATATACATCGGGCGTCGTTTCATCGCCTGAATCTCGGCGAAGTCAAAGTATCCCGACACAAGATTGTTCAGAATCTTCAACTCATCCTCGCTGAGATAGTTCTTGGCAATCTTTGCATCGCGCAAGGTCGGATGGTCGCCCTTGAAAGAAGTAAGCCCCATCATCGGAGACTCAGCATTGGCCCGATGAAAGATAACTTCGGCGGCAGTATGACCATGAGCGGCAAAGTGCAACTTGTTCTGCACAATCTTAAAGAACTCCACTGAGATGTCACTGCGAGGGTCATAATCCACGGCAGTAGCATAAAGGTCGAGTACCTGACGGTACATCACCTTCTCCGATGAACGGATGTCACGAATACGGTCAAGCAGCTCACGCCAGTAAGCACCACCGCCATTTCCTTTCAACCGTTCATCGTCCATTGTGAACCCCTTGATGATATACTCCTTCAACCGCTCAGTAGCCCACCTGCGGAAATGCGTAGCGATAACCGACCGAATCCTATACCCCAACGAAATAATCATGTCGAGATTGTAGTAGGTCACGTTGTACGACTTACCATCGGCGGCAGTTGTTCGGAATTTCCGAACAACTGAATCCTCATCAAGCTCACCGTCCTCAAATATATGTTTGATATGCTCGCTGACATTAGCCTTACTTGTCTGATACAACTCGCAAAGCTGCTGCTGAGACAGCCAAACCGTCTCCCCAGTAAACTTCACCTCAATGCGAGTCTCGCCGTCCTCACCCTGATATATGATTATATTATTGTCTGAATCCATATCGTCTAAAAAATGTATATCTTCGTTTCGCCTTCCTGCGTTTAAAGAGTGTTATCTGTCCTCTATCCATAAATAATCCTACATATTCAGTGTCTTAAACGTTCATCAAGATAATCTTCATAAGATTTAATTTTATCAATAATCTCTGGTGTAATTTTCAAGGGTTCAGATTCTCTATAAAGTTTTAATTCGTCTCTTTTTTTCAGAATGGATTTTCTTACGTCACCATTTTTCTTTATGTAAAGAGTATTGGAAGACAGACGTTCTAAAGAGTCTTTGAGAACTTTGTATGCAGCCACAAAACTATCCGGTGAAATAGCTATTGAATTTACAAGAGTTTCAATCTCTAAAATCTCGTCTAAAAGTTTACGCTCGGCTACAAGGTCTGAATCAATCTTTGCTTGAACAGGGCCCTGCTCTTGGAATTCGATGGGTTCATAGCTGTTCGCTTCGTAAATTGACCAAAAGTTACGCACTCTCTTGATATTGGGTAAGGCATCCAGCTTTTCATTGAAAATAAAGTCCTTTAAATTTTCTGCACTTAGGAATATTTGCCTCCAGAATGGATCACAGGTAATACTATTCCAATCAGGAGAAGACGAAACACCTGCCAAATAAACAAAATCATTGATATATTCATTCGGGTTACTTTCAATCGAATGCAAGACCATTTCACATGCTTCAACATCAAGGGTAACCTTTTTACTCGTTGGGTCAATAAATGCGATACAAGCTCTAAGAATATTATTATGCAATGGGGTATAACCGGGATTATTTTTAATCAAATTCTTAAGTGATTTTTTAAGTATAATTAGCAATTGATCTTCAGAGAAAACCAGTTCATGTCTTAATTCACCACTCTTATACGCCCATAGTTGTTGCTTAACTATTTCATAGGGATACTCATTATTACCGCCTATCAGCTTGTCATATAGTGTAGATTTATAATCATCTATTGAAATCCCCAATTTTATACATAGTCTCTCTACAACCTTTTTTTCAAGGAGAATACCTACATTGAGAATTGAGTATAACGTTTCGCTATAATGTGCACTAAGATATATATAAATATCAATATATCTAACTACAGCTTCCCAACTCGGCAAAGCAAGGGTATTGAGAGATCCCAGATACTCTCTAAGCTGATTCCACCCTTGATTGTTTAATACTTCATTGATAATCGCTCTATAATCTTGCTCCTTTTTTAACATTGAGCTTAATTTTTCATTGCTGATACGCTCAAATAAATGCTCTTGAAAGTATATCGAGAAGCCACCTACCGAATTAATGGATCGATAGGAATTGTTCCCATCAGCATGGAATAAAACTTTCAGAATATCCTTTGAGTTATATTGGTCTTCAAGTCCGTCAATGGTTATTTTTCGTTCAAAATTTGTTTCGCTGTCTTTATGGGAATTCTGTTCATACAAAACTCTATGCTCATCTGGATACCTATATCTAACTAATTCTATAAGCAAGAAATCCCTTAGTTTTACTTCTTTATAGATTCTCTTGAGAGATGGTTTAACTAAGTTAATATACCGCTTGACATCTCTTAAATTTTTAAGATAGAATGTAAAGAATGAGGAGTTTGCTATTATTGAGCTCTTGACATCTTCTATCTCCTCATCATTAAATGAAAGACCGCTTGTTAAGTTTGGAATTAGGAAATCTAATAATAGTTGTGATGATCGCAATGGAAGAGGGCGTTCCCATGTGAAGAATTTATCGGAGAATGCAGCCCATTCGTCCTTTGATTCTAAAAGTGAATTTATACGCCCCTTGTCATAAGCACTGATAAAGATTAGATTATCGAAGGCCGCATTACCATCAATTAATTTGAAGACTTCAACAATTTCATCTCCCGTCAAACGATCCAAATCTTCGATAATAACAATAACTCGTTTTTTTAAACGCCTTATTGCTCCATTAATCCTTGATTTTTCATTGACTCGGTTAAATAACGTGGATGACTGAAACAACGCCGATAAGTATTTGTTATCAGTCATTACATCAATTACCCTAAGATAATCATTGAATGAACTCTTAAATCTTGAATCATATTTACTTAATTCAGAGTATAATTCCTCAAAGAACGCAGACTGAATTTTGTCATTGGTTGAATAGCGAGGATTAAATCGAATTACGATAAACAGATCTTTATTCTGAAGGAATTTTTCCTCCATAAGATTAATAAATGAGGACTTCCCATCTCCCCATCTTGCATTTATGCCAATGCTTAATGCTGATGTTGTCTCTCGTTCTATAATACGTTGATACAACGTATCGACTTCATCACCGAATCCAAGTCTATCTTGCTCTCTTTTAGTAATAGGCTTATCCTCTAACAAAAGAGCCTTATCTTCATTTTGTGATTCGTTTGAAGTGGGCTCATCTAATTCAATGAAATCAACTAAAAGAGAGATTATACCAAATAGGAATAAACCACCAAAAATGACATCTGAAAAACCTATATGAAAAATATCTGATTCTGTTACAATATATTCATCTGTAAAGAGTCTGTAAAACCAGTAAACAGATGATAGGCTGATACTACTCAAGACATATATGGGCTTTACATAATAATGATACCGAAATCTATTAACCCAAAAGACTATCGTAGATAAACACATCACACCGAAAATTATTGATGAGATAGATCCTTCGTTCATCCTTGAAAGAGTTGGTAAAATATATTCATCAAACCAACCCATTATTTCTGCATTTAATGCTATGAACAAAAATAATGCAGCAAGTTGAGTTATTATGGCTTTAATCCACTCTGTTTTCATTAGGTTTCTTCCGTTATTAATGTATTAACTTGCGAAAAGGTATCCGCCATTTTGAGATGCACGGACAATGAATTGATTACATAGGAGCTCATTTTTCTCTCTGAATGTTGTCCGGTCGTAGCAGTCCGGCAACGTCCTGTCAAGAGTATCTCTAACGAACAGGATGAAGGAGCTTTTCTTAGAACTATCTTTATACCAATCAGTGGTAAACAGCTGGTCTTGATTTGATTTCAATTTTGAAAGCAAATCACGGGCGGCAGCTTTGACCTTTATGGTATCATCTTTTGAGAGATTTTCCTTGCGGAGTATATCGAACACTTCGAGTTCTTCCTCTGTAAGCCCCTCCTCAGAAGCGCGGCGTTGCTCTGCCGTCATACGGCTAAGCAAGTCTATGAGTTCGCGAATCGCTTGCTCAGATTCTGTGCTTCCGGCATTATAACGGTCGATAATGCGTTGAAATTCCTCAGCAAAAGTACGGCGCTCGCTGTTTTGATTGAGCATTGTATCGAGTTTTTGCGAGATGAAATCTTCAAGTTCAGCGATTTCAAGTGCTTTGCACTTAGATTCGCTGTATTGCTCCCGGAGTTTGTCAATATCAAGACGGCTAAGGTCAAATTCTCCAAACTCCTTGATAGTGTACTCTCTATTTTCAGCCGGGCCGTCACCTTTCAGCACAATGCTCTGATTGAGCAAATCCTTGATGCGGCGGCGAGCTGAATCAAGATTGCCTCGGTCAACTGAGTTATCCATAACCTGTCTGAGATAATGGATTACCTCGGCCATTACAAATTCCTCTTTGATGCTGATAATATCGGGCAAACATTCATCATAAATCTGTGAAATAGTGTTATCAAACACAGCAAATTGAGCCTTGCGCTCAACAGGATTTATGAGAATGTTAGCGTATTGGTCAAAGAGAGAAATCTGGTTGAAAGCTTTATTGAGGTCGAGAATTTTCTGCAAATCGACACCAAGACCTCGACACCATTCCACGCACTGAGAAATGGCAGCACGAAGATGTGTGTAAAGCTCATCAAGTGTCATAGCCGCAGGAGTATTGCCTGCGGGGGTGTCAGTTCCGGGATTATCGGTATCCGCATCGTCACCGCCTCCTTGCGCATCTCCATAGGTGGCAAAAGCTTTTTTCAGACTGCCGAAGATATTGCAGTAAGAGATAATCTGACCGCACGATTTTTCTCGTCCAAGCACGTCAAGTGTCGAGCATCGACGATTGGCACGCGCAATAGTCTGCATAAGATTTTGCCCTGCAAGAGGCTTATCCATATAAAGAGTTGACACCATTGGAGAGTCGAAGCCGGTGAGCCACATGGAGCATACAAAAACAATCCGTAGAGGGTTGTTTTCATCTCGGAACAGGTCTTGCAATTCCTGTCCTTCTTCGTTAACATCGTTCATACGCTCACGATGAGGACGAAGGTTTAGACCTTCGGCAGCAAAGCGTTCATCATCGCCTTGGCTTTCGCTTATTACGACAGCCATATCGGTAGAGCGCATCCACTCACGGATTTTCAGTTTGGTCTGATACTCCGCAGATGTAGGATTGAGCGACATCAGTTCGTGGTTGATTTTGGCAATCTTTTGCTGCCATTTAGCGGTGACAAGGTCATACATTCTGACGGCGGTAAAGCGGTCAACACTAACCACCATTGCCTTGCCGAGATAGCCACGGTTGATGATATGATTTACTATATCATCGGCTATCTTGTTAAGACGCGCCGGACGGCGAAGTATTTCAAGTTCTTTGGCATACTCGCGTTCAAGACGTTGGCGACTGTCATCATCAAGTTCTTCATCTTGAAGAATATTGATAAAGTCGGCACTGAAGGTCGGATTTTCATTCTGCACCTCAAGCAGGTGGTTGCGATAAGTGAGGCGCACGGTGGCCTCATCTTGCACAGCCTGACTGAAATTATACTCGCTGACCGTTTCGCCAAACCATTTATTGGTGAGTTTTTTACTTCCAAAAAGCGGTGTGCCGGTAAACGCCATATACTTGGCGTTAGGCAGACCTGCCCTGAGATTTTCGGCAAGCGATTTATATTGTGTGCGGTGAGCCTCGTCGATAAAAACAATGATATCATCTCGTTCAGAGAGAATGGGATATTTCTTGCGTTTATCGTAACGGAATTTCTGAATAAGCGTAAAAAGTATGCGGTGGTCTTCCTTTTCAAGCATTGTGCGGAGACGGTCGCTTGTTTTAGGTTGGCAGTCTTCGTCGGCACTCATAAAGCCGCTATGTAAGAAGTTGCGGTAAATCTGACTGTCGAGGTCTTCGCGGTCGGTTATGATAAGGAACGTGAAATTACCCGGAAAACGGTTTTTAAGCAAGCGTGCAAGATACACCATTGAAAAACTTTTGCCGCTTCCCTGTGTATGCCAGAACACACCCATCTTTCCGCGGTCTTCTTCGCGAGGTGAGCCACAGAGATATTTATATCGCTCGACGGCTCTGCTCACTCCGAGGAATTGATGGTTTTTGGCACATATCTTTTTGGTGCCGTTGTAGAAAAGGATATAATTGTGAACGTAATCAAGCAAATTTTCCTTTTTCAACAACGAGCGAGCCATTACATCAAGACTGATTTTTTCGCTTTCGATTTCATCTTTGTTGATTTTATCCTTCTCAGATGCTCTGAACCAAGGAGCGAAAAAAGCCCAGTCGGCATAAGTCGCACCTACTCGGGTATGCAACCCATTGCTCGCAACGAGCACAGCGTTATAGGCCATAAGTTGAGGAATGGCATCTTTGTATCTTGCCAAGTTGTTGGAGAAAGCCTCCTTGACAGGAATGTTGCTGTCTTTTAACTCAATAGTTATGAGCGGTAGTCCATTGACATATATAATGACATCAGGTCGCAGACGGTAAACATCGCCTTGAATCCAAAGTTGGTTGACAACGTCAAATTGGTTGCTTGTAGGATTCTCCCAATCAATGAATTGCACGGTACGAGGCTCACGCTTGCCATTCGATTGAAGCACCGGCATCTTAAAGCCGCTCATAATCCGTGTAAGAATAGTGGCATTGAGCGAAGCAGGGTCGGAGTGCAGGTCTATATCATTGAGTGCTGATATTGCGGTATTGACATCTGCATCATCGAAGCCTTGCAGGCGGTCGGTGGCCGATGCGTTTATGCGCTTGACCTCGCGGCGGAGTACGTCGAGGTTAAGCACACCGCGCTCCGAGCTGCGATGTAAATGGTCGGTCACATAGCAATTGAAATGATTGTTGTAGCCCAATTCATTGAGGCAAACATCAATGAGTTCTCGCTCTATATCATCTTCCTTAATAAAGTATCTCATTGCCTACAAAGATTTAAGGTGCTACTTCAAGCTGGCCACTCATAAGTTGAGGCAGCAAGCGGTCGCGCATCTGCTGAAGCGTAGCATTTAACTTCTTAAAGTGTGTTACCTCATTAAAAATATCTGATATGGATTGCTCAAAAAGCGTTCTGTATTTTTCATCCGGAACAAGCAATTTAAGACATGATAGAATTTTAATAGTCATGCTCGGAAGAGCTGTCCCAGAATTAAACACTTCCATATCAAAAGCTTTAAGTTGAAAAAAAGCAAGTTTGCAGATTTTAGGAATTTTAGGTATTGAATAAAACATTGTATCAATACACCAAAACTTGCCATCCGCTAATATTATGTTATTAAGAGTACCTTTTCTAGGTATTAAAACAGATTCTCCTTCATATAAATATTCGTTTCCATAACGCATTATTCCCCCGGAGCCATATATAGGAAACAATCCATCATAAACCAACTTATGGTCTTTGCCATAAAGAATCTGCAAAATATCTGTAACAGAGCGATATTCCCATCCTTTAGGTAAACCATTGACAAACTCGGTGGATTCGTGGCCGGGGAAACGGAAAAACACAAACCACTCACGATATGTACGCACAGCCATTTCTTCCAAAATAGCAATGCGACGATTGTTGAGTGTAATAAGGTCATCAAAAAGGGTAAGAATATCAGCTACTCTGTTTTGAATATTTTTTGTTGGAACAGAAATCTCAATATTCTTTAATTTTTCAATAGTTAAAGCTGCCTGTGATGACCCTATACATATTGAATTAAGATAGGTTCTGAAAAAGGAATTTGATATAAAGTAATAAATAAAACGAGGGTTTATAGATTTCGTAAAATCTTTAAGCCAAGTCAAATTTCCATCCTTAAAATAAAATTTGTCTGAACTTTGAACTTGATATGGAATACCAATAGTCCCGACAGAGGTCAATAAAATATCATCTTTGCTTGGCACTCCAAATTTACTCTTTATTACATCAAATTTTTCTTCGCTGATATATAATGGAGAGGATACTTCTTCTCCACGATTTTTTTCAATTATTTCCTTAGACCTATAAAAAGGAATACCGACATCAACATAATCCGAAGCGAATATACGTTTACTTGATGTAATAGTACATATGTCACCAAGTTTCATATCCCCAATTGACTTAGATTAGACAAAATTCTGCTCATCAGCTCTTTACCACTATCATTCAGATCGGATAGTTCTGATTTTAGCGAGGTCATACTCTCGCGGAAATCGTTTAGGTCTTCTACGTCAAAGCTGACGCCGACATAACGACCGGGGTTGAGCGAGTAGTCTTGTTCACGAATTTCTTCAATGGATGCGGCCTTGCAAAGACCGATAACATCGCGATACTTGCCGCCGGGGAAGTTGTCTATAAGCCATTGGCGCATAGAAGTTATATGGTTTAACTCTTTTTCGGCCTCAGCAAGAGCGGCCTCGGCGGCATCTATGCGGCGCTTGATGTCGGTTTTAAGATTTTTGCCGGGATTCTCCGAAAGGAAAGTTTCGGCTTCAAGGGTTGCTGCATTTCTTTCTTCAACGCAACTCTCATATTTAGCAGTCAAATCGTGGATGCGGTTGTCGTAATGCGACATTAGCAAGTGCCAATGGGCTTCATCGCCTTGGAATAGGTGACGGATGCAAGCGAGGTTGGCTATATGTTCATCGGTAAATTCTCGATGTGCGCGGTCAACCTGCTTATAGAAATTGCGGGCATTGATGAAAAGTACTCGTTTATCCTCGCGTCGTGCTTTGTCGAAGAACCAAAGAGTGGCCGGGAGAGTAACCGAAAAGAACATATTGCTCGGCAGTGAAAGCATTGCGCTCACAATGCCATCCTCAACCAAACGGGCGCGTATCTCGGCCTCTGACTTTCCGGCATCAGTGGCAATAGAAGCCATGACGAGGGCGGCTCGCCCGGTGTCATTGAGTGCCGTGGCGAATTGATTTATCCATAGATAATTCGCGTTTGGCACGGTTTCGCCATCCTTGCTCTTAGATTTGGTCTTGTTTTTAGGTATTCCGAAAGTGTTGAATCGGGGGTCGTCCTTTACTTTGTCGTAGCTGACATCATCGACATTGAAAGGAGGATTTGCCATTACAAAATCAAACGTGCCGAATGAATTGTGTGGGTCGCTGTAATAGCTATTGGCTTGAACTATGTTTCCGTTCAAGCCGTGAAGGAACATATTCATTCGCGCGAGCTTTACTGTTTCGTTCTCTTTCTCGATACCGTAAACACTGATACGGTCGGGGCGATCGTTGCTACGTTGAACGAAGTCGGCACTCTGCACAAACATACCGCCCGAACCACAAGCCGGGTCGAGGATGCGTCCTTGATACGGCTCAATCATTTCAACCATAAGACGGACAACGGAAGTCGGGGTGTAATATTCACCGCCACCTTTCCCCTCACTGCTTGCGAACTTGCCGAGGAAGTATTCATAAACCTTTCCGAATACATCCCCCTCCAAATCGCGAGGAATGGAATTTATGATTTTCAGAAGCGAGGCAGTGAGCGAGTAGTCGCGTATGTTCTCGCCGTCTTCCTTAGGTTCAAGATTAAAATATTCATCTTTGGGGAGCGAGCCTACAAGTTCGGGCTTGTGCTGCTCGATACCCTCCATCGCCTGTTTGATTGCAAGCGGAATATCCTCTTGCTCACTCAAACTGAGCAGATAGTCAAAATGAGATTTCTCCGGCAGATAATATCCGCATTTGCTCAAAGCGATTTCCTCACGTGTTTTCGGGTTACGGGTATTCTGCGAAGCGGAATACTCGGCTTCAATTTCATCTTTGAACTTATCGTATTTGTTGGATGCAAAACGTAGGAATATCAGCCCCAATAATGGGGTTGAATATTGCGTTGATTTGAGACCGCTCTCAGAACGCAGCTTGTCGGCTGCTTCCCACAGTCTATCCTCAAATTGTTTCAGCTCATCAGCCATATTGAATCAGAAAGGTGAAGATAAAGAATCAAAATTGTCAAGAGTCTCTTCATAATTCGGACGATTGAGGAAAGGAATTTCCGGCTCATATGGTTCCCAATCCTCGAATTTGCCGGTTTCTGGAGAGAATTTAAGTCTTATAGTATCTTCTCTACCCATATGATTTTTTGCGATAATAACCTCAGCAAGTCCTCTGATGTCATTGCCATTCTCATCCTCGGAGCTACGGGTATAATACTCGGGTCTGTAAAGTAACATTACGACATTAGCATCGTCGCAAATGGTGCCGCTGTCGCGCAAGTCAAACATTTGAGGCATCTTTTCGCGGAATATTCCAGTCGTGCGGTTCTCGACATTGCGGTTGAGTTGCGAAGCAACAATTACAGGCAAGTTTAATTCTCTTGCCAATAGTTTCAATTCTCGGGTACAGAGAGCAACTTCCTCATATCGGTTCTGTAGTCTCTCTCGAGTCGAAAAGAGTTGCAGATAGTCAATGAAGATTATCTTAGCCCCAGTTTCTTCGACATCCTCTCTTACTTTCTTACAGAAATTTTCGATTTTCCAGTCGCACTTGTCAGTGAGGTAAAGGGGAAATTTTCCCATTTCCTTTCCAACTTTTATAATGTTTTCCCATTCTTCTTCCGACATACGACCGGAAGATAGTTTATTGCCCTCGATTCCGGTTATGTTGGAGAGCATACGGTTAACTATTTGTAGATTGCTCATTTCCAAAGAGTAGAACAGCACAGGAATTTCCCTTTCCACCATGTTGATGGCAAGAGTAAGAAGGAATCCAGTTTTGCCCATAGCTGGACGTGCGCCGACTACGATTAAATCCGAGTTATCAAAGCCGCAAATGGCTTTATCTAAATCTTTAAGGCCGGACGGTAAGCCAACAAAACCGTATGGACTGTTGGAGGCATTTTGAATCGAAAGTAACGATTCTTGTAATATGTCGTTAAAGTTAATTGTCATAATTTCAAAAAAGGGAAACTCCCGCGTGGCATCTGAAGGCCGACCAAAGCCTGTAACGACTACTCGGGAGTTTTCAAAGTGTTTTCGGCTCGCGCCGTAGGTCTTTTGTTATCAGTTGGTCATTTTCAGATAGACGTTACTATTCCTAATTACAAAGTTACAAAGAATTTTTGAGACAACAATCGGTTATGCCGGAAAACATAACCGATTGTTATTTGGGGCTAAATGCCTTGTCCCTCAAAATTTAGGCTCATTTCAAATCGCCGATACGGTAGCGGCGAAGGAAAGCGTCGAGGTCGGCGCGGTTGACGTAGATTTTGCGGCCGATTTGGGAGAAAGGGATGACGCGCTGGTCACGGTAGTTCTGCCATGTCTTGGTCGAGACTCCGAGCAGTTTCCGAGCGGCTTCTGATTCCAGCCACTCGGTGTCGCGGTCGGAGGCGTTGCGGTTTTCAATCATCTCCGCGAGGCGGTCGAGCTTGTCGTTGAGTGATTGCCATTCTTCCTGCGGAAGCATGACCATTGTGATGGGTGAGATTGTTGAAGGTTGCGAGCTTTTGCTCATTCGTGTTTATGTTTCAGCAGTCAAGACTGCTAATTTCAACTTCTACTCCAATGAAAAAACAATCGGAGGGTGAAGTTGCCGGTGTATCAAGGTTTGGCATCCAACATAAGAACGGATGCTGTTTGGTATTGAAAGAACTTAGTTGTTCCTCATGGAATCTTTGTCGCAATGCAAAAATAATATCGGGAGGTGCGGATTTCCAAATATTTGTACCCCTTGGACGCACAAAGTATGGCTATGGCCGTATTTGGCCACTTGAAGCAGCCAATATACAACCGATATTTTACCGATAATTATCTGCCACTTCTCGCGTTGCAACGGATAGCCCATGTGTCCATAAGTCCTTATAGACATATAGACCTATATCCAAAATATTAAGATAAATATGTTTATATATCGCTGTCTGAATAGTAAGAACTATAATTGTATTTTAGTATCCGTATTGATGTAGAAACATCTCAGTAGCCAACGATTTATAAAAATCTGTATGGCAAAAACAGTATATGGATTTCAATATCAATGGGCATTTATAGAAATACATATCATCTTCTTAGTATTCATAAAGACGCATTTAAATATTAGTATCAACACTACTCTACATTGATATATTTGTCAGCGCGTGACCGCAAAATGTATGGATATGGCCGAATTTTCACCCATTATACGGGAGCGAATCCACTTCGGCAATGGGTATCTGTACATAAGTACCTTAGGAATTGAGGAACTTAGGAATCTATTGTTCAATAAATTGACTTTTCAATCAGTTGATAGCTCAACAAGATTGCTAATACATTGGATTATAGATAATTCAGTAGACAAACATTACAATAGAAGTGTTGTTCCGAAGATTAGTATATTGAACGCCTTAATTGCAGGTTTGTCAATCAAATTCTTTGCAAATATATAATCCAATCATTCAGATTTCCAAATGTTTGCATCGCTCGACCGCATAAAGTACCTATATTTCCGCATATTTCCGCTTGTTTTCCTTCTTCTGTTTTGGTGTAGAGCAGATGAATCTCATAATTTTTGTGGCAAAAAACCTATTCAGCATAGCAAACAATCAGTTATAATATGTAGGATGTTCACATGAACATAGCAAGGTGTCTTTTGAGTAACTCAAAAGGTTTTGGGGAACCGAGGCCCCACAAAACAACCTTGCAATGTAAAGGGAGTACTCCGAAGTCGCACTCCCCATTTTCCGTTCCGCTGAAGGCAGCGATTGCATATTCAAACTGCGTTGAAATTTAAGATTCCGTTGCCGAGACTTGGTTACAACAATTTTTTTAGGTCTTCCACATCTGGCAATGCCTCGCGTAGTTTCTCAGGCATATCTGAGTTCATGCGATAGGTGGCAACGCCCATCGGCTTAGCGTAGTCCTGAATTACGTATTCCACGAAGTCTTTGTCGGCGGTCTTGCACAGCACGATGCCGATTGATGGATTCTCATGTGGCTTCTTTACCTTATCATCGAGAATACGCAGATATGTCATCAGCTGGGCGAGATAGCTGGTTTTAAAATCGCCGGTTTTCAATTCCACGACCACGAGACAGTTCAACTCGCGATTGAAGAAGAGCAAGTCGGGAAAGAAGTCGTGAGAGAAAACCTCAAGATGATATTGATTGCCGACGAAAGCAAAATCCCGCCCGAAGGTCATAATGAATTTCTTGATGTTGTGGACAATCTCTTTCTCTACCACCCGCTCGTCAATATCCTGATAGTCGCGGATCCCGATTTCTTCGGTATTGATGAAGTCGAGGAGATATTCATCCTTAAACATATTGAGAGCCTTGAGTGCATCGCGACTGTCCTTGATGGTCACTCCGAAATTGGATGGCATCACACCGTAATGGTCGGCGACATTTTCCTTGATTTGCTGCTGAAGGAAACGTGTGTCCCACTTGTTTTCAAGAGCCAGTTTAATGTATTTCCAGCGTTTGGTAATATCTTTTTCGCCATTCAAGATCCTGACATGGTGAGTAAAGCTTAAATTGCCAAATAAGTCCAAATCGTCAATCATGATTGACGATTTGGGTGAAAGCAATAGAGATGTCTCTATTTCGCCAATCATGATTGGCGAAATAGTCAACGTGTCCTTGGATTCAAAGACCAGTGACCATTCTTCATAGAACATTCTCATATTCTTGAGACTGCTTTCCGAAAACCCTTTCAGTCCGGGCATTTCCTTGCGCAGTCGTTCAGAGATGGTCTTGATAGCTCCGGTGCCCCAGAATCCTTCGCGGGAATTGGCAGAGATGTATCGTCCAATGCCGTAGTACAGCGACAGCATTTCTCGGTTGACCAACTTCGCCGCTTGATACTGGCTGCGAAGAATGGCCTCTTTTATGGTATTGACCGCAACGCTATAATCGGTTGTCGATTTCGATGATAATTTTTCTATCTTCATGGTGATTGCGAATTTACGAATTATTTTTTGATCGCGGATAAGATTGCTGCAATCTCTTCGGGCGACATTCCTTTCAGCGCCTCGATTACCTCCTCTTTCTTATCCTTGGGCTTCTCAACGACGCCGAAAAGGTTGATGAGGGCGTTGTCGGTTTTCTGCGTGTCGAAGTTGCCCATGTAACGCTCGGTGGTGGCGAGATTGCTATGGGCCAACAGCTCTTTAACGATACCGCTGTCAAGCCCGGTCTCCTTTGCGACCTTGGCGAATGAATGACGTGAGATATGAAATGACACATTCTTACTGATTTCAGCCTTCTCTGCAATCTTTTTCAGATATTTGTTGATGAGGGCGTTCTTGGCGGAAACGGCGGCATAGAGTGTCTTGCGCATATCCGGTGTAATTGTCCTCTTGTCGGCAATGGTTACATATTTCGCATACGGAGCGGAATTGTCAAGCAACGGGAAGATATAATCATCGGGGTTGGCATCCGGTCGAAAATAATGTTTCAGAATCTCCAACGCCTGCTGCACGAGGACAATATCGCGGAATTTACCGTTCTTATCCATTGAATAAGTCAAACGGCCCTCGGAAGACACATTGCGCCAGCGCAATTGAATGAAGTCGGCGGCCCGTATTCCGGCACAGTAAAAACTGAAAAGGAAATAATTCCTCACGTTCCATATCAGCGAGTCTTTCGGTAAATCAAGATTGATGATACGCTGAATCTCCGCCATTTCCAATTTCTCTTTCATCGTAGGCACCCCCTTGTAAGAGAATTTCAAGAAAGGATTCTTGTCGGCCGACATATAGCCGAGATTGATGGCGCGATTGACGAGTGTCTTGAAGATGTTGAGCTGTACCTCTATGGTATTCGGGTGAAGCAGCTTTTCGGGATTCTTTTCATTCTTCCACTTGTGGAGGAAATTATTGAATTTAGTCAGGAGCTCCACGGTCAGGTCTTCCATCGTAATGTCGTGCATACGCATCTTCTTACGGAACGCATCGAGCTTATTGCAAAGCCCCACATACTTGCGCATGTTTCTGAAACCGCCCTCCTCCTCAATCTCTTTCGCACGTTCACGAGCAAAAGCAAGAAAAGAGGGAGAGACAATCTCCTTGTCCATCGTCTTGATGATACGGGCCGACGATACTTCGCCGTCATCTTCAAGCTCATTGTAGGTTTCCTGTGCCTTGACCAGCATAAGCCGCAACTGCTCATTGAGGGATTTCGCATCGAGCACATTCGCGCGAATCCAGTTGTTTCCCTTGCATGACGGATTGAAATCGTCAATGTGTTTCAGTTGGATGCCGGTTTTCTTCTTGGTGCGCTTCTTACCCACCGTCACCATCAGGTAAAGGTTGTAGGTCTTGTTTCGTGTCGGACGATGGTCAAGCTCAAATCGGAATGTAGCCATATCGGAGAGAATTAAAGGGTTAAAATCAGATGGAATCACAGCCAGTGCACGTAGCAGCACGTAATTCCATCGCAAAGATAACTCAAACACGCTTTACGTGCAAATTTACGTGCAAAATTCCTT
>Ga0137298_10408_pt1 | contig 36813 bp, 35 predicted proteins | sample RamsorincwithD2O_2_FD_97182 | JGI IMG/M metagenome (GOLD analysis project Ga0137298, IMG submission 97182) | Mouse cecal microbial communities from Vienna, Austria - Glucosamine amended with D2O | ecosystem: Host-associated > Mammals > Digestive system > Large intestine > Cecum | place: Austria...
AGATGAGGCTTCTTTGGAGATTCTAGCTTGTGCAGTAAGTTATTCTCCTGAAATGAAAACTATTTATAATATGCTAGATGAACTAGCAGATAATCTTCCACCAGGAGCTGCTCCTATCCTTCATTCAGATCAAGGCTTTCAATATCAGAATCCAGGCTATCAGGCTCGACTAAAGAAAATGAATATAATCCAAAGCATGTCCCGAAAAGGAAATTGTCATGATAATGCACCAGGAGAAACGATATTTAATTTAATGAAGAGAGAAAAACTGAATCGACTTAAGATTGGAAGTTTAGAAGAGATGAAGGAAATTCTGAAAGATTATATTTATTGGTTTAACAATGTTAGAAGATCAAACAAATTAAAATACACGACTCCTGTAAAATACAGAAATCGTGTATTATCAAATCTTTAAAATTTTATAAATGTCTAACTTTTCTATGGCACTTCATCTCCGAGGTGTTTTTTTATCTATAAATCTTTATACATTAATACGTGTTCTATACCACCCTCATCAAATGTCTCGCCTTTAAGTTGATAACCAAGACGATCATAAAAAGGCTTCGCTGTCATTTGCGCATGGCAGTATATCCGATTAACATCCTTTTCTTTTAGGTACTCATGCACCTCTTTCATCATCTTGCTTCCAAGGTGCATCCCTCGTGCATCTTTTGAGACCACAACTCGACCTAAATACCAATCTCCATTTTCATCTTTAAAAATTCGACAAGTAGCTAAAGCATCATCTTTTCCGTCATTTAAACTAAAAACATGAATTGCATGAAAATCTTCATCGTCTATTTCAGGTAAAGTGATTTTTTGTTCACTAACAAAAACTTCATTTCTTAGCCTTTCGACGCAAAAAGCCTCATATCCAGTCATTTCATCAATTGTCTTAAAACAAAATTTCATTACTTCAACCTCTTAACTAAAATCAAATCCGTCTGTGGATCTTCTCCAACTACAAAAGTGTGTTGACTAACTCTTTTAAAACCATCTTTTTCATAGAAAGCCTGAGCTTGATAATTTTTCTCCCAAACTCCAAGCCACATATTGTCCTTCTCTTTTTCTTTAGCTATTTTCTCAGCTAATTTGATTAGAACTAATCCTAATCCTTGATGTTGAAAAGCTTGCTTCAAGTATATCCTTTCGACTTCTAAAGCATTAGGAACTACCTGCTCTGTTTGAGCATGTCCTTCATTCACCTTTAGATAGCCAGCCACTTTATTATCTACAGTTAAAAAGTAAAAACTACTATTCGCATTTTCAACTTCATCTTTTAATTTTTCTTCTGCATATGCTGTATCCAAAAATTCTTTCATATTTTCGGCACTATTTTGTGATCCAAACGTTTCTAAAAATGTTTGTCTTGAAATTTGTTGTAATTCTTTAATATTATCTGCTGATACTTCTTTAATCTCATATTTTACCGTCATATTAATACTTCCTCTTTCCGCCATTCTTTACAAAATTCCAATTTTCACGTGCATTTTTCTCGAGAACGCTTAGATATTTTTGTAATCGAGCCTGTTCATCTTTAGTTAAGCCTTTTGTTACTAACGTATTTGAATAGACATTTTCTCTTTCTATTTCTTTAGCTAATTTTTTACCTGTATCGGTTACAAATAAATGTTTGATTTTCTTATTAGTTTCATCATCTTCTTTAAAAATAAGTCCCGCTCGTTCAAGTTTTCTAATTCCACGGGCAGTCGTTGTACGATCAATATTTAATAATGTAGCTAGGTGATCAGAAATAATCCCGGGGTGTTCAAAAACTCGAGTTAAATATAAGTATTGACCACGATTTAATTCCAAATCTTTAAACTCAATGTTAGCAATCGAATCTAAGGCTCGTGAAATTGAACCAATTTCTCTTAAAATATCTTCTTCTGCCATCTTTATGTCTATCCCTCCTATTTGTTTGTTCTAGTATATGTTATTATTGTTGCAAATACAACAATAATAGAAATGATTATTACTCTATTTGATTTCTATGTTAACAATAAGTAAAATCTATCTGAATAGTTAAATAAGGGAGATTATAAAATGATTTTAAGAAATATCGGAATTCTTCTGACAATTATTGTTGGAATTGAGCATATTGGAATTATGTGGTTAGAAATTTTTGGGAAACCTGACTTACAAGCTAAGTCGTTTGACATGGATGTAGATTTTGTTAAACAGCCTACCGCAAAAACAGCTTTAGCTAATCAAGGTATCTATAATGGAATGCTAGGTCTTTTAATCTTAATTGTATTTTTCTTCTTCAGAATGCCAACTTTAATCACTGTATGGCAGCTTTTGCTTGCCTTTGTTGTAGTTGTCGCTATTTTTGGGGGCTTTACAGCAAGTAAAAAGATTTTTGTTGTTCAAATGCTACCTGCACTCATTGCCTTCATTCTACTTTTCTTCTAAAAATATCTATATAAAAATGAGGATTGTCATAGTGACAGTCCTCATTTTTTTACTTAATATTCTGTTTTTATTGATTCCAAGCACTTTCGAACTTAGTCTTACCGGCATCAATTTGTGAATTCCAGTTTTGACCCTTCTTTGCTTGTGCAAAGATGTTTTGCATAATTGAATTCAATTGAGTGTATGCAGCGTTGCTGTTCTTAACTACAGGAACACTGTATAAGTTCTTCATTGCCTTGTCTAATTGAGCAGGAACTTTAGACTTAGTTGAGTTCTTGTAAGCACTAGAGTTAATCACATTGTTAGTTACAGGGATGTATCCAGTTTGATCAGCCCAAGTCAATTGTTGGTTCTTACCTAACAAGTACTTAATGTACATGAAGGCAGCTGCCTTTTGTTCTGCAGTACCCTTGTTGAACATGTAGATATCAGTACCTTGTTGCATGTTGTACTTAGAAGGACGAGGTGCAACACCGTATTGGAACTTATTACCAACACCCATCTTAACAAATCCTTCACCAGCACTAGTACCTACAAACATTGCAACCTTTTGGTTAGAGAAGTCACCAGAAAGGTAACCAGCTGAACCAGCAGTCTTGAAGTAACCAGCTTTAATACCATCAGCATAGTAGTTGATTACTTTCTTAGACTTAGAACCAGTAAAGTTGATGTTCTTAGAGAAGTTTACGCCTTCATCCTTCATACCTAAAACGTAGTAGTTTGAAAGTGAGTCGAATCCAGCACCAACAACCTTGTGGTTACTCTTTTCGTAAATCTTCTTAGATGCTGCCTTTAATTCAGCCATTGTCTTTGGTACTTTAACACCATATTTATCTAATAAATCTTTGTTATAAGTTAACATTTCAACAGATTTATTAAATGGAATACCATATTGAGTACCCTTAATTTGTGCACCCTTTAATAATTCTTCACGGATGTCACTCTTCTTAGCTGAGCCCCAACCAATCTTACTATTGTTAATGTAAGGGGTCATATCAACCAAGCGTTTGCTATTAGCGGCATTTAAAAGCCAGCCAGGATAAGCTTGAGTAATTGTAGGCAAGTTATTTGGTGATTGCAAAGTTGAGTTAATCTTTGCTTGTAAATCAGTATACTTACCTTGGTTTTCAAGCTTAACAGTAATGTTAGGATTCTTCTTTTCAAAATCCTTAGTCAAGCTTTGTAAAGTCTTTTCTTGAGTTCCAGTCATACCATGCCAGAAAACTACAGTAGTTTTCTTGGTAATCTTAGTTGGAATATCAGCTGACTTACTACTTGAGCTATCATTACTCTTAGAATTTGAGCAAGCAGTAGTGCCTACAAGGGCTAAAGCAGCAACTGCAACTGCTGCAAATTTTTTAGTGAACTTCATATGTTCCTCCCAATAAAAACAAACAACAAAATAAAATTTTAATTTTAACTAAGCGTAAATACCTCTCCGCGCTTAGGTAAAATCCTTTCTCCAAATGGGTTTTCTTCTAATTCTGGATGCAATGTGTGCACAGGAGCCAAAATTTTTGGCTCAAAACCCGCAATAATTTCTTTTAATTCAGCTACATCCGCATGTCCTGAACAACGTAGAGTTATCAATTCAATTCCACGTTTTTCAATATTTTCAATAAACGGAGCATAAGCTGGATCAAAGTCTCCCAGAGGCTCAGCATTACTATGAATGTATAAGCCTCCCTTTTGTAGTTGATCATAATGACCCACTACTTGCCAGAAATATTGATGATCGTCCTTTAGAAGATCTTGATAACTAACTTCAAGATTTGGATCGAGCGCATCAATCTTTTCATCTTCTGGCAAGTAGTAGTAAGGAACATCCTGCTGTAATGCCAATTTTAATAATTCAGCACGTTTAGCATGAAGGACTACTTTTCGAGGAGAATCTGAAATAATTCTCAAAATTCGCTCTACATTTGTAGGATAAGTATTAAAAGTCAACTGGCGTTTTGGATTATCTTTTTGGTATTTAACTACTCTTTCAGTAAGTTCAACCTCATTCTTAACGCCTTTGAACTCTTCACTATCCTCTTCACTACGTTCTGGCCATGAAACACCAGTACCTTCGATAATTAGCATATCACATTCCTTACCGGCCGCCATAAATTGACGCACCCAATCGGGATGATAACCATGCAAGCGAATATCCCCAGTATGAACGATTGTCTTATCAGGCGTTTTGATGATTAACCCAGTTGCTCCGTAAGCATCATGATCACTAGGAACAACGGTTAAAGTTATATCTCCAACTTTAATGGGCTGGTTTAATTTAGCAGCAATTATAGGACGAGTATAATTCTTTGGTTTATCAGCTGCTGGTAATAAAAACTCCCCATCCCGATTCAACACTGGTAGCAACGCCGCAGTTAATGGACCAGCATATAGTGGAATATCGGGCGCTAAAAGATTCATAGCTTTACTATGATCCAAATGAAGATGAGAAATATAAGCTGCGCTGTGTTGCCAACGTTCGTGATCTATTTCTTTTCCCGTAATCTTTGGATCATAGAAATTTGGTACATCACCAATCAATTGATATTTAAGAAGAGTTGAAAAATCTTCATCTTCCATTTTCAGTCCCAGTTCTGGACGGTACACTTCTCCTAAATCAAATAATACATGTGACTTATCATAAGCTACTTCAATCATTGGGCCGCCAATAGTCGTTAACCCATTATAAAAAGTAACTGTAGTTTTAGGCTTTGAGGTCATTACGTACTACTCCTCGAATAATTTGCTTTCTAAAAATGAAGTAAACAATTAAAACAGGTACTACTGTTAAAGTTGCTGCTGCTAGTTGAAGTTGCGTTTGAGCACCTGCATCAGAAGCAAAGGCAGCTAAACCATTGTTCAATAAGCGCATCTTATCTTCATTTGTTACCAATAATGGCCATAAGAAGGAGTTCCATCCTGAAATAAAACTAAGCAAGGCAACAGTAATTAATCCACCTTTAGACATTGGAACTAGAATTTTCCAAATATACTCCCAGTCAGAAGCTCCATCAATCATAGCTGCTTTATAAATTGTTGGTGAAATTGCTGTGAAGTAGCTTTGTAAATAGTACATATAAAAGATAGATGTTAAGAACGGTAAAACCAATCCTAAATATGTATTCAATAAGCCTAAATGAGCAATTGTATTGTAGTTGGTAAAAATTATTGCTTCTCCCGGAACCATTAAGAGTGAGAGAAAAATTAGCTGAATAAATCCTTTTCCCTTAAACTTCAAGTTGGTCATTGCAAATGCACCGAGAATTGAAGTAAACAATGTAACAATTGTTGTAGTTGCCGCTGTAATAAATGTGTTTAAGAAGTATCTTGCAAATGGTGCTTGCTCAAATACTTTTTGATAGTTACTCCACCTCAAAGTCTTTGGAATTAAAGTTGGTGGAATAGTGGTGGTTTCTTGATAGGACATCAATCCACCTAAGATCATATAAATAAATGGGAAAACAGTTATAATGCCAAAAATTCCAATGAATAGATAGACAAAAATCATTCCCCAACGTAGTTTTTTCTTCTTCATTCTAACTGTTCACCTTTTTCATCAATTTTCTTTGTAAGAAAGTTACGAACAATATAAATAGGAACAAGACTACTGTTGCAGCCATTGCTACACCAGGCGTACCAACAATTTGGAATTTATTATAAATATAGTAAACTGCCGTCATTGCCGAATTACCCACACCAGCTTGTCCATTAAATAATGCATAAACTTGGGTATAGATCTTAAATGCCCCAATTAAGTTTACAGTTAAAAGAAAGGCTAAAGTTGGGACTAACTGTGGCACTGTTATGCGCCAGAACTTTTCCCTACTTGTTGCACCATACATATCAGCTAAAACATAGTAATTTGGTTCAATATTTCTTAACGCACCCATCAAGATAACGATGTTAAATGCCAAAGATGACCAAACACCAAAGATAATCAATGAAACAAGACTTAGACTCGGATTATCTAACCAATCAGGTTGTGGTAAATGAACAAGTTTTAACAAGAAGTTCAATAAACCGTATTCACCATTAAAAATATAGCGAAATACAATTCCGATTGCGATCGTACTTGTAACATATGGCATAAAAAACATAGTTTCAAAGAAGGCGGTATGTTTAATCTTTGAAAAGATAAACCATGCTAACGCAACAGAAATTATTAAGGCAATTGGTACAGCTAAAAATGAATAAATGGCTGTATTCATAATTGCACGCCAAAATTCTGGATCGCTAAAAATATATTGATAGTTAGAAAGGCCATTAAATTGTAGGTCAATTAATGGTCCACCCTGAAAACTCATCGTAAAAGCACGTAGAATTGGCCAAATACTAAATACAGTAACGCAAATAATGGCCGGTGCTAAAAATAACCAAGCTTTTTTCTGATTATCTTTCATTAATAGATTCGCTCCCCATCTGGCTTAAATAAGTAAACGCGGTCTAAGTTCATCTTAAATTTCACGCTATCTCCAGGTTTTATTTCTTGTTCTAAATCAATCAATGCACGCTGATTTGTTCCAGCATGAGTAAATTTCAATACTCGTTCGCGTCCAATCAATTCGACATCATCAATCACTTCGGAAAGTTCGCCTTCATCACTTAACTTTAGGTTTTCAGGACGAATACTCAATGTATAGTCTCCGGCTACTAAGTCGCCTCTAAATTTTGCACTATCTAATTTTCCAACTGGAATCTCAAAGTCTGTACCAATAATCTTATTGTCTGCTACCTTTACATCAAAATTATCAATTACTGGATTACCAATAAAGTTAGCAACAAATTGATTATTAGGTTCAAGATAAAGGTCTTGACCCTTATCGTCTTGTTGAATTACTCCATTATGGAAAAGAATAATCTTATCACCAATTGAGAGTGCTTCTTCTTGATCGTGGGTAACGAATAAAGTAGTAATTCCTACTTCCTTAACCAAATTACGAATTTCTTCACGAATCTTTAAACGTAAGCGGGCATCTAAGTTACTTAATGGTTCATCCATTAACAAAATTTGTGGTTCTTGCACTAATGCACGTGCAATCGAAACACGCTGTTGTTGTCCACCAGAAAGATTGCCCGGTTTTTGATCCGCTAATTCTTCAATATGAGTTAATTTCATAAATTTTTGGGCAATTTTTTCAGCTTCATCTTTTGGCTTCTTGTTCTTTCCCACCGTCATTGGAAACATTACATTCTGTAAAACAGTCATATGTGGGTATAAGGCATAGTTTTGGAATACATAGCCAATATTACGATCTTTTGGCGCAACATTAAGAAGAGACTTACCATTTACAATAATGTCTCCACCAGTCGGATTCAATAGTCCGGCAATCATATTTAAAGTTGTAGTTTTTCCACAACCACTAGGACCCAACAAGCACACTAAGTCGCCCTTCTTTACAGAAAAGCTGACAGACTTAATTGCTTGGTAACCATTCTCATAAGTTTTTTCTAGGTTATTTACCTGAATGAATTTATCTTCGTTCATATATCTCTCACTACTACATTTAGATTTAAATCATATTACATCACAAATTTTATGATAAAAGCAACAAAATCACAAGTATTTTTTCAATAAATAATTCGTACTTTGTGAATTTTTTCTGCTTTTTTGTGGATAAGATGTGGATAATAATATTATTTCAGGAACAATACTTATATAAAAATAAAAATAAATCGTATTTTACCTCTTGCATTTTTTAGATATCCCCTTGGAATCTGTTTTACCAACATACAAGATAGAGAAAGTCGAACAATAAAAAACACTACATCTTGTGCAGTGTTTTTCAAAAAATTACAAATTGTCGCCACGTTCAAATTGAAATTTAGAAGAATTTAGTGCTTGTCTCGTCAAATCACTTATCAATTTCTTGGTTTTATTAGTGATATAAGCAGCCGTTTCAGCATTAGCAGCCGTTAAATACTTAGTTTGTTCTTTTCCAGACAATTCTCCTGCTTTCTCATCGGTTGCTGAGATACGGCTAACAGCATAACTTTGACATTCATCTCTAAAATTCTCAACTTGGTAAATAAACTGATGATATCTTGGCTCTACTAAAACTTGCAAACTCTTATACAACCAATATGCACTAGACTCTGGAGTAACCATATGACTAGCTGTTTGATAATTTAATGGTGTGTCATCAATATTGGTATAGAAAGGTACATAAGGACTATAAGCATAAAAACCAAAGTTAACCCATTGAATACCTGCCATTTTTTTAGGAACATCATTTCTAATTTGAAGAATACAACTAGATTGATTTCTATCCAAAGCAATTGATCTAAACATTTTTTGCTTCTTATCATCCCCTGAAGCAAAAGATCCCATTGGGTCGTATTCAGTACCGTTATAGTGACTAGATAAGAAAAATTCTACATCTTCAACGCCAATTTTCTTTTCTGGCTTTCTAATAAATGGCATTTCTTGACTTAACGGATCTTGCTCAATACTTGGATTAAAAAGCTTTTGTCCATACCAAATTCTTGGGGTGTTATAGTAACTATCTGCTTCTGCTTTAGTACCAAAAATATCTCTAAAGCTCCACTTACCGTCAGTACTTGGATTTAAGTGATTCTTTTTTACAAAATCACGAATAGTTGATGCATACATAAAATTATCATGATCATCAAAATCAATATCTTGAATCACCATGATATTAGGACAAATTGCATAGGAATCTTCAGGAATTCTTTGAGCTACCCATTGATGACCAGCGCCAGTTTCAAAATACCAAACTTCATCGTGGTCAGAAAAAGCGATACCATTACTTTCGCCAGTACCATATTTTTCAATTAATTTACCTAACCGTTCTACTCCTTCACGAGCAGTTTTAACAAATGGTAAGACCAGGTAAACCATCGAATCTTCATCTATTCCATTCTCTACCAATGGATCATGACCTAAGCAGCGTGCATTTGTGGCCTCTGTTTCAGTAGCTGACATAGCAACGTTATATTCATTAATTCCCTGTTCATCCCAGCGGCCTTCTGATTCATCAGCTGTTGGAGTTGCAGTCCACTTGCAACCGTGTCCCTTTAGATGAAGCTTTAAACCATTATATTTTGAAACGTATTCTTCATCATAGTCTCTTGCTTCATGGACAACAAAAAGCTTTTCATTAATACCACCATAACCGTCTTCATCACGGGCAATAATAGTTGAGCCATCAATTGTAGCTTTTTTTCCGACAATCATTGCCGTACAGTTATCCTTGCTTTTGTTCATTATTTTCTCCCATATAAATATAAAAATTAACTATTGATTAACTACCATATTACGATCTATTTTAGCCCTACCATTATTATAATCAAATACATAATCAGGCTGCACGTTATAGATATAAACATTAAAATCTAAATTATTATTTAAACTTATAGCCTGTAAATTAATACCACGTGCCATTAATTCATTTCCCCTAAAGATTGGCGTTGCCTGAAAAATAACCTTATTACCTTGTTTTAAGGCATTACGTACTTTTCCTTCAAAAATAGTCTGAATTTTCTGGTTAGAAAAAGCTGTTTGTGTAAATAGGTTTTTAGGATTATTTTGATCACCTGATTGATTATTAGGATTATAATTTCCATCTTGATCAATTCCTGCAGAAACTGAATAAGCAATTAAGTGTCCACGATTATAAATTTGAGTCCCATTTTCACGATTAGAATGCCATGCAGTTGGATTAATAAACTGTCTTACACGTAAAGAATCATTTGCTACATTTCTTGGCTCTAAGAAGGCAGTATTTGAATGAGAAGTTCGATTCAAATTATCTAAATTAGAATAGATTACCTTATTAACCTTCCAGGCATTTTTAATCAAAGTAGACTTATTATTATTTACATAGACATAGGCCTTGTCCCCACTCTTAAAGTCTAAATTAGCTAATTTTTGATAGTCAGCACTTGATAATCCACCATAATTAGTATCCGCTGTTGTCGCATTCTTTACTACTTGCTGGGAATTATCTTGGTTCTGATTTTGATTCGCTACTTGATTAGAAGAATTAAGCTTAAACCAACCACCCCAAATAATAATTACTAGCGCTATAATCCAATTTGCTACTGTATTTGTCTGTTTTTTTCGATATCTTCTTCTCTTTGTCATTTATTCTTTCCCCTAACATTATTTCTTTCAGTATAGATATTTGAACGTACGTTTGCAATGTAATTAATAATTTTTTGTTTATTTAGACTGTTACAATAAACGTAATAAGTATATTGAAAACAGAAAGAAGATTAAGAATGGAATACTTTAATTTAAATGATGGAAATCGAATTCCTAAAATTGGTTTCGGAACCTATAAATTAAATGGTTCTCGTGGAGTTTTTGCTATTCAAGCTGCATTAAAGAATGGTTATCGTCTACTTGATTCTGCTGTTAATTATGAAAATGAAGGAGCAGTAGGTCGTGCTATTAAAAATAGCAGTCTAAATCGTGATGATATTTTTATAACATCTAAATTACCAGGTCGTCATCATAAATATCAGGAAGCCATAGAACAAATTCAAGAATCGCTTTATGCTGCTAATCTTGATTACTATGATCTCTATCTGATCCATTGGCCAAATCCAAAGGAGAATCATTATCTTGAAGCCTGGCAAGCCATGCTAGATGCCCAAAGATTTGGCTTAATTCGCTCAGTAGGTGTTTCTAACTTTGAGCCAACACATATTGAACATTTATACCGTGAAACAGGCGTTATGCCCGCTGTTAACCAAGTAGAACTTCATCCCTACTGGTCCAACAAGACAATTCGTGAGTATGATGATAACCATAACATCATTACCGAAGCATGGAGTCCGTTGCAGCGTGCAGGTGAAGCTTTTCAAGAAAAAGAAATTATTGACTTAGCTCAAAAATACCATAAGTCACCCGCTCAAATAATTTTACGATGGGAAACTCAACTTAATGTTGTTCCTATTCCCAAAGCTAGTTCCTATGAACATCAAATTAGCAATTTGGATATTTTTGATTTCAAATTAACGCCTGAAGAAGTCCAAAAACTTATCAATTTAGACAAAATTTCTGCAAGAAGATTTGATCCTAATGAACATGAGGAATTTTAGAAAGTAGGTAGGCTGGATGCAAAATATATTAAATAAGCGAGTCTCAAAAATTGCCTTGTTTTATGACCTCGTTTTTGTCTACATGATATCTAAAACAACCGAGATTCTCCATCATCTAGAGCATGGATTAGTTTCACCTGCCTCTTTTGCTCTTTTTGCATTGATTGTAATTATTTTTATTAATTCATGGATGATTCAGACTGTCTTTACTAATAGATATGGTATCGGTAGTTGGGCTGACATTGCTTTTTACTTTATTGATATGATGATCTTACTTTACATGTCTAATTCTTTTGATACTAATAATTTAACAGAGATGAAAGTTCTATTTATTTCGGCTGGATTACTTTCGCTTACTCTAGCAAGCCACTATTTAATCAATTACTTTCAAGTTAAAAATTCTGTCGATCGAAATATTTCCCGGGCATTTTTTATGATTTTAATTTTTAGGGCAAGTACATTAGTTATCGGGGGGATTTTAGATAACATTTTTGGCTTTATTTTAGCTGTTATCGGCATCATATTAAGCTGGTTAATGCCACTTCTCACTACAAAATATACTCTTAAACATCCAATTATTTTTCCTCATTTACTTGAACGACTGAATCTCCTAGTAATTATTATCTTTGGTGAAACAATTATTGGTATTGCGGATTACTTTCAACCTAAAACTTTTTCCTTCTATTCTATTCTTATCTTTTTAACCGTTGCCTTGCTATTTTTCACTTATGCACTACAATTTGATAAATTAATTAATGAAGACCAAGAAGATGTAACAGGTAATATACTAATCTATCTTCACTATTTAATAATCTTTGGCATTAGTTTAATTACTGTAAGTATAAAATTTATCCATGAATCGGATGCTAACTCATGGTTTGCTGTTTTATGTTTATATTGTGGAATTGGTTTATTCTATTTAGGACTATTATTTTCAACTCATTACAATAAACTGCAATTTAAGTTAAAAAAATCAACTATTTTTCTTTTTATTAGTACAACTTTAATTGGAACTATTTCTTGTCTCATCTGGTCAAGCTTTGAAGTTATTACCATCCTCACTTTTATTATTGTTTCAATTAATATTGGTTGGCTCGTACATGTAAATCTTCCCCATATCAAAAAAGGAATCCTGCTTTAGGATTCCCTTTTTAATGTAAAAAATATTTTAACTACGTGCCCAATTATCAAGAACATTCAAGAAAAATTGCTCCGACCAAATTCTAATATTTTGACCTTGTTTCTTTAATGCTCTTGCCTTATTTAATTCAACGATATCAGTTCTGAAGAAATCATGATCTCCAACTAAAAGGTAGTCTGTATCTTGACCAACTTCATCCTGAATAAAGCCACCCAAATTCTTTACAGCATTCGCTAGTTCATCTTCATCTAAATCTAAGTCGCCAGCAATTACAACATTCTTATGAGCAAACGGACTGCGGAAAGCTTGGCTTTGCTTAACAAGCTCAGGCCATTCACTAGTTAAATCTAGTGTTTTGACCATTTCTTGTGCTCTAAGCATATGTTCTTGCTTAAACAACTTATGAAATTCATCGAAAACCTTTTTTGTATCTAGGCAGTCATCTAAGCCACGATGCTCTTGAGTTTCTGCAATATCTAATCTATGCATACAATCTAAAAGCCGATTGTGTTGTTCTTGCGGATAAAAACTACGAGCTAAACGATAAACATCAACATAGTCATTATTTAAGACAGTTAAGTGATACTTTTCAGCTAGGTCATAGACAAAATTCAAATCAAAATTAACATTATATCCAACAATCGGATCACTACCGATAAATTCACGATACTTCTTTATTGCCTCTTGAACCGGTAGTCCCTTTTCTTCAATCGTCGCTTCATCAATTCCATTTAATTTGGTAATAAAAGCAGGCACCTTATTGCTATCAGGAAACTTCACCAATTCTGAAAAAGTTGCAACTACTTCTCCATGGCGAACCTTTAAACCACCCATCTCTGTAATCCGATCACGGTATGGACTAAGACCCGTAGTCTCCACATCAATTAAGGTATAGTTATCAGGAAAACCAGGCTTTTCAATGCCTTTTTGCCGTATTTTTTCTTGACCTGCTGGAATTCGTAAAACACCTTGAATAACTGAAATACTCATTTTTTACCTTTCATTATTTTGAAATCTTTTCAATTGCTTCAGGAAGAGCCATTTCTAGGCCGACACTTCTTTTTTGGATATCGTCCGGCAATTCATCTTGACTTAAGTCTGCTGCTACATAATGCCAATCTTTGAACTGCTCAACCAGTTTTGCCATTGGATCAAGAAGCTGAGGACTAGTTGGATCAACTCCTAGTTCAAGCACTACAACCTTATTAGTCTGATTTCTTGTTAAGAACCAACGAAATCTAGTATTTGCATCTTCATCTGGAAAGAAGTGAGTATTTAGCGGCATATGAAGTTCCATTGGTGAATTACAATCCTCACATCTTGGAACCTCGCCCTGGCCATTAACGTATCTCTTCACTGTTGACAAATCAGAACGTGTACCGTGATTTAAACCACTAGAGCACTGCATCATTGTCCAGTCACCAAAAACATTAAAGATTTTTTCTTGATCAAAGCCAGCTTTTTCAAAAAAATGGTCAAAAGTACTAGTAGCAATAAAATAATTCTTTCTATTTAACAATTCTTTTAATTGCTTCATTGCTTTACTTGGCTTATATTCAACTGAATACTCATTAATTAGTTGACTCCAGAATTGCCATTTTTCATCCCAAGAATCAAAATCTTTATCTAGTGCATCCGCAATTGTTTTTACATGATATTTTTCACTTATATTTTTATATTCAATCGGAAAGGCCAAATTGTCAAACATATCAAGGCCTTCCATCTGTGCAAACCCATTACCTGCAGTCACAATAACCGCATCGGCATCTGCTGACCATTTTTTTATTTCTTTAAAATCTTTCATGATCATTTCTTCCTTTTTTATTTTTCAGAATATCCTACCAGACGTAATTGTCCATCAATATATTCTCCTAAAAAGACATCATCAGGACTATTATAACCAGCTTTAGTTACTTCTTGTTCAAGCCAAGCATTAGATTTATGGATTAAATCCAAAACGTCTTCATTTATCTGCCCATCACTAATAATCGGAAAGCGAATATTATCTTCATCATTTTCAATTATCGTTAATTGGCCATTTTGTTCAAAAATACAATTTTTCACTTTTTCAACTGAATAAATTCCGCGACTTCTAAGTCTAAACATTAATTCATTGGCAGAAATACCAGCTTTCATACAATTTCCGACCAACACATGACCATTTTTAATTACTTGAACCGGTTTTCCATCAATCAAATTACGAATCCAATTACTGCGCTCGCGCCCAAATTTCAAAATAAAAACTACTAAAGTCCAAACGATTAACACCAATAAAAATTGAAGAACGGTAATACTTTGATTATATATTAAACCACCGATAATACCGCCCAGTACATAATTTTGCAGCTGATCCAAAGCTGTTGTTGGAGCTAAATTACTTTTTCCAAAAACATTAATTTGAATGATCAAGGTTAATATCCCTAGAGAAAACTTAATAAATAATTGTGTATAATCCATCTTTTACCTACTTTTGCACATATACATGATGATCAATCACGTGCGCTCGATTTAATGTATAGCTATTATTGTTTTCGTTTAAATTCAATTGATAGTCTTCATTTTTCGAATCAATTCGCACAATCATCCCATCCTGCAAACTCAGTGAACTGACCATCACATCGCTTTCTTTAACATTTTCATCATCAGCAACTGATTTAATAAAGGGAAGAATTTGGGCAGCTTTAGACTTCTGTTCATTATTTTGCACATATTTTTCATATTGCGTGCCGGTAAATAATAATAAAAACAAGAGGGCAATGATTCCTAAATCCCTATATCTGGTATTAAAACGATCACGCAAATATAGAATTGCAAAAATAATCATCGCACTAGCAGCAATAATTATTAAAATATATAAAGCTGTTCGATCTGTATTTTGATGGTTTTGAATATAATTTATCGTATAGAAATTCATTTAAATCTAATACTTTCTCTTTAATGGACTTTCATCACGTTTATCATTTAATAAAACATGCTGCTTCGCAATTTCAATCAAGGTTTTAGCTAAAAGAGCCATGCTTTCAGTTGTTACATATTCATATGGTCCATGGAAATTTGCCCCACCATTAAATAAGTTAGGTGTAGGAATACCCTTTTCTGAAATAAAATCGCCATCTGTTCCTCCTCGAAATGGGATAACTTTTGGCTCTAATCCAAGAGACTTATAGGCATGTAAAACTAGATTTACTACATAGGGATGCTCTTTAATCAAATCTCCTGGACTATGATATTGATCATGCATTTCAAAAGTTACTCGATTTGTCCCATACTTTTTATTCAACTTATCCACTGTACCTGTGATTAACTTTTTCTTTTGCTCAAAACCATCAGTATCAAAATCTCGAATGATTAATTGAATTTTTGCATAATCGACATTGCCGTTATTGGATAAAACCATAAAATAGCCATCAAAATCTTTACTATTTTCAGGGACCTCACTTCCTGGTAAAGCTTGAATAAATTCACTAGCTATCAAGGCTGCATTGACCATAAGACCGTATGCCTCGCCAGGATGAACTACTGTCCCATGAAAATCAATCGTAGCCGCTGCTGCATTGAAGGTCTCAAATGCAATATCTCCTGGATCACCATTATCTAATGTATAAGCAAATTCAACAGGAAAACGTTCCACGTTAAAACGAGCAGCACCCTTACCAATTTCCTCATCTGGGCCAAAAGCAACCCAAATATCTCCATGTTCAAGATCAGGATTTTCTTTTAAAAATTTGAGCATTCCTAGTAATCCAGCAATTCCCGCCTTATCATCTGCACCAAGTAAAGTCGTTCCATCAGCGGTAATCAATGTTTCACCTAAATGTTTTTTTAAACTAGGAAATTCACTTGTGGATAAGACACGTCCCTCTTTTAAGAAAATATCCTTTCCATCATAGTTCTGATGCACTAGCGGTTTTACATTTTCTGCATTAAAATCAGCCGTATCTACATGTGCTACAAAACCAATTGGAGTCACTTCTTTCTTAGTTGTCTTTTTTAGTTTTCCTACTAAATAGGAATCTTCTTCTGAAAATGAAATATTTTCTAAGCCTAATTTTTCTAATTCTTTCTCAATAATTTTCAACAAGTCAACTTGACCGGCAGTCGTCGGCACCGCTGTACTTTGTTCATCTGAACGAGTATTTACTTTACAGTATTCTATAAATTTATTTTGAATATATTTTTGATCAATTTCAGGCATTTTTACCATCCCCAAACTATTTTTAATTATATTTTAAGAAAAAATAGTTTTCTGTCAATTCACTATAGTTCCGAAGCTCCACTTTCTGCATCAATTTTCTGATTTTTCCGATACACTTCTCCGTTTGTATTCTTAGGATCATCAACCAATTTTTGTCCGGTTTCTTTTAAGTAGTATTCCACAAGTGGATAAATATCTTGAACAGTTTCATTAATTCCAGCAAAATGATGGTCTTTATCAAAAATAGCCCGATATGTGTCTACCATAAATCTTTTTTGGGTATTAGTTTGATCTACAAAATGCAATTCTTTCGCTTCACCTGTGCTTAACTTATGGAATATTTCTGTTAATTGCTTCTTTTCACTCTCTGTTTGGCCAAGAGCCGCAATATTTTCTCCAAGTTCTGGAGGAGTATAATTCATCCCTGGTAATTGTTTATAATATGTAAATTCTCCAGTCTTATTAAAACTGAGCAAATTGCTGGGAAACGAAGAAAGATAATTATCGAGGTCTTTTACTTTCATTAGTCCCGCATTTAACTTTACATAGTCATTACCTTGTGCAGCTTTTTTATAATTTTTAGTCCAATTTTCATTCATTTTTGATACCTCACAAATAAAAAAAGCATGTCGAACTCGACATGCTAATTTTAACGTATTTAATTACATTTAGTCTTTAATAGCTTTTAACCCTTCACGCTTTCTTCCCATGTTAAACCATGGTGAAACAGTAAAGGCTAAAACGTCATTAACAACGTAAATTAAGGAGTTAACAGCCATTGCTAAAGTTGCATCTCCCTGTGCATAAGTCACACCCCAAAGAATTAATTGGAAAATTCCACTAGCAGTCCACCAGAAATATTGGTTATTGTAGCGTAAAAAACACATAATGCCAGCAGTTAATGAAATTGCAAAGCTAATAGCATCGATCCAAGGACGTGGATCGTTAGTAAACTTACCAATTAAATAGCCAGATACTGCATAAACAACTAATGTACCAACAATGGCAACAATCCATTCTTTAGCACCAAACTTACGTAAGTGATTCTTAGTATCGTCATTCCAAGATCTAACTGAAATAATAACTGGTAAATCTAAAGTTAAAATATAAGCAATTTGTTCAAAAATTGAAAGATAATTCTTAGCAGCTAGTCCTGCATAAATAAAACAAGCTGCGGAAATCAAGCCTAACCATCCATTAATTGCTTTAGTTGCATTAATGGCTAAAACACATAAAGTTCCAAGCAATGTACCAATAAAAGTAATAACGGTTAAAGCAGTGATTTTATTTTGAATCAAAATAGCTAATTGGAAACCGAAAGCAAAGAACCAAAGCATATAATTTTGAACTGGCCATCCGTGCAATTGCTTAAATAGCCAAACGAAATAGTTATCCTTTCTTTCTTTATGATCTTCTTGTAATGATGTGGAATTGTCCATTTATTAACTCCTCTTTCTTTATATTAGGTCACACAATATATTGTGCCTTATCCGCATTTTTCTCAAAAAAGCATCTGTATCTAGTATAGTAGTTAATAAATTGAAAACAAGAGTTTACAATTTTCGTTAAATATGCGGGTAAGGGTTATTCAAATTTTAGATAGCGCTTACTTTATTATCCTAACTGTTTTTATTTGCATTTTTATATATTTTTTATTTTTATACTTGAATAAATCACGTATTTTTTTGTGTTTATAGCTACTTTTTAAAGTCGTTTTTTTACTTTTAGCTAGATCTTTTCACTATTAGCAATAGCCTACTTTCCCTATCTAATAATCTATTATTTAAATCTGGAGTATAATATTCTTTTAGAAAGCTAAAATGTTATTTTATTAAAAAATCATTCATAATCGAGGAAAGAATTAAAATGAAACATAAAAATGATTTATTTTTTATTACTAAACTTAATGGGAAGGAAAAGTTTAGTTTTAGAAAAATTTCAGTTGGATTAGTTACTGTTGCTTTAGGTACAACTTTCTTTTTAGCAAGTTCTAATACTGTTCAAGCAGCAGATCAAAATAATACTGATAGTAACCAGAATATTAGCAAGGAACTAACTTCAAATAATTCAGTCGAAACGACTCAGAAACAAGAAACTAGTGCTGAAAACAATTCACATAGTAGCGATCCAAGTACAAAAGATAATAATTCTTCAACACAATCATCTCTCACTTCTAAAAATGAAGTGACTGTCCCAACTAATCAAACTAACAATCTTAATGAAGAAACAAATCAGAATGAATCCACAGTAAGCATTACTGGAGCTAAAACTAATGATTCTCTTATCGCTGGCGTAACTCAAGGTGCCATTAATGTGCATATCAATAATCATGCGACTACACCACTCACTATTAATCATGGTGAACAAGTTAACGTTTCAATTAACGATAAAAATAATCTGTTGAGCTTTAATGTAAATCCAACTAAAACTAGTGAATTTGATATGAATAGAACTGATACAGCTGCTAATAAAGAATTCACTTTTACTTACACAGGAAGTGATGACGGCATCTTATCCGGTTTTGATGCAACTTTTCCATTTAATGCCGATACTACTGCTACTACCCAATACTATGAAAAATATGGTACTTACCCCGATTTAACTCTTCCCGTTACAGTTACTTTGCCTAATAAACAATCATTTACCCAAAATCTTCCAATTAAAATTAATCCTTATGAAGATAAAGTTATCAATGAGGAGATTCTCCATGGTTTTATAATTGGTCCAAAAGTTATCTGGACACCCGGAGAAGACGGCAATCCAGGCGCAAACGGAGTTTATACAGAATATGGTGCTAACTATACTGGTCCAGAACCTAGTGCAAAAGCTGACATTCCGGTTGCCCAACAAAAAGATGCTCGTCTAATGCAATATGCCATTGATTGGAACTACGGCTCAGCTACCAATCCAAGTTTAAAGCCATTGCTTAATGTTCTTGCTCATATTAAATTTAGTAGTGGTCAAAAAATTCTTCCATCTACTATTAAAGTATTCAAAATCCCTTCCAATATAAAAGTAGTTGCTTCTGATGGACAAAGAATCAGTATTAATGATTATTATTCAAAAATCTCTACTCTTCCAGAAGATACTAACTTTGAAAACTTTTTAAGAAATTCTATTTCTAATGATGGTAGAGAAATAGTTATTGATCAAAAGGGTGACTTTACTGTTAATGGTGAAGATTATTCTAAAAATGGGCCTTACTTTATTCAGCTAGATACTCAACTTGATACAAATAAGATTTCTGATTGGATTAATACTCCGAGCTCCGGTCCATCCATCAGTACTCCAACTACAAATGAAAATGACTGGAACCCATCTGGTTCTGGTAGTACTACTAATACTTTTACCTAAACCTATACTAACTTTAAACTAGATCCGACAGTAGACAGAATTATTAAAATTCGTTTTATTGATGAAAACACTAATCAAGAAATTCCAAATAGCGCTAAAAATATAATTACTGCAACTAATAGTTCAGTTCCTAATCCTACAATGGACATTATTAAAGATCTTGCAGCAAGACATTATGTTTTAGATCAAGAAGCAACTGAAGGAAAAAATAGTAGCCATAGTGAAAATTTAACTAACTATAACATTGCTACTCAAAACTTTAAGCTTGATAGTTTGAACAATAGCTACAACAGTGAAGAAATCAACGTTAAAAATACTTCACCAAAGTATTACGTTTATCTTTATCATGAAACAAAACCTCAATCTCAAACTAGTTCAGTAACTGAAACCATTAATTATGTTTATGCTAATGGAACGAAAGAGGGCGAACTAGCTGCTTCACCATATACTCATACAGTTACTTATACTCGTAATGGGATAGAAGATCTTGTTACTAATTACATAGACTGGAATAGTTGGACGCCTGATTCCACCTTTAACGCAGTTAATTCGCCAATTGCCTCTGATTCCGCCTATCGTCTAATTGATCCCCTAGTAGTTCCAGCAATTGAGACCAATATTAGTGAAAATGGAGAAATTACTACTCAAAATAACCTTCCACTATCTTATACTGTTAACTACTACGTTCCCGAAAAGGCCACTCTCCACTTCTACGATGACACTGACAAACAAGACTTAACAGCATACTTACTTCAAAATAATCAAGCAGCTGTAATAAATGATATTTATGATAAAGCAGATAACAATTCAACTAAACAAGCAATTTCATTTGTAGGTGTAGATAAAGTTATTGACTTTTTAAATAGTAAACACTATGTATTCAGTGGAGTTAGTGGAATCGGATCAACTAGTAGTAGTGACTATTCAAAAATTTCCTATGGAAATTTTGATGACGATGAAACCCAAGATCAAAACTTCGTGCTTCATTTCAAACATGAGACTGAGCCTATTTCAGATACTAAAGAAGTAACAGAAACAATTCATTATCTGTATGAAGATAATCTACCAGCTGCTAATGACGTAAAACATTCTGTTACCTTTACAAAAACTGGTACTAAAGATTTGGTAACTGGTAAGGAAAACAGTGAATGGTCTGCCGTCCAAACATTTCCTGAAGTAGTATCACCAGTAATTCCTGGCTATACTCCAACTCAAAGTAAAATTGCTCCAATTAGCGTTGATCATACGTCTAATGATATAGATAAAACTGTCATTTATACTGCTAATAAACAACAAGCTACCCTTAGATTTTATGATGATAGTAGTAAGAAATTTATTGATTTTGCTAAAGATTTAACTGTGACTGGATCAAGCAGCAGCCCTATTTTATTCACTATTCCGAAAAGTTATGACTTTTCAAATTATAACTTCGTTGCTGTTGACAAAGGTGATAACCCTACTCAAACTACTGATAGTTTATCGGGTACTGCATTAAATGATGTAACTTATGGCAAGTTTGATACAGATAATACAACGGATCAATATTTTATTGCTCACTTTACTCATAAGATCAGTCCAGTTAATGAAAATAAATCTATTTCGGAAAAAGCAATTCTATATGCAGAAAATGGCCCACGAAAAGATAATATTTTTAAGACCTTGAATTTAGGAAATATTAACTTTATTAGAACTGGTCAAAAAGACTTAGTTAATCAGCAAATTACGTGGGATGCTTGGAATGTTGAAAATAAAGCACAAAATATTTCCATTCCTGAAATAATTTTCAATGTTTATAAGCTCAATTCACAAAATATTTCACAGCCTTCTTCAACACTTAAAAAGTTTGAACTTAATGGTCCTGAAATTTCACCTATCGAATTCGATAAAAAACAAGATCAAGCTTTAATTACTAATCTTCCAAATAACTTTGAATTCTTAATAAAGGTACCTTATGTTCTTACCGAAAATATAACTGTAATTTATAAGGATGATACAACTAATGAAATTTTAGAGCGCCAAGTGTTATCCGGCCAACCTGATACTAGTTCTCAATATTCTACTAAGAATACAATAACTAAGTATCTGGCTAAGAACTATTTACTAGTATCCGATCCAACTAACCAACAAACACTTTCATTCGATAACACAGAAGATCCAGACGATCAAACTTACGTGGTTCATTTTAAACATCAACTTGAAGAAATAATTAATTCGAAAAGTATTAAGGAAACAATTAACTATATTTATGATAATGGTAAAGAAGCAGCCCCTAGCTACACTAATTCGATTCAATTTGTTCAATCTGGAGAAGTAGATTTAGTAACTAACATTAGAAAAATAAAAGATTGGATACCAAGTACAAGTAGTTTTTCTACCGTTAAATCACCTCTTATTAATGGCTATACTGCCGATCACAAACAAATTGACCAACAATTTATTACTCCAAATAGTAAGGATTTAGTATTTAACGTAGTCTATACTGCTGAGCCGGTGCAACCTACTAAACCGGTCGAACCTACTAAGCCTGTTCAACCTACCAAACCGGTGAAACCTACTAAGCCGGTGCAGCCTATCAAGCCGGTGAAACCTACTAAACCGGTCGAGCCTACTAAACCGGTGAAACCTACCAAGCCGGTTGAGCCTACTAAGCCGGTCGAGCCTACCAAACCGGTTGAGCCTACTAAACCGGTCGAGCCTACCAAACCCGTTCAACCTACTAAACCGGTCGAGCCTACCAAACCCGTTCAACCTACCAAGCCGGTTGAGCCTACTAAGCCGGTCGAGCCGGTTCAACCTACTAAACCGATCGAGCCTACTAAGCCTGTTCAGCCTACCAAGCCAGTCGAACCTACTAAACCTGTTCAACCTACTAAACTTACTATCTCGACTTCACTCCATAAATCATCTGATAAACTTACTCAACTAACTCATCAATCTTATCAGAATTCTAAGGTGAGCCGTCAAAACACTAATAATGTATCAGTTCAAAAGAAAAAGATTTTACCTCAAACTGGTACAAAAACAACGGATATAGGTATTCTTGGTTTAGCCTTTGCTACTGCAGCCTCTCTACTTGGACTTATTAGCGATAAAGTTAACAGAAAAAAGCATAATTAATTATCTTAAAAAACGTTAGATTAATTTCTAACGTTTTTTCTATAGGCATTTTTCTAGCGTTATCATTTCTACTTTCGATATAATTTTTAATTAAGTAAGTATTTTTTGAAAGGAGATCAACCATGGTTAAAGAATTCAAAGAATTTATTTCTCGGGGTAACATGATGGATTTAGCTGTCGGGGTTATTATCGGGGCTGCTTTTACAGCAATTGTAAATTCTTTAGTCAAAGATTTAATTAATCCTCTAATTGGATTATTTATTGGAAAAATTGACCTTTCCAACTTAAAATTCACTATTGGTGAAGCTACATTTAAATACGGTAGTTTCTTAAATGCTGTTATTAACTTCTTAATTATTGCTCTAGTTGTCTTCTTCTTAATTAAATTAGTTAACAAAATTACACCTAAAAAAGAAGTTGAAGAAGATCCTGCACCAACTAACGAAGAAATATATCTTCGCCAAATTCGTGACTTATTGCAAGAAAAGAATAAGTAGAATAATATTTTTATCTAATTCAATTTCTCTATATTGATCAAAACAAAAATACCGCTAAATCAAGGTTCACTACTACCAAGATTTAACGGTATTTTTATTTTCAACTTCTATTCAATTAATACTCTGAAGCACCGGAACTTGTATCAGTTTCTTCTTGCTTCTTTTCCACATGCTCTTCATGCTTAGATGCACCAGTTGCAGTATCAACTTCATCCCTCTTATAAGTTGCACCCGTTGTAGCATCCGGATCATCTACTAGCTTTTGACCAGTAGTTTCACAGAAGTACTTCACAAATGGATAAATATCTTGTACCCATTCATAAGTTCCCACGTAATTTCCTTCGTCATCTTCAATTCGCTTGTAGTCATGGAGAATCAACTTATGGCGATTGCCATTAGGTACGGGCATTTTCACTTCATCATGACCATCTATCTTGTTTCTTAAAGCATAAATAACTTTCTTGGCTTCAGGAATAACATTACGAATATCTGGATGAACAGCGCCCATTGTATCACCAACTTGATCTGGCGTACGTTTAGCGAGCATTTTCTTATTTGGATCAGTTGGTCTGTTATACCACAAGAATTGATTATTATCATCTACATAAGTTAATTCACCAAATGCACGACGAAGCATCCAGTTAATTTGGTTAACAGTAAGAAGTCCAGCATCAAGCTTTACATAGTCGTCCCCTTCAGCTGCATGTACTTTTTTAGCAGCTTTATTTAACCAATCTGGATCATTTTTATCTACACCTTCGACTGTGTAGCGTGATTTACCAGTAGCATCAAAATCCTCTTTAATATAATCTTCTTCTTTTAAGTCTTGTAACCATTTAGGTTCTGCCATTTTATTTCACCTCATAAATCTACGTCTCTTCAACCTGATTATACCCACTAACGAAAGGGCTTGCAATGATTATATGCAGTATTTTATATATAAAGTTGGCATAATATATATTTATGGAATATAAATTATTTTTAAAATTAGATGTTGACTAAAAGTAAGTTATACGATAATATAACTTGTGAAAAGTAAGAAAGGAGCTAATGATTATGTTTAATGTACGTCAAGCAAATTCTTGTTGTTGCAATTGTCAAAAAATTTGGCAATTATTTGGCGTACAGTCATTAGTTCGTTCAAGAATTTCTCTAGTTAGAAACTAGCTTTTCAAAGTTATAACTATGGTTTTTCTCAAGAGCTGTTGGCATTAGGCCAATGGCTCTTTTTTGTTTGCTTAGAATTGGAGTTGAATATAGTGCAAACTACTCTCGTTGTTTTAGTGGCCATCGCGATTCTAGCTGGTATGGCTTACTTACATAAAAAGAATTGGGGATTTACTAAATTAGTATTCCTCTCCCTTATCGTCGGAATCGTCTTTGGAGTTTCCCTTCAATTAATGTTCGGTGCTAATAGTAATATTGTAAAAAATAGTATCGACTGGATTTCTATTGTTGGAGATGGCTATGTTTCCTTACTACAAATGCTAGTAATTCCTCTAATCTTTGTTTCTTTAGTTGGTGCATTCACTCAACTAAAAATGACTACTAAGATTAGAAAAATTGCTACCAGTGTTTTAGCTATTTTGTTAGGAACTACAGCTGTTGCTTCCTTCTTAGGTTTCAGTAGTGTAGCTATTTTTAATTTAGGTGGGGCTGGCTTTGCTAAAGGAATGTCTGCATCCTCCACTGCTCTTACCTCTATTAAAGATCATCAAGCTCAATTAAAAGGCTTGACCCTTCCTCAACAAATAACATCCTTCTTCCCACAAAATATTTTTGCAGATTTTGCTGGAATGCGCTCAACTAGCACAATTGCAGTAGTAATTTTTTCTATTTTTGTTGGAATCGCCTTCTTACAAATTAAGAAAGAAAAAGCAGATGTAGCTGCTACATTTGCACGCGGTATTCAAGCCTTACGTGCAGTTATCATGCGCATAGTTAAGATTGTACTTGAACTCACTCCTTATGGAATTTTTGCTTTGATTGCTAGAACCACTGCAACTAACAGTTTTGCAACAATGAGTAAACTACTTGTCTTTATCGTTGCTGCTTACCTTGCAATTGCTGTTATGTTCATTGTTCATGCAGTTCTACTTTTAATTAACGGAATTAATCCAATCACCTACTTCAAGAAGGCATGGCCTGTCTTAGTTTTTGCTTTCACTTCTAGAACTAGTGGTGGTAGTTTACCACTTAACGTACGTACTCAACGTGAATCAATGGGAGTAAGTGATACCATTGCCGACTTTGCCGCTAGCTTTGGTTTAACTATTGGTCAAAATGGATGTGCAGGTATTTATCCATCAATGGTAGCAGCAATCACTGCCCCACTTGTTGGAGTTAACATTTTCTCATGGCAATTTGTCTTAAGTTTAGTTGTAATTGACGTTATTTCTAGTTTCGGCGTTGCCGGTGTTGGTGGCGGTGCTACATTTACTACTCTAATGGTCTTAGGTGCTCTTAACCTACCAGTAACAGTTTTAGGTGTTTTAATTGCTATTGACCCAGTTGTTGATATGGCTAGAACTGCCCTTAACGTTAACGACTCAATGGTTGCTGGTGTTATCACTGCTAAGCGTACCGGAGAACTAAACTGGAATACTTTTAATAATGAAAAATCTGATGTAGATGCTGAAGTTGAATAGCTTACTAAAAATTTTTATTGACATTATTTTTTAAGCGTTGTAATATTATGACAACAAAATTAATTAAAGCTTAGAAAAGATGAGTAATTACTTAAAGCATCCCCCAGAGAGTCGGATTAGGTGCAAGTCGATGTTGCTGATGTAATGAAGATGGTCTTGGAGCTAAATTAAAGTGCAAGCTAATTTAAGTAAGCAATTTACGATTGACGTTCGTTATCATGTCCGAGTCTTCCAAATGTTGGAGTACTTAGTGAGGAATTAATTGTAAGATTAATTCGAATGCAGGGTGGTAACACGCTATTAAGCGTCCCTAGTGTAGTGTAATAACTATACTTGGGGCGCTTTTTCTTTTGCTTAGTTAGTTTATTAAATTCAAAGGAGGGATTATTTTGCATATCAAAAAAGAATATTTTAGTGAACAGGTATTTAATCGAATGTGCAGCTTACATTCTATGATCCCTCTTGTCAGCGGATCTTCAGATAATATTTAAAAGACATTTTTAGTTAGAATCAAGAGGTAGATTTGATGACAAAATTAGCACATTACGATATTGTTGGTAGTTTCTTAAGACCAGAAGAATTAAAAGAAGCAAGAAAGAATTTCAACCAGGAAAAGATCTCACAAGAAGAGTTAACTAAAATTGAAGATCAAGAAATTAAAAAGCTAATTCAAAAAGAAGAAGAATTAGGATTAACAGCAGTCACAGATGGTGAATTTCGTCGTAGTTGGTGGCATCTTGACTTCTTGTGGGGATTAAATGGCGTTGCCAAATATGATTACAAAGAGAGCTATAAGTTCTACGGAGCTAAAACTAGGACCGATAATGCAGAACTATCTGGAAAAATTGCCTATAATCCTGACCATCCATTTTTTGATGCATTTAAGTTTGTTAATGCTAATGTAAAAAATGCAATTGCTAAGCAAACTATTCCTTCCCCAACTCTCCTATTTAGGGACAATCGCTCTGATAATTGGCCTAACTTCTACGATAATAAAAAAGATTACTTGGACGACCTAGCTACAGCCTACAATAAAACAATCAAACATTTTTATGATTTAGGTTGTCGCTATATTCAAATTGATGATACTACCTGGGCTTTTTTGATCAGTAAATTAAATGAAACGCAAAATGATCCCAAAGAACATGAAAAATATGTTCAATTAGCAGAAGAGTCTGTTTATGTAATTAATAAGTCAATAGAAAATCTGCCTGCTGATCTAACAATTGCTACACATATTTGTCGTGGAAATTTCAAGTCTACTTTTCTTTTTTCTGGTGGATATGAACCAATTGCAAAATATCTTGGTCAGTTAAACTATGATCGCTTTTTCTTAGAATATGACAGTGATCGTGCTGGTGATTTGAAACCAATTAAGCGAATTTGGAATAATCGTGATAATGTCACCATTGTTCTTGGCTTGATTACTTCAAAAAATGGCGAATTAGAAGATCCAGTTGCAATCGCAAAACGCATCACGGAAGCCGGCCAATTAGTACCCTTGGATAATCTGGCTCTAAGTACCCAATGCGGCTTTGCTTCTACTGAAGAAGGAAACATTTTAAGTGAAGCTGATCAATGGAAAAAGATTAAATTTGTTGTTAAGATAGCAAATAATATTTGGAAAAGTTTTTAACGGAGGGAAATATTATGGGTAAAGTTGAAAGTTTTGAATTAGATCATACTAAAGTTAAGGCACCTTACGTTCGTTTAATTACTGTTGAAGAAGGACAAAAAGGCGATAAAATTAGTAATTTTGATCTTCGTTTGGTTCAGCCTAATGAAAATGCAATTCCTACTGGAGGCTTGCATACCATTGAACACCTATTAGCTGGATTATTACGTGACCGCATTGATGGTTATATTGATTGTTCACCATTTGGTTGTCGCACCGGCTTCCACCTCTTAGTTTGGGGTACTCCATCCACTACAGAGGTAGCTAAGGCACTTAAAGAATCGCTTGAAGAAATTCGCGATAATATTACCTGGGAAGATGTTCCAGGAACTACGATTGAATCTTGTGGTAATTACCGCGACCACTCCCTTTTCTCAGCTAAGCAATGGTCAAGAGATATTTTAGAAAAAGGTATTTCCGATGATCCATTTGAGAGACATGTTGTAGAATAATTTTTCTGAATAAATATAAAAATGCATTATTACTAATTCAAACTAGTAATAATGCATTTTTTAATTATTTTTCTTATATCTATTCCACAAAACTATGTTGCCAATTACTAGCATACATATCCAAATAGCTGCTAGAACTAGGTTGTTTTGGTAACTTTGTTTATTTTGAATATTACCCCAAATCACACCAATATATATTCCACTTAGAATTGCACTTAATGTAATGCTAGTTAAGATAACTACTAAATTTGGTATTTTTTTCTTATAGTTTAGCAACTGAAGCCAATTATAGACCATCTCACAAATTACGATTAATACTACCAGTAAGTCATACCACCATTCTTGCCGCTTAACAAACATATTTATCGTCTCAATGAAATAGTAGCCACAAATCATTGCAAATAAATCTAAAGTAAGCAATTGTCCTACAATGGTGTTCTTTTCTTTTTCTTTCATAAAAGTCCCTTTATCAATCTTATTGTCTCTTTTAATTATAGAACAATAGCCTCCATTTCAGCATTAAAAATATTAAAGCTGGCTTTAGGCACTTAAGATATGGAAGTAACTTAAAACAATTCCTAAAATCAAAACAAACCAGATCATCTTAGTGGAGGTCACATGCTTCTTTCCTAGCAACCAGTAAACTAAAGCTACAAGTAAGACAGGTACTAAGGATGGCATAATTTGATTTAAAATTGTTTGCATCTTTAATGTTACTTTGCCTGCTCGATATACAAAAGGTACGTTCACGTTAACTACGGTTGGTATCAAAGCCCCAACGACGGTAACCCCAAGTAAAATAGCAGAGTCGGTAATTGCATTTAACTTACCTGAAGCAGAATCAATTAATTTTGCTCCCTGTGAATACCCGAGGTTTAAAAAGCCAAATCTTGTGAATAAAACAATCAAATTAACAATTATCCACAAGAAAGCTCCAAAAGGATTTCCTCGTAATCCCATATATGCACCAATTGATCCACAGATTGTAGGAATAATAGCGCCAAAAATTGTGTCTCCTACTCCAGCTAAGGGTCCCATTAATCCTGTCTTTAAGCCAGCAATTGTTTCTTTAGCTTTACTTCCTTGCTTTTCTTCAATTGCTAAATCCATTCCAATGATAAAGTTTCCATCAAATGCATTCACGTTGAAGAATTGGGACTGCATCTGCATCATTTCAACTAATTCTTCATCTTTGTACCAGCGCTTTAAAAATGGCAAAACAGTGTAAAAGTAACCGGGAGCCATCATTTTCTCATAGTTCCAAGATAACTGACTAGCCCAGAGCCAACGCCAATTTGCTCGAAAAAGGTCTTTTTTTGTTAATTTATTTGAATTAGTTTTCATATTCTCCCTCTTCATTTGTATATTCTTCACTCTCAGCTACTTTTTCTGAACTATTTTGTTTTGTATTTAATTTTTCTACTTCACGAGTGTAGTGGAGATAAGCTAAAGCGGCTCCCAGCAACGCTACCCCTAGCATTGGCATTTTTAAGTAAGCCGCTGCAATGAAGCCTATTGCTAAATAAGAAATAAATCTTTTAGTTGGTAAGTATCTAAGTAAAATTGCAATACCAACAATTGGCAAAATATGCCCCGATACTTTTAACCCATCAGTCAACCAAGCTGGAATTATTCGTAGAATTGCTTTAACAACATCATTTCCTACTACAAGTAAGATAAAAACTGGGATTGCACGTGAAAAGCCCCAGGTAAAAGTTCCCCACAATGCATTTCTTGCTGCCGCATTTGGCTTATTTTCTTTAATAAAAGTATCAATTCGATGTTGAAAAATAGTATTAGCAAATCTGGCTAAAACATCTAGTTGGACCATTAAGAGTCCTACTGGAACGGCCAAACCAATTGCAAACTGCACACCTTTTCCTGAAATAACGGCGTAAACTGTACCAACAATTGCACCAGTCATAAAGTCCGGCATTGAGGCTCCTCCATATGTTGAAACCCCTAAGACCATTAATTGGAGCGTTGCCCCAACTGCTAGCCCAGTTGTAATATCACCCATAATAATTCCTGAAATCATCCCAATTGCTAAAGGATTATTCACAATTGATACAGTTAATTGATCAATAATTGCCCAAAATGCTAGGCAAGTTAGTAATAAAATCTGCCACCATTGTATTGTCATTGTCTTATCTTCCCTTTACTTTTCTAATAACTCCATAAATTCTTCTTTGTCTTCTGCCGGCACCATTTGATGATAAAGATGACAACCATGCTCATTTAAGTAGTTAAAATTATCCACATCTTCTGCAGTAACAGCCACACTCTTCGCAACTTGACGTGAATCAGCCTTAGTAGACATATTTCCTACGTTAATTTCAGGTAAATTCACCCCATTATCAACCATTTGGCGTAAAACCCCAGGATTTTTAACTAACACTAAAACGGTTTGCCCCTTATATTTTCCTTCATTAATTCTTCTGGCTGCACCTTTAGCAGTCAAAATACTTAAGTGAACGCCATGCGGACATGCGGTCTTTAAGGCTGTTTTTTGAATATCATTTTTTACGATATCATCTCCAACTACCATAATTCGCGTTAATCGCAATGCATTTGTCCACATCGTCGCAACTTGTCCGTGGATAAGTCGTTCATCAATTCGAACGTTATGCATAGTTTGTGGTTCTACTTCCGCATTTTTATTTAATTCGTTACTTTGATGAGACTCTTTCTTGTTTGAGGTGGCCTTATCTTCAGTTGGCTTTCCAACAGGCGCTATATTTTCTTTAGCTTGTTTGATTGCTTCCTCCATCGGAGTTCCCATTACTGCTGCTAGCAAAAGTGGCAAACACAGACCGCTGTATACTTTTACTTCAGGATGTTCTTGCTGATAGCGTAATGCAGCGTTAGCAGGAGTTCCTCCGGCAATATCCACAATAATAGTTGGCACTTGTTCAAAACCTTCGGCAGTTTGAGCAATCTCATCAAGTAAATCATCTTGATTCATTGTTTGTTTAAAAGCAATCGCTTTTACATTTGATAATTTTCCTGCAATCATTTCACAGCTAGCTAGAGTTGCCTTAGCATATTCACCATGACTAACTATTAAAAAGTTATCCACATTTAATTCCTCCAGAATTCACAATGTTTATATTTTATCCTAATTGGTATATAAATTAAAGCTAAATATAGTGGTGTTTACAGCTGATTATTCAGCATTGGTATAGTTCAATTCTATTGTTTTGCGCTTGTAATCGTTATCATTGTTGATACAAAAAGAAGACCCTACTTGGCAAAAGTAGAGTCTTCTGAAGGAATATAACTATGAAAATTTTATTTAATGAAATATTATTTAAGAATTTAATTTTTGTTGATATATGAGGATTATAGGAAAATTTATTTTAATTACTTAGTAAAGCCAACATCGTACCAGCTGCTTGCTGATGGCTTAAGTGACCAGCCAGTTACCTTGTTGTTAACTGCAGTTACTGACCAACTGTTTGTGGTAGGTACAACATAGGCATTGTCATACATCCATTGTTGCCACTTATCAAATGCTTGTACACGGTACTTGTGGTTAAAGGCCTTAGTTGAATCAATGTTAGTAAGAAGTTTAGATTGAGTTGGAGAAACAAAACGAGCCATGTTGTATGGAGCACCTTCACTGTAAAGGTCCATTGGTGATGGTTCAGATGATAAACTCCAACCACCTTCAAAGACATCAATCTTAGGACTATCCGCTTGAACGTCTTGTACCCAAGAGTTGAATTCCATTGGACGACCACCAACAAATCTAGCATCTAAGCCGATCTTTTGCCATTGTTGGAGGTAGTTAGTCCAGATCTTTTCAGCGTTTGGTTGTGTATTACGAACAGCAACGTTAATAGTTAACTTCTTACCATTTGGTTGACGACGGTATTTTTCACCCTTCTTCTTCTTGTATCCAGCCTTGTCTAACAATTCATTAGCCTTCTTCAAGTTGTATGGGTATCCCTTGATACTCTTATCAGAAAAGTCGCCAAATTGTGCTGGGATTAATGTGTTAATTCTAAATGACAAACCATTGCCGTAACGCTTGGTAACAGCGTCAATGTTCATTGCATAAGCCATCGCCTTACGTAATGAGACATTGTTCATCTTAGCGTTCTTATCCTCAACGTTCTTGCCAGTCTTCTTGTCAAACTTACCTACTTTAAAGCCTAAGTAGTGGTAAGATAGAGGAATCTTACCAATGAAGTTAACGCCCTTAGTATCCTTAACATTGTTCCATTGAGTGTTAAGCACACCAGTAACATCAAACTTATGACTCTTAATAGCTTGAGAAACAGAGTTAGTTCCGATTACTTCCATAGTAACCTTGTCTAAGTTTGGCTTACCACGCCAGTAATGTTCATTTGGTACATAAGTAACTGATTGACCACGAACAACTTTTTGAACCTTGTATGGACCAAAGAAAAGTGGTTGTTTACGAACCTTATCATTTGATAAAAGTTTATCAAATGGAACGTCTTTCAAGTAGTGGTATGGTTCTGCACTTTCAAGGAAGTAACCATTACCAGATTGAAGCATACCTGGTTTCATTTCCTTAAAATGAAGTACAACTTTTCGACCATCTTCACCATTTGGCATTTCAATACCGGAAATCTTGTCGGCCTTACCTTTGTGATATTCATCTAAACCAACTAGGTTAGCTAAAGAATCCGTATATCTTGAAGTCTTGGTCTTAGGATTACCAACAATTTCGTAAGCATATTCAAGATCCTTAGCAGTTACTTGCTTACCGTCTGACCACTTAACGCCATCTTTAACTTCGATAGTAATTGTCTTAGCGTTCTTATCTAACTTAAAGGTAGCTGCGCCCTTGTTGTTAATCTTGTAGCTGTCATCAGTTGCAAATAAACTTTCTAAACCTGGCCCTTGAATTTCGTTGTCAGTTGAAGTGTCAGATAATTCTGGTAAGAAGATACCTGTGAAAGGTGAGTCACTTTCAATTGCGTACTTTAATGTTCCACCCTTTTTAACTTGTTTCTTAGGAACTGCCTCCTTAAAACTAACCTTCTTATCGCTTGCATTATTATTGTTGTTATTCCCACAAGCAGTTAAAGTTAAAGCTGCTCCAGATAAAACTGTAATAGCTCCTAACCATTTAACCTTTTTCATTTTTTCTCCCCCTTTGTGAGATGACTTATTTTTCTTGTTTTTGATTATATGATATTGAAATAAAAAAAACAATATAAAATTAAAATATTTTTTAATAAAATTTGCATTTTATTAAAAAGTAGATATTAATACACTTGTTTTCTTTAAGAAAATAATCTACTAGTTATAAAATTATTTAAAAGTTATAAAGAGTTATAAAATTAGAAAGTGAAACGTATGGACAACAATCCTTTCAATCCTAGTTTGTCTCACCAAATAATCAATAATCTTATTTCACTAGATTTAGAAACCATTAAACTTAGCTACAAACATATCTTTCAAAGAAAAAGAGTTCGTGCAAGCAATGGTAAAAGTAGGAAAAACTAGAGTTAAAGGCCAAGAAATTGGTAAAATAATAAATAAAAGTGCAAATTATTTAGCTGTTTATCGCGGAAAATTAATAGATGACCAAGTTATTAAACCTAATGGTTATGGCTACGTTATTTTCTTGTTCCCTCACTTCGATAAATTTATTGAGCAAGAAATGATCTTAAATGAACTATAAAAACTTCAAAAAAGCTGGTAATATTTTCATTTCAAACGAAGATATTACCAGCTTTTCTTTTATTATTTATTTTCAGTTTTTTTAATTTTTCTTTTAGGAGTAAAATTCAAAGCTAAAACTGCTGTAATTACTAAGGCTGTACCTAACCAGTCCATCCCTGACATCACTAAACCAAAGATTAAAACTGATCCAACAGTAGCCGATAAAGGCTCAAAGGCGTCCAGTAAACTAACAGTTGATGGCTTAACATAGCGTAAGGCATTCGCCATTATCTGAAATGGCAGAATCGTTCCGATAATAATAATTGCCCCAACCCAGAGCCACACTTTTGGCGTGACTGGAATGGCAGGAAAACTTGGATGAACAATTACCAAACCAAAACCAGCAAAGATCATCCCCCATCCAGTCAAAACTAAACTAGAAATTCTTTTTACAACTTTAACTGGAATCAAAGTATAACTTGCCTCACCTAAAGCAGATAATAGACCAAAAAACAATGCTAAAGGAGTAATAGCTAAATGATTAAAATTTCCATGTGTCGACAGCAAAAATACTCCAATAAACGCCATAATTGCTGCTAGAACATCTAATTTTCTTAAAACCTGCTGATGGGTCATCGCTAAATAAGCAAGGACGAAAAAAGGCCCGATAAATTGCAAGATTGTAGCAATCGAGGCATTTGCCATTTCAATGACAATAAAATAAAAAATCTGTACTGGTAGCAAGCCAAAAATACCATAGGCAATAATACGCAAGGTATTTTTCTTATTTTTTAAAACAGAAAATGGCTTTTGATGTAAAACTGACGCAATGATTAATAGAACAATCCCAGAAATAATTAATCTAACCTGCGTTAGCCAAATTGGTGTAATTCTAGAACTAATCTTAAATAAAGATTCCGCAAATAAACCTGAAATTCCCCACATTACAGCTGCCAATGCAGCTAAAATTGTCCATAGTCTACTTCTAGTAGCTTGCTTATCCATCCAACTTCTTCCTCACAAATAATAATTAATCTAAACCATCATAGCATAGGTATATAAGTAATCATTGGAATTTTGGTAAAAAAATACTGCTCAATTTTGACGTTAAATTGAGCAGTATTCTTAAAATTCAAATTAATCTAGATCTTTACCATCAGATTCAATTACTTTCTTGTACCATTAGAATGAATTTTTCGGCATTCTCTTCAGAGTGCCTTTTCCTTCATCGTCTCGATCAACATGGATAAAACCATAGCGCTTTGACATTTGCCCAGTTCCGGCACTAACTAAGTCATTACAACCCCAATAGTGTAGCCAATCAAATCAACGCCATCATCGCTAATTTTATCCACTGCGCCAAGGCCACTTTCAACAACCATCATTGGAATATCATAACGGTCATACATCACTTCAAGATAACATTGAAAACCATCTGGATCAGTTACCCAGCCCCATTCGGAATACTTCAAATATGGATTTTTAACACCCACAGCAAAGTTATCGCCAACTTTAAACTTCTTAGCACTTGTAAGAGCTAAAATAAGTGGTAAGAAATAGAAAAATCCATTTCCAATTGCATATAAAACTTCATAAGTACCGAAGTCTCAGAAAGCCAGCCAAAGGAAGCACACATTACAGTTAATCCCTTGATCATACCAGAAGCTGCCATTGGGCATGAGATTGCGGCTCCACCATCTGGATCACCTTATTAGTTAAATCGATGGTCGAAGCGTTTATTTCTTTAACTTGGTTAACCTCATCTTGATGAAAGTTCGCAATGAAACGTCTTTCAATTTTACTTTTATCAATCTTATCACCCTTTTTTAAGCCAAAGCCTATGCCTTTACCTAGGACTACTTGTTCTTGACCTTGATCGTCCTGAGCCAAGGCTGCACTATTATTAAATGTTTTAAGAAATATCATCCGACGAATCACCTTTATATAGAAAAAAGCTACCACAAACTAGAATATACCTATCTACATATATCATCTTTATTTGTAGTAGCTCAGACCTGATCGCATCAGTAATCCGCTTATTCGCAATAACTATAATAACGCTTACATATAATTGTGCCAATAAGTATTTAAATAAAAATACTTATTTTTATGCAACAAAAAAGAAGAGGCCTCTAGTCTCTTCTTTCTTTGTCTATATTTAGAAAATCAAACTTTTACAATATTTACTTGTCTCTACGCTTCTTATCAGCAGCTAATCCGAATAGACTACCTACTGCAGCAATAGCTAAGCCTAAGATACCAGTTGCATTTTCTGACTTAGCACCGGTTTGTGGCAATGTAGCCTTTTCAGAATGTTTAATTTGTTGTGCTGGAGTTGCAGAAGTCTTCTTTTCATTAGTTTCCGCAACATGCTTAGTGATAACTTGAGCAGTGTTGTTGCTGTTGTTTTCCTTTGCGACAGCATCGACATATACCTTAACTGTTAAGTCTACACTTGAACCATCTGGATAAGTTACAGTAATGACACCAGTGTGTTCACCAAGTGTATTGACATTTGGTACTTCTTTCCAAGTGTACTTAGTACCTACTGGCATTTCATCCTTGTTCTTAATAGCATCTGCTGGGTTTGGAAGAACGCCTAGAGTAGTGTGA
>Ga0137298_10411_pt1 | contig 36607 bp, 32 predicted proteins | sample RamsorincwithD2O_2_FD_97182 | JGI IMG/M metagenome (GOLD analysis project Ga0137298, IMG submission 97182) | Mouse cecal microbial communities from Vienna, Austria - Glucosamine amended with D2O | ecosystem: Host-associated > Mammals > Digestive system > Large intestine > Cecum | place: Austria...
GAGTTTCCAAAACGTTAACCCCTTTTACATTGTCCTTCTTGTTTGAGATGGCAAGCGGTCAGCCTAAATGACATCATTCCGCATGTGCGAGTGCCGTTTTTAGGTGCCGATTGTCTGATTCTAACAATCTCTCTTAAAAGATTGGGTATAGAGAGTAAGTATTCTTTGAATGAGGAAGTTGCGCGCTACTTTTGCAGCGTCGACAAAATAATCACCCGGCTTCAGGTACCGGAAGCCACAACACTTCTCATTTCAATGAATATTTCAGACCTTTTACAGAAACCCTTGTGGCAAATGACCGGCGAGGAATTCATGTTCCTCTCCAAAACTGCCTCTCAGAATGATGAGGCGAAGAATCACAACACACCCTCTCAATCAACATCTGAGAAGAAATATGTCTATGGAATTGACGGTATCGCTGAGATTTTCGGATGCAGCCGCCCCACAGCCTCGCGCATCAAGAAGAGCGGCAGGATTAATGCAGCAATCCGTCAGATCGGGCGCAAGATAGTGGTGGATGTGGAACTCGCCCTTACTCTTGCAGGGCAGAAGAAGGAGGCTCGCAGATGGATACGATGAATAACCCCCTTATCAGCTTCAACGCTGAGGCAGAGAACGGAGGCAGCCACCTGGGGGCAGACCCGGCGAAAATGCGTTATGAGAGGATGTGCAATGAAGCGCAGCTCGACATCGATAAGGAGGTGCCACCGCCGCCGGTTGCCATTTATATTGGCGATTCTCCGGCCTGTACCTTCGGTAATTTCAGTGCATCAATCGGTAAGCCCAAGGGCAAGAAGACCTTTAACGTGTCTGCGATGACGGCAGCGGCGATGACCAATTCCACAATCCTGAATTATCGTGGCAACATGCCTCCGAACCAGAACGGCATCCTCTACTTCGATACCGAGCAGAGTGCCTATCATGCGTTCCGTGTTTTCAAGCGCATTGCCACATTGACACGCAAGAGCAATCAGGAAATCAACGAGAGGATAAAGTATTTCGCCCTGCGCAAGTATTCTGTCGAAGACCGAATCGGGATGATAGACCATAAGATTCGAAACACCCCGGCTGTCGGGCTGGTAATCATCGACGGCATCCGCGACCTGATGCTTGACATCAACAGTCCGCGCGAGGCTACTCTTATAGTCAACTATCTGATGAATTGGACGGAGGAATTCAATCTTCATCTCCACACAGTCATCCACCAGAACAAGGGTGATGAAAACGCGCGAGGACACATCGGGACCGAAATCAACAACAAATCCGAGACTGTGCTCCGTGTCGAGAAAGACAAGAACGATGATGCCATCAGCACCGTCGAGGCCGTCTATATCCGAGATATTTCTTTCCCTCCATTTGCCTTCAGGATTAACGACGAGGCTTTGCCGGAACTCATCAAGGACTATGTGCCGACACCCGAAGCCAAAGGCAACGAGGCATGGGACCCGTACCACGACATATCCGAAGACACTCACCGCAGTGCTCTCGATTCGGCGTTTCCAAATCCGGAAACATTGCTGCGGCATGGCGAACTAATGGACGCGCTCCGTGACGCATACGCCGACGAGGATATCGAACTCAGCGATTACAAGCTCAAGATTCTGATAACCTTTCTAAAGAACAAACGGATGATAGAGCAGGTGGACAAGGGCAAGAAGAAGGGCAATCCATACCGCTACCTTCAGGACTTTTACTATTGAAAAAGTTAGTTGGATGAAGCGGGCCTATATATATACGACACTTCACCCAACCAAAATCCGATACGACAATGCCTAAACGTAGAGACGCCAAACTTGACATCGCCGACTTCCTTTTGGATGCGGCAACCCGGAATAGACCCGTTGTAGGAACTGCCGACGGAGCCGGTCAGCTTGCTGAATGTAGGGAGGATTTTAGTAATAAAATTCCGTAGCTTATTATGGCATTTTCATCCGATGTCTCCGACCTCACCCGAAAAAGCCATAAGGCATCGAGCCTCCTCCCGGCTCTATTTTGCGATTAATGCGGAATTTTATCATAACCAATAATTCAAGATAATATGACTACACAATATGCAGTGTGCCACATGGAACGTGGCGCAGGCAACGATTCGGGCATGTCCTGCCACATCGAGCGTAAGACCGCCGATGGCAAACCACACATCCCCAGCAACGCTGACGAGAGCAGAACACACCTCAACCGTGAGCTTATCACCCTCCCCGAAGGCGTTCAAAACCGCAGTCAGGCGATTCAGCACCGTATTGAGACCGCCGGACTTCAAAGAAAAGTCGGCAAAAACCAGACCCGTGCCATCCGTGTGCTTCTGACCGGCTCGCATGAGCAGATGATGGCTCTTGCAAGCGACGGGCGTCTTGATGACTGGTGTAGAGCCAACATCAAATGGCTGCAAGATACCTTCGGCGAGGATAACCTTGTGTCATGTGTTCTTCACATGGACGAGAAGACTCCCCATCTCCATGCGACTGTGGTGCCTGTTGTATCGGCTCCGCGCAAGCGTCGAGAGCGCGAGGGCGAGCAGAAGTATAAGGAGAAAGATCCGGCACCGAGACTATGCGCCAATGAGCTGATGACACGCGGCAAGCTCCGGCAATATCAGGATACTTATGCACAGGCGATGGCCGAATTCGGATTGAAGCGTGGTGTCGTGGCGAGTGGTGCGAGACATCAGACCCAACAGCAGTACAACCGTCAGCAAGCACTCGAACTACAGTCAGACATCGAAAGACTGACAGCCGAGATTGAGAAACTTACGGCTGAGAAGGTAAAGGTGGAGAAAGGAGCGAAGGACGGTAAGAACCGCATCCTCTCATGGCTTGGCACCGGGGAACTGCCGAAACTGGAGAAGGAAGTTGCCGACAAGGACAAACAGATCGCCGCATTGCAAAAGCGACTCACCGACATGCAGAAGCGGTATGACAGTCTGAAAGCCGATTCGCTTCGTGAACACAACTCTTACCAAAAGGAAATCGACGCGACGACCAAACGAGCTGCCGAATGGGAGAGCCGTAATAATGCCGAACACAACCGGGCGAAAGAACTGCACCGCCTGGCATATCCCGAACGATACCGCCTTTCATCAGGAGCAGAGCTTGTAAGCGGATGGATTCCCAATCGTATGTATCCCAGTCTGTCAATCACGACGCTGTTTCATGGCAACGAGTTCAGAAACACCTCTTATAATCTGTCTCAGATTCTTCTCGACAAGTACGACAGCGGTGCGTTAACTCTTCATGAATTGGTCAACGAACTGTTTGATCCGTGGGAGCAGGTCGATGAATCACAGCACAGCCTTCTTGCCGTCATGCTCCAAACTGCCGCCGGAGGAATCCCGACGCCTCATGTCGGCACCGGCGCAGGCGGACCATCTTCCGATTTGCAGTGGAACGAGAACGACAAAGATAAACTCCGAAAGCCGAAGTTCAAAAGTATGAGATAATGCATGATGAGAATATCTTTATTAGCCCGATGATACAGGATACAATCGCGAACACGAGATTAGATAATTACGCCATTGTAATATCATACATTCTACACTGAACTTTCTATGTGAAATATACTAAAACGTGAATAATATCACACAATAACTCATTGAATAGAAATGACAGTGGTATTTAGTTTTTATATGAATCTAAAAATTTGTAAATTTGCATTCATAGATGGTATTTAGAGAATTATGAATAAACCTCTTCCCATTCCGAACAGAGAAGTTAAACATGATTTCACCAATGGTACTGTGAAAACGGGAGAGTAGGTAATGCCAACAGTTCTATCCGAAGACCCGCCGGAAGTTAGGTCGCTTAATATTAACTACAGAACCAATTCCCATGAATAAATTTTTGTATTTTTGGAAATAGGTGACTGGCTTTGTTAGGTAGCAATGCCAGTCACTGGAGGAAGCCCTGAACAATGACAAAGTGTAGTGTGGCATTTCGATTACTTCGGGATTGCTCGACATGGCGTTAGGAACGGGAGTCTTATTCTCGGCGCTGATAGCCATCATCATGATGTGCTGGAAAGCTATGAGGAGTTGTGATTGACGGAGCAATCCGTCAAAGTAGAGAAATCGAATTGTCGATTGGGTGGGTTGGTGGGCATACTATATAAATTCAAACATTGGCGCAATATATAACTTTTAACAAGCATATTCGTGTGAGATATAATTATCAGGAATCAAGATTATGCATTTAAGGAGATTCTTATTTTCAATTATTTCATTTGAATTATGGCTCTTTTAAATGAGGTCGCTCAATGCTCTGTTGGATTACTATAGATTAAAACTGTATCTTCTTTATAAAAACAATAAATCGAGGGACTGAGCGTTAGAATTATATGTTAAATATATTAGTAAATGACAAGCATTCTGAAAACGGCTCAAACAATTTTTATTGCTTGTTTAATCAGATTGTACTCACTCCAACTATTTTTAATGACCAGACCCATTTTTTACAAATTACAAATATCAAAGATGGGTATTTTAAACTTCAAATATCTGAAAAGTCAATTTCAAAACTCCAATGTATAGATTTAGAGGGAGCCGTTTGGGAATGCGTTAGTATCACTAATCAGAACAATATAATTATCAGAATCAAAAGCAAAGGCATCGTAGAGGAATACGTTGTTGAATCAATGAAAATTTTTTCCAAATATGACCGAAGAATAAATTGTTTTAGTTCGAGAGCCGGGATACAAATACGCTATCTACAAACGGACAATAGTGTTAAGAAAGATTATGATAAATCATTCTTTAGTGATAATGTAGAAATTATAGATATAAATCAAGATGTAGAGCAAATAATTGTATTACCGTATTCCGATCCACGTTGTCTGAGTTTTAATTTTAAAGAATACGGTATTAATATCAACACGATAGGTTCTCGTCCTTCTTTTGACCCATATAAACCAGAAGGTTATGGCTTAACAACGCCAATTTATGAGTTGCCGATAGAAATAGATTGGAAGAATTTATATGTTGGGATTGAGATTAATAAGTGCATATTCTCTGAAACCTATGAATCTATATCTCATGCCTCAATGGATCCAGGTCCAGAAACTCATTACATATCTACCAACTGGCATCTGAAAGCGTTAGTGGCATTTTCTACAAAGTCAGATTTGAATAAATTCTTAAGTCGTTATCCTAAACGTGAATGTACTTTTATGGATTCATATTTTTTAACTCCATTTTCTAAAGAAAATCAACGACTTGTCTTTACATTTGGGACTAAACCCAAAAATAAAACCATATTAGAAAAGGAATTAAATATAACATTTTACGAATATTGGCAGTAACCTCTTTTGTTCAAAAATGAGAAGAAATAAGTTAGCAGTCGTAGTTTTCTTAAATCCTTTTCATGATTATCTCCAATACTTCGTTGAGTTTGTCGGTCGGGAGCCGCTTGATGTACTCGGCGCGGGCATCGAGGTTGCCACGTATGTGGGCGAGGACAGCGAGGTGGGTATTGGCAGAGGCAGTGTCACCTTCGAAGATTTCAAGATACGTTTCGCGGGTAGGCAGACCGAGCCGAATACGCTCATCATCTGTGATGGCGTGGTCGAAGACTGTCTCAACTCCTATGTGTGCGTTCTCATTGAGGATGCTCATCTTATCCCTTTTGCTTTCATCGTCGAACTTGACATACTTCATCATCATGTCGGCGGTCGTATGACCTGTTACAGCACGAATATCTTCCGGCGACATACCTTTGCGCAGACACATCGTTACGAATGTACGCCGTGCCACATGAGATGTCAGCAACTCATACTTCGGACGCACCTCCCTGGTCTTGGTGCGTCCGCTCTGCTTCTCTGTTATCCAGTCGCCAATCATACCAGCGAGTTTACCGACCTCTTTGAGATGAGAGTTGTATTTCTGATTGGATATAGTCGGGAAGATATGCGGATCATCTTCATCGGGAGCCTTCGGATATTTAGCAAGTATTCGCAATGCTTCCGTTGCCAATGCGAATCTCTGGCGATGGTTGGTCTTTTTTGATATTACATCCAGAATATCACCGCTGACATTAGACCATCTCAGAGCGATGACATCAGAGAATCTAAGTCCGGTATAGCAGGCGAACACGAATATATCGCGTGTTCGGTCGATAGCTTTTCTCGATGTCGGGAACGTCTGAATAGCAACAAGCTCCTCCTCGCTCAATGCATACAGGTTAATTGTGCTGTCAGATTTCGTTTCATCATGGAACCTCTGAGAATATGCCTGATATGCCACATTCCTGTTATACCCCTTCTTCGTGGCCCAGTTGAAGAATCCCTTGATGGTTTTCATGGACTGATGGGTGTAGTTGTTCGACAAGCCCTTCCCGATAAGGAACAATTCAAAGCGAGCCAGTAAATCATCATTGACATCCTCAAAATACAATCCGCTCTTGAAATCATTGAGGTGTCTTAACATGGTCTTGTGTTTTGTGAGCGTACCTTTGGTCCATTGTGCTGTAGCGGAAGACGATTTGAGTTCGTTTTCCCTTTCATCAATCAGGAGCTGGTACACCTGGGCTACTGTAAGCCTCGTTGACTTCTCCTCATTGAGTAATCGTTTAAGCTCATCACGAACAGTTGTAGGAGTAACTTCTTCCTCCTTGAGTTCAAGCCGGGAAAAGGCATCATCAACCGCGGATGCAATCTTCACAAGACGCTGATTAATGTCAGCAGCCGAAACATCGTCGGAATTGAAATTATTGCGCCTTACTCTCTGTACCTTTTCATCCCACTTTGCGAGGGCAATACGGTATCCGGAATAATACCATATACGCTTGCCACCAAAAGTTATGTCGGCGTTGATTGGCAGTTCTTCGGGAAGATTGCCGTTTTTATCCTTGCGCTTTTCCAATCGGAAGCTGACGCGATGCTTGTATTTATCCATGAGAGAAATTTTTTTGTATGGGTTGAATGTATCTCTGTTTTACACATACAAAATTACATACAAAAATCGGTTTAATCAAGGAAATTCAATAATATTTTATTTAATGCAATACTTGGGTTAATTCGCCGTATATCAGCGTATTTAATACAAAACTTGACATCATTATGATAATATATTTTACAATGGTTTCAAGTACCTGTCTTTCCGCTAATTAGCTTGCTTATCAAGCATTTGTAAAATCTACACCCAATATTACACCCAGAAATGGCAGTAATATTGGGTGTTTTATTATCATCAAATGATACGATGTTTTGACAACTTAGTGGTGCCGGATTATTTAATGTCATTTAACATCACGTAATCCTCGTGAGACTTTGCTCGCCTCAAAAAAATCATCGCTATGTTTGGATATATCAAATATTGTTTGTAATTTTGCGAACAACAAATAAAAATGATATGGCAAAATTAGAGATAACACTCGAACAGGAGCGTCTTGCGAGGTTTGCAAAAGCGATGGGGCATCCCACGCGGATAGCGATTCTCAATTTTCTCGCTCAGAGAAACGAATGTTTCTTCGGAGATATACATGAGGTGCTTCCGATTGCGAAAGCCACAGTATCGCAACATCTGAGCGAGTTGAAGGAGGCCGGTCTGATACAAGGCACCATTGAGCCGCCCAAAGTAAAGTATTGCATCAACGTAGAGAACTGGAAACTTGCCCGGCAACTGTTTTCACAGATGCTTGACGACTGCTGTCCCTCAAAAAAGAATAGCTGCTGCTCGTAAGCACTATTTTTTTATTTTCAATGTTCGTAATTCGGCAAATAACAATCTAAATTAAATGATAATCACATGAAAAAGTTACTGATGTTTTTCGCCCTTATGATAGGGCTGGTGTCGTGCGGAAGCGGGGATAATACCGCCGCTGCGAAATCTCCTGAAAAGGATAGAGTGGAAGTGATATATTTCCACGGCAAACAACGCTGTGCCACCTGCATGGCTATCGAGAAAAACGCTAAAGAGGTAGTAAATACTCTCTTTGCAAACGAGCTGAAAAACGGCACTGTCGTATTCAAGACCGTGGATATATCTACCCCGGAGGGAGAAAAAATCGCCGACAAATACGAAGTTACATGGTCTTCTCTCTTTGTCAACAAATGGAAAGACGGTAAGGAGAGCCGTAACAACCTCACTGAGTTTGGCTTCGGGAACGCCCGTAAAAATCCTGACGGCTTCAAGAAAGGTCTTGCAGACAAAATCCGCCAATCATTGAAATAATGGACTGGTTACAGACTTTACTTGACAATAGCACTGCTCCGGCTCTGACCGCGTTCCTTCTCGGATTGCTCACTGCTATCTCACCGTGTCCGCTTGCCACCAACATAGCTGCAATAGGCTACATCAGCAAGGATATAGAGAACCGCAGACGTATTTTCCGTAATGGTGTCCTTTACACTTTAGGACGAGTTGTCTCATATACCATCCTTGGCGTCATCCTTATCTCTATTCTGAAAGAGGGTGCAAGCGTGTTCGGGATACAAAAGGCAATAGGGAAATGGGGCGAGCTGCTGATTGGGCCGCTGTTGCTGCTTATCGGGCTTTTCATGCTGTTCGGGCATAAGCTCAATCTGCCTCAGTTCGGCTTCGGTGGCAACGGTGAAGGTCTTGCCCGAAAAGGGGGATGGGGAGCATTGCTGCTCGGTGTTCTGTTCGCGATGGCTTTCTGCCCTACAAGCGGAGTGCTGTACTTCGGTATGCTGATACCGATGTCGGTAACGGCAAGCGCAGGCTGGCTTCTGCCGGTTCTGTTCGCAATAGCCACCGCACTTCCCGTGCTTGCCGTAGCCTGGATTCTCGCTTTCAGCGTTGAAAAGGTCGGTGAGTTCTACGGCAAACTACGCACTGTTCAGAAATGGCTCAACATTATTGTCGGAGTCATTTTCATATCAGTAGGCATTTACTACTGCATAATGATGTATCTCTAAAAATGTATAAACTGTAAAAACGAAAAATCATGGATAAAAAAGAATCTAAGAAAGGCTTTTGGTCAACCCTCTTCGCACCTAAAAAGAAAAGTTCTTGCTGCTGCAACAGCAACATCATCGTGGATGAAGATGTAAAACCCGTGCAGTCATGCGGATGCTCCGACGATTCAACCGAAGCCGCTGAAACCTCATGCTGCGCCACGGCTCCCGGCGTAAAAGTCAGCGAGGTGCTTGTTCTCGGTCCCGGCTGCGCCAAATGCAAGCAGACCTACAATGTGGTCGAGCGTGTGATTGCTGAGAACGACTTAGATGTCAAACTATCCAAAATAGAGGATATAGTCGAGATGATGAGTTATAACATAATGACGACGCCGGCGGTGGTCGTTGACGGGACAGTAAAAATCAAGGGACACGTTCCGACAGCTGACGAAGTGAAGAAGGCACTCGGAATATAATCTGAACACGACAGGTAAAGTCATGAACACAAGAAAGGAAGTCAAATTTCTGATATGGACTGTTGTCATATTTCTGACAGCGTTCTTCATGCCCGTCAACAGCGAAACCCTGTTGACGGCGATACACTCCACACTTGATCTTGCCAAGTGGTATGCCCGTGAGCATATCGTACTCTGTCTTCTCCCGGCATTCTTCATAGCCGGTGTGATTGCTGTGTTCGTAAGTCAGGGTGCGGTGCTGAAATATTTCGGTGCAAATGCAAGGAAATGGGTGTCATATACCGTGGCTTCAGTATCGGGAGGCATCCTTGCCGTGTGTTCATGCACTATTCTCCCGTTGTTCACAAGCATATATAAACGTGGAGCGGGTCTTGGTCCGGCAATAGCGTTTCTATATTCCGGTCCCGCCATCAGCATACTCTCGATAATCCTCACAGCCCGTATCCTCGGACTGGAAATGGGACTTGCCCGCATAATCGGTGCCGTTACGTTTGCTGTGGTAATCGGGCTTGTGATGTCGTTCATCTTCCGTAAGGAAGAACGAGATAAAGAGACGGCACAGATGAATATAGTACCGCCACCGGAGAAACGCCCGCTTTGGCAGACCGCTGTGTTCTTCTTTACACTTGTGGCAATCCTTGTGTTCGCCAACTGGGGCGCACCGGCGGCAATCGACCGTGGCATCTGGGCTGCAATCTACGGGGCTAAATGGTGGATAACATCTGCCCTTGCAATAGTTCTGTGTGTGATACTTGTGAAGATACTCCACCTGAAAGCCCGATGGATTATCCTCGGAGCTGTCGCCGTTGCTATTTCAGCTTTTGTTGCCAATGTTTTCATTCCCGATGCAAAACTGGCACCCCTTGTACCGATGATTGTTGCTGTCGCTGTGCTTGCCGTCATATTGTTATGCGACAAAAACGATGATGAAAACCGCGAGTGGGCGTTATCTTCATGGGGATTCGCCAAGCTGATACTGCCGTTGCTTGCAGTCGGAGTATTGACGGCCGGATTTCTGCTCGGCTCAACGCATGACGGTATAGAACTACCCGGTATTATTCCAAATAGCTGGGTTGAATGGGCAGTCGGCGGCAATTCGTTACTATCAAACTTCTTCGCAAGTTTCACAGGTGCGTTTATGTATTTCGCCACTCTTACCGAAGTGCCGATTATTCAGGGACTGCTTGCTTCCGGCATGGGTAAAGGCCCCGCTCTTGCCCTGCTGCTCGCCGGCCCGTCGCTGTCGCTTCCGAATATGCTTGTCATAAGAAGTGTGATGGGTACGAAAAAGACTGTGATATATGTCGCTCTTGTAATTGTCATGGCAACCATTTCCGGATGGGTTTACGGTTATTTCTTCTAAATCGAATGAAAAATGAAAGTATTGATTCTATGCACCGGCAACAGTTGCCGCAGTCAGATGGCTCACGGCTTCCTCCAGTCGTTTGACCCGAATATAAAGGTATTTTCAGCAGGAACGAGACCGGCTGAAAGAGTCAATCCTCGTGCCGTAGAGGTAATGAAGGAAAGAGGCATCGACATCAGCGGCCATACGCCGCACAATGTTGATGAATACCTTAAGGAGTCCTGGGACTATGTCATAACTGTATGCGGAGGCGCCAACGAAAGTTGCCCGTCATTCGTCGGCAATGTAAAGCATCGTATTCATATCGGTTTCGATGATCCCTCCGATGCTGTCGGCTCTGAAGACTACATCATGAGCGAATTTCGTCGTGTGCGTGACGAAATAAAGGACCGATTCGAAGAATTTTATAAGAAGAATTTGAAATGAGTAAGGAAAACAAAGGGATAGGATTTTTTGAGCGATACCTTACAATATGGATTACGCTTTGCATCATTGCCGGTATTGCCATCGGTCAATGGATCCCCGCTGTACCTGAGACATTGGGTAAATGGGAGTATGCCAATGTATCCATCCCTATCGCTGTCCTGATATGGCTGATGATTTATCCCATGATGCTCAAGGTGGATTTCCAGAGTGTCAGGAACGTCGGTAAGCGTCCGAAAGGAATACTGATAACCTGTGTCACCAACTGGCTTATAAAGCCGTTTACCATGTTTGGCATTGCCTGGTTCTTCTTCGTAGTATTTAAGACATTTATTCCAACAGCACTTGCCGACCAATATCTTGCTGGTGCTGTTCTTCTTGGTGCTGCTCCATGCACCGCGATGGTGTTTGTATGGAGTTATCTTACAAAGGGAGATGCGGCCTATACACTTGTTCAAGTCGCGGTAAATGACCTTATAATTCTGGTGGCTTATGTTCCGATAGTAGGATTCCTTCTCGGTATCGGAGGTATCGCTATTCCTTGGGCGACACTAATACTATCAGTCGTATTGTTTGTGGTAATTCCGCTTGTCGCTGGAATAATCACAAGGATATTAGTAGTCCGCCGCTATGGAATTGATTACTTTAATACTGTATTTGTCAACAAATTCAACAAGTGGACCATTATTGGTTTGTTGCTTACGCTTATAATACTTTTCTCTTTTCAAGGGAAAACGATCCTTTCAAATCCTTTTCATATCGTTTTGATTGCTGTCCCATTGATATTACAGACCTTCTTAATATTCTTCATTACTTATGGATGGGCTAAAGCATGGAAACTCCCACATAATGTTGCAGCTCCGGCAGGAATGATAGGAGCAAGTAATTTCTTTGAACTGTCGGTTGCCGTAGCCATCTCTCTATTCGGAGTACAGTCAGGCGCAGCGCTTGCTACAGTTGTGGGAGTATTGGTAGAAGTGCCGGTGATGCTCACATTGGTTAAGATTGCAAACAACACAAGAAAATATTTTAAAAACTGATGATATGAATACATTACTCGATACCCTTTGGTATTTCTGCTATATCACGGTTGAGCTTGTCGTATTGTTCATCGTGATAACGGCGATTGTTGAGATTATCCTGATGTATATTCCTCAGGAGAAGATCAGCAAGAAAATTGAAAAGGCCGGATTCTTCGGAAATGTTATAGCCGCAGGATTCGGAGCACTCACGCCTTTCTGTGCATGTTCTACTCTCCCCATGACTGTAGGTTTCCTCAATGCCGGCGTACCTTTCGGAGCCACGATGTCATTCCTTATTGCATCTCCGTTGCTTAACCCGATTATTATAGCAATGTTGGGAGCATTGGTAGGCATCAAAGCTATGCTCATATATGTGGCGATTGCCTTCCTCTGCGCTGTGTTCTTCGGCTGGGGATTGCAAAAAGTAGATGCTCAGAAATATGTCAAAAACGTAAGGTTGAAAAAGCAATCCTGCTGTTCGGCTGGTGAAAAGCCCATTGAGGCCAAGAAGCTCCCGTGGAGTCAGAAAATAGCTATAGCACTTCGTGCCGGATGGGACACGCTACGCCAGATTTTCTGGTATCTTATAATCGGTGTTGCATTAGGAGCTGTGATATACGGATATATGCCAAGCGACTGGGTGTTGAAAATCGCCGGACCGGACAATCCATTCGCTGTACCTGTCGCAGCCATCATCGGAGTGCCACTTTATATCCGTGCAGAGACCGCAATACCTATCGGCGTAGCATTAATGGGCAAAGGCATGAGTGTCGGGGCTGTGATAGCGCTTGTTATCGGTGGCGCAGGCATGGCAATTCCGGAAATGTCGATGCTTGCAAGTATCTTCAAAAAGAAACTTGTCGCCATGATTGTCGCTGTAATATTCCTGACGGCTGTAATCTCAGGGTATCTGTTTAATATTCTCCTGTAATCCTATATAATTAACTGAATATTTGTCAGTAGTATTCATCCGACTCCAAACTTCCTTATCGCCGTCCTTTGAACTTCGTTTTTTGGAATTTGTTCTTGTCGTTATCGTTCCAAGGCAAATCGGAAGAGGAACCGCCTGCGCCGGTGCCGACATGCGGTGTCGGGATTCCTCCGGCGGCTGTCTGGAGTGCGATGGCGAGAAGGCTGTGTTGTGATTCATCCACCTGCTCCCACGGTTCAAAAAGCTCGTTGACCAATTCATGAAGAGTGATTGCGCCACTGTCGTACTTGTCGAGAAGATTCTGAGACAGATTATAAGAGGTGTTCTTGAACTCGTTGCCATGAAATAGCGTGGTAATTGACAGACTGGGGTACATACGGTTGGGAATCCAGCCGCTGACAAGTTCTGCTCCAGATGAAAGACGGTATCGTTCGGGATATGCCATGCGATGCAATTCCTTCGCCCGGTTGTGTTCGGCATTATAACGGCTCTCCCATTCGGCAGCTCGTTTGGTTGCCGCGTCGATTTCTTTCTGGTACGAGTTGTGTTCACGAAGCGAATCGGCTTTCAGATCATCGTACCGCTTTTGAATCTCGGTGAGCTGCTTTTGTAATGCGGCAATCTGTCTGTCCTTATCAGAAACTTCCTTTTCCAGCTTCGGCAGTTCCCCGGTTCCGAGCCACGACAAGATACGGTTCTTGCCGTCCTTCGCTCCTTTCTCGACCGTATCCTTTTCGGCTGCGAGTTTCTCAATTTCGGCTGTCAGTCTTTCGATGTCTGACTGTAGTTCGAGTGCTTGCTGACGGTTGTACTGCTGCTGGGTCTGATGTCTGGCACCACTCGCAATGACACCGCGTTTCAATCCGAATCCGGCCATTGCCTGCGCGTATGTGTCCTGATATTGCCGGAGCTTACCGCGTGTCATCAACTCATTGGCGCATAGTCTCGGTGCCGGAGCTTTCTCCTTATACTTCACTTCGCCCTCGCGCTCCCGGCGCTTGCGAGGAGACGATACAACAGGCACCACAGTCGCATGGAGATGGGGAGTCTTTTCGTCCATGTGAAGCACACATGACACAAGGTTATCCTCGCCGAAGGTGTCATGCAGCCATTTGATGTTGGCACGGCACCAGTCATCAAGGCGACCGCCGTTTGCAAGAGCCATCATCTGCTCATGTGTGCCGGTCAGAAGCACTCGGACGGCGCGGGTCTGGTTTTTGCCGACTTTTCTTTGAAGTCCGGCGGTCTCAATACGGTGTTGAATCGCCTGAGTGCGGTTGTGAACACCGTCCGGGAAAGTGATAAGTTCACGGTTGAGGTATGTTCTGCTCTCGTCGGCGTTGTTGGGAATGTGCGGTTTACCCTCGGCGGTCTTGCGCTCGATGTGGCATGACATGCCCGAATCGTTGCCTGCGCCACGCTCCAGGTGGCACACTGCATATTGTGTAGTCATATAATCTTGAATTAAATTGGTTATGATAAAATTCCGTATCAATCGCAAATGAGAGCCGGGAGGAGGCTCGATGCTTGATGGCTTTTTCGGGAGAGGTCGGAGGCGTCGGATGAAAATGCCATAATAATCTACGGAATTTTATTACTAAAATCCTCCCTACATTCAGCAAGCTGACCCGCTTTGTCGGCAGCTCCTACAATGGGATTATTCCGGCTTGCCGTATCCAAAAGGAAGTCGGCGATGTCAAGTTTGGCGGCTCTTTGCTCCGGTGTTGCAATCGGATATGCTGAGAAACATAAGGACTGTCGCAAGGCCTAAAAATGTTCAGGGCTAAGCCGACAATCCGGATTTTATGATTAATTTCGCGGAATATGACAATGATTCTCCGTCGACACTGCGTTACGGAATAAATTCCATGACTCAAATGAAAACGGAATAAACTCTACAACTTAAATGAAGAAGGTAATAGTTATCGGTTGTCCCGGTGCGGGGAAAAGTACATTTTCAAGGAAACTTTCCGCAAAGACCGGTCTGCCAATACATTATCTCGACATGATATGGCACTTGCCCGACAAGACCACTCTCTCTCGAGATGAATTCATAAAGCGTCTTGACGAGATAGTCGCCCAACCTGAATGGATTATCGACGGCAACTATCTTCACACACTTCCGCTCCGGCTAAGCCACTGCGATACAGTGTTCTACTTCGACCTGCCGTTCAACATCTGCCTCGCGGGAGCCGAAGAGCGTGTAGGCCGCAAACGTGAGGATATGCCTTGGAGCGAGGAAACTATGGACCCGGAATTTCGTCAATGGATCATCGACTTTCCCACGCAACAGGCCCCGGTAATCGACCGGCTGCTCAACGACTGTAACGCCGGCGTCAATGTAATCGTGTTTCATTCGAGAGAAGAGGCCGACAATTTCATTGAAATGTTGCCCGATCGACCAACGTTACGATAGTGTGCACGACATTATAAGGCGGAAATTATTGTCGAGTCGTAACGTGATTGTTTTATTAGCCGAAAACTCATTGAATTTTACATTTCCAAGCAATGTCATTCTCAAATCACGCGAAACGGCGCTCCCTTCGTTTATACGGGAAAAGCCGTTAACAAATGTGAGGCTGAATGAATAGCTCTTGCGATTCCCTGCCGCATTAAACGCGTCGGGATTCAGCTGCATGGCCATTGCCGACTCTTCCAGCATTGACTGTTGAAGCGCCTGCATTATGTAAGGGACAAGGCTCGTCCAAATGTCGACATAGAGATTTTTACGCATAACCTTAATATTTTTATGCCACGCAAAGCCGTGAATTTATCGCCGAAACCATTTCACCTGCATCGTCACATCCAAGCATATATTTCCTGCCGTCACGCAGCGTGACAACCATGAGCACAATAAGCATCAATCCTATAGCAATACACCAATAAGGCATGTCGTCCTTAGTGTATTTAAGCACATAGAGCAATACGATGATAGCCGATGCCGACAGCATCGTAGACCACGTACTGAATTTCACCTGCTTCTTCATTAATGAAACATTTTAATTTATTGCACTACAAATATATGACTAATATTTGATTCCGTAAAGGATATTCCCGTAAATTAAAGACGCTTCATCTCCTCTTCATTGGCCGCCCTACCCTTGTATTTATTCTGACGGGGATTAAATCGATAGATGACATTCAACGCTATGCCGCGTTGGTTGTAACTCTGGCGTTTGTCGACAAATATCCCGAATGTATTCATTGTCCAGTTGTTATTGGCAGTATTGAACAGGTCGGTTGCCGACAGTTTCAGCGTTAGCGAGCGGTTAAGCATTGTCTTGCCTATCGATGCATCCATCATGAAGGGCGATGAAGCAAATCGGTTGGTGTGCATGTCACCCTGCGACTGGCCGCTTATGTTGGCGGTTATCGACCACCCGTGAGGTAAGGTGAAAGTGTTGTCGAAGTAGTAGGACATAATCGGCTTGTTGTAGCATGTGCCGTCAATGTCGAGCCACTGCTTGTAGATGCCGGCCGTGACATTGGGAGTCCAGAACTTAACCGCCCTACTCCATATAAGGTATAGGCTGACCGACGACACATCGATATTGACAGGATGCATCATCAACTGCAGGTTGTGGGCCGGATAGAGCTGCTTGACAAATGCATAGGTGTCGATGCTGCGCGTCAACGATGACTGAAGCATGAAGTCGCCGCACATTGCAAACAGTTGCACATCATGCATCCTTTCGTCGCGAAGAGCCGGATTTCCGCCCTCGATTTCATGAAGACCCACATAATTGAGCGCCCCTGTAAGTTGTGAATATGAGGGCTTGACTGTAGCCATCTTATAGCTCAGGCTCACCTGGGCACGGTCGTTGAACGTGTAACTGAGCGACAGGTCGGGAGTGAGCAGGTTGTCGCGTCGGCTCACATCGTTATCACGCTTCCCGTCGACGCTGAAGTCATAGTCGACATACTCGTAACGCAATCCCAGCGACATGCTCAGCCGATTGAATGTCCTGCGCCACGATGCAAACGCCGCAGCCGATGCCTGCCGGGCGTTGGTAAACGACGACGGAATATAGGATTCCACATCTTGATTCAGCATCATGTAGTCGAGTTTGGTGCGTGTGTAGGTAGCCTGGGTGCCTACCGTAAAATCGCCGTGGGCAAGCGGGAAGTCAAGGCACAACTTACCGGCCCACAATGTAGAGCGCCGATGGTCGGCCGAATTTACTGCGGCATCGGTTGTCGCCGGATATGTGACGGCGACTTGATTGTCGACGGCCGAGGATCGGAAATCGCCGTCGAAATGAAGCAGATAGCGGTCGGAGAATGTATTGTCGTAATACATCGACACATAGTGGCTTCTGCCCCGGATGTCCCGGTTGATGATTCGCGACACAGGCGATTGGTCATTAAGCCATTCGGTGCCGGTGTTGGAAAACTTACCCCGCTCGGGACTGAAGCGGTAATATGCCCCAAACGACAAGGCATCCTTTGAATAGTTGAATCCGCCCTTTACGCTTCCCGTATTGGTGGGATAGCGGTTGTTCTGCGAACTACCCACCGTAGTAGTTTCTCCGTTATATTTCAATGTGTTGACAGTACTCCCGTTAACCACCGTATTATCGTGATTGAACGCTCCCGACAGAAAAAAGTCGTAAGCTCCCGCCCTATAGTTCAAATCGGCCAAATCTACCAGCGACCATTTGCGCCTGCGCTTAAGCGTGAATTGATCGGTGACCGACAATCCCTGCAGGAAGTCACGCCGTGTGGTTATTTTTATCACGGCATCGGTAGTGCTGCTGTACCTTGCTCCGGGAGCCATAAGCAGTTCCACCCGCTTTATGTTGCCCGACAACAACTGCTGCAGCTCCATGTTGTCACGCATCGGACGGCCGTCGATGTATATCTCCGTGTTGCTGCGCCCTACTACACTCACCGTGCTGTCGTCAACCTTTATCATGGGCAATTGCGCGAGCACATCAAGAGCATTGCCGAGATTGCTGAGATTGGATCCGGCGATAGTTGAAACGAGAGTGGAGCCTTCAAGTCTTGTGGCCGGTTGCTTGGCCGTAAACACTATCTCCTGAAGTTCCCGGTTAAGACTGTCGGCCGATTCTTGATTCTGCGCATTGGCGGTCGACATTGCAATGATTGAAGCTAATGTGACTAAAACTTTAATGTTCATGAGTGTGATGTAATTTTTTGCACAAAATTACTCATGAATCATGGGTGACGCCAAAATAAAAGTCTGACATCACAGCCCGCAAAACACTAAATATAAGCCATTTACCGAATCACATTCACTTATTTCCTGACACGCGTTGATTCAGGTCAAAAAATCTCCAAAATTTGAGGATATGGGTTGTCGGCAATCGCCTTTACGCGCATTTTAAGTCGTGACTTACGCTTATAGACCACATCGACCGATTCGCCCAAAAGCAAGCTGATCGTGCGTGTCGACAGTCGGCTCGCAAGAAACACCGCAAGCTTGTAGTCGTCGGCTTTTATGTCGGGGCATATCTCCTTAAGCCCCACAAGCAGATTGTTGCAGCAGTCGTTTACGGCTCGCTCCATGTCGCCGAATGAGTCAGAGCTTACGGCCTCGATTTCGCTCTTCACTTTATCGGCAATGGCCTTTCGCTCACTCTTTGTGCCCTGCGACTCGTAATAGGTCTGACACAGCGAGTCAATGAGCGCGAAGCGGCCATCGAGCAACCGATGCAGAGTCGATTCAAGCTTGTCGACATCCTTGTTCCTCACATCAATCATGCACTTCAGGCCCGATGCTTCAGCCATCAAAGCGTCATTTTGGATAGTCTTGATTTTAAGTCGCTGCCGTTGCCACACTATGACGCCCGCAGCCAACACTATGGCCAGCAATCCCCATGTCATCAATCGCTCGCGCTTCACCCTTTCGTTGTAAAGCATGAACTCCTTTTCCTTCTGCAGATAGAGGGCCGACGCAAGCGCGTCCTTTTTATCGCCGGCGGTAATCAGCGACTTAAGCCTGCAAGCCTGTTGAAATTCAGCCCGCTCGTTGTGACGCTCATAGTAGTCGACAGCGATGTTGATGATGGTGTCGGTAGGCGCCGACAGGTTGTTGGCCGCCATCGCCTCGGAATAAAGCAACGCCCATCGCGCCATGGTGGCCGAGTCGCTGAACTCCGAAACATCAATCACATTCAGTCGGTCGAGAGCGGCCTGAGGGTCTTCGGTAATCATGCGCTGAGCCTCGTCAAGCTCCCTCAATCGGGGACTTGAGCAACTGCATCCGGTGATTACCAGCAGTATAGCCATGTAAAGAAGCGTGCGCATTGTTGAAATGTGATTTTTTACCGATGCAAAAATAAACAAAATATCGCTATCACGGCACACAACCTCCTCCATTTACTTGCCTGTACGTGCTTTTTTTATAACTTTGCAGCGTAAATGATAACGACAATATGGCTGTAAGTAACCGCATAAAAAGAAATATCTCGTTCCTGCTCATGCTTTTAGGATGCGTCATAATCATTTCCTGGATAGTCAGCCCGATACTTGCCCGCAGCATCGACGCCAAAGGATGGTTTGAGATTTTTGGCGCATTTGTCATCACCTACAATGCTTACAGCAGTTTCGCAACCTACAATAAACGGGTTAAAGCAGGAATCGAATACGGCAAATGAAGTCTAAAATTTGCTCAATCTGTTGCTGCTTCGTTTCTTTCCCTTTTTGAAATCGCCCCATTGACGATTCATGTTTTTATTTGATTTGATGAGCGATATTCCAGTCAATTGTTTCAGCATAAACAGCAATCGGTTTCCAAGCTTGAAGTTTTGGTTGTTTAGATGTTGACTTATCATTCGGGAGTCAGGCTCCTGTCCCAGTCTCACCCCCTCTTTGTCGATATTGTCAACCCTGGCCATAAGATCCAAAATCGAAGGCTGCAGCTCAGGAGCCTCCAAGGGGCGGTAAATTCCTATCTCATCGGTCATGAAGTTATGCTTGTCCCACTTCTTGGCCTCCTTTACGGTTATATACTCCTTGTCCAATATATAAACTTCGGCATAGGTGCTCACAAAGCATGGCTCGTCGACACGATTGAATCTAAACATTTCATGTCCGCGCCCTCTTGACTCTATATTGAATGAATATCCGGCCAAGTCCATCGGCGAAATAGTGTCGCCCACCACATCGCCGTAATTGAACCTCACCCTGAAATTCTCAAAATCAAGATTTCTGCGAAAGAATCCCGACAGATTGGGAACCCACTTCCGGCTTGTCGTATCGGCCAGCACATTGACATTTACGGTGACGCGGTCGCTGTTTCTAATCCATATCTCGGTGGGGCTGTATTTACCGCGCAGCGTATCGGTAGCATATTCAACTCCCCTCAAGGCCGGAGGCATCTCGGCAACCGGCACAACGCCTATCCAGTCCGACCACGAAAAATGATGGTTGCTCGCATCGCTCACACTGTCGAGCCCGTCGGCGTTGCTGAATCGGTAGTAGGACTTGCAAGCCAAAATCCTCGGACTTGACCACCCCTTGAACTTCGACTTTTTGTCGGGTGTCAACATGTAGTCGACCATCTTTTCACGAAATAGAAACACGGTGTCGGTGTAGGTCGTCAATGTCGAGTATTCACGCACGTAGGCCAGAATGTGCATCACCTTGTGGCTCCGCGACTCAATCACCACCTCGGGCAATTCCGACACGATCTCCTGAAGTGCTACCGTGTCGTCGTTTGTCGCCGTCACAATTCTCTCCTTGAAACCGAGATAACGCACGGTTATAGGATAGCTTTCATCGGCAATATAGGGTGTACGGCCCTTTGAATTGCTTATGCCGATCGAGTTACCTTGGCGGTCAAATATTGACGCTCCGGGCAATGGACTGCGGTTAACCGAATCGACCACTACCACATCCCGGGCCAGCCCCTCGGTCAGCAACGCTGAGAAAACGAGGGCGATGATTGTTAAAACATAGCGAAACATAGATGTCATTGACACGATAAAGTTTATCATCGCAAATTTATAACTGAAATCAGCAGCAATCACAACACATTCCCTTATTTAGTCTTAAATCGCAATAAGTTTAATCATCAATGTAACGGATTGTTATTAAATTTGCGATGCACAACTTAGCTGTGTATCCAATCGTGATTAAACAAGTGCAATAAATGAAACGCTTTAAAACCATATCGGCTACATTCATCATAGTTATTGCAGTGATTTTCGCCTGCAATGTGTGTTATCTCGTAAATCTTTACGATTCAATACACTCGACAGTCGAGAGGGATGTAAAAAGCGCGTTGGCCGATGCCGACCTTGACGAGCTGTGGATAAGAGCCGAAAGAGCCAATGTGGAAACACGCTCCAAAATTGCGTCAGGCGAACAGGAGCCGGGAAGTGAACGCCGAGGGGAAACATCAGTCATACAGGACTCGGAAGGAAACATGATCTCAGCCACCCGCTACCCCGACGGCTCAGTGACAACCGGCAGCATCACGACCGATAAGGACATTTCGTTTGCCAATAAGTTTGTCAACATCGTGGGCAAGCAATTTCATTCGGTCATGGACCCCTATGTCGACATAAACCTGGATGTCATGGACAGCGTGTTCACTAAACGCCTCAACGACCGTTTCATTCGGCCTCAGTTTGTTGCCGTTGAGGTCATTGACCTGCAAGGCAATGTGGTCAACCGCAACTCTCGCGACATTGTTGGCGACTATGATGTGGTAACCTACAGCTTCAACCCCGACGCTGAATTGGCTTATCGCGCCTACATCACGCCGTTGACCCGCCATATATTCTCCGAAATGTCGGGCGTCATAGTGACTATCATCCTGCTTACGGCTGTATTCTCACTCGCTTTCATATATCTTTACCGAACAGTGTCACGCCTCAGGACAATTGAGGAGATGAAGGATGATTTTGTAAGCAACATGACCCACGAGCTGAAAACTCCCATAGCCATAGCCTATTCGGCAAATGACGCACTGCTAAACTATGACACGACCAACGATCCGTCGAAGAAAGAAACCTACCTCCTTATTGCCAACAAGCAGCTCAAGCGGCTCGGTGAACTTGTGGAGAACATTCTCGCCATGAGCATGGAGCGACGCAAGACCATGCAGCTGGGAAAAGAGGCCGTGCAACTGCGTCCTCTCTTGGAGGAAATTGCAGCAGCCCAGCGAATGAGGGGCGACAAGGTGATAACTATCGAAATAAAAGGCGATGACAACATTTCGGTGGAGTCGGACAAAACGCATCTGTCCAACGTGCTGAACAACCTCGTCGACAACGCCATCAAGTACTCAGGCGACCGGGTGAAGATTGTAATGACCTACGATGCCGACGGCCTATCGATAGCCGATGACGGCATAGGCATCCCGACAAAATCGATTCCCTATCTGTTCAACAAGTTCTACCGCGTGCCTCACGGCAACCGGCAGGATGTGCGCGGCTACGGCATCGGACTCTACTATGTCAAGAGCATTCTCGACAAGATGGGATGGCACATCAATGTCAAGAGCAAAGAGGGCGAGGGCTCGACATTTACTATTAAATTCAACAACGACAATGAATAGAATCCTGCTTGTAGAAGATGAGGCCGACCTAAGCCTGATAGTAGCCGACACCCTGCGCAGTCAGGGCTATGAGGTGATCGAGGCCGTTGACGGAATCGACGGACTGGACAAGTTCAAGGCCACCGGAGCCGACATTGTAGTAGCCGATGTGATGATGCCACGCATGGACGGCTTTTCAATGGCCAAGGAGATTCGGCGTTTGTCACCTGCGGTTCCCCTACTATTCCTTACCGCCAAAAGCGCCATCGACGATGTTGAGAAGGGATTTGAAATAGGAGCTAACGACTACATCAAGAATCCATTTGAACTGCGTGAGCTCATGATCAGAATCAAGGCATTGCTGCGCCGATACGGCGACAACCGAAGCGACGACACAAAGTTTGCCATCGGAGGATACACATTCAACATGACGACCCAGATGCTTACCATGGGCGATAACGTTGTCGAATTGTCGCATTTCGAGGCCATGATTCTTGAGCGTCTTGCTTCCAACATAGGCAAAACAGTGGATGCATCCGAATTGATGATTGCCGTATGGCAGCGCGACGACCCCAGCAACCGCAATTCGCTGCACGGCTATATCCACAAGCTGCGCCGTGCCCTGCGTCACGACCCGGCAATCGCCATCATCAACCAGCGCGGATTTGGTTACATGCTCACAATCAAATGAAGCCTCTATATTTTTAGATACTCACGCTCGGCAATGTCCAAATAAATTTGGCATTGCTCTCAACTTATTCGTATCTTTGCACCGATTTCACATGAATCCTCCCGAATCAATAGGGTTGTATTAGTTGTGAATTGCTTCATTTTTTGTTATATTTTTTAGTCCACAGCTCAAAATTTTTTCGTGTGAAAAATCAATCGCCGTTTCGGCGATTATTTCTGACGCAATGTTATTAGAATTTTTTTGAGATAATCATTAAATTCAACAGGTCACATTGTCGTTTGACTTTAAAATCGTATATTTGCAATTGCCTCGACCGGTCTATAAAGCGACCTCATACCCGTAGGCAATGGTGGCGACCGATAGAGCTCTAAACATGCAACGGTCGGTCGAGGAAGCCTACTTTTTACAATATGATGTATAACAAAAAAGCCACCTGATGGTGGCTACCCTTCGGAGCCGCGTGCCCTTACGGACACCCGACGACATTTAATCCTCAGTTGGCACTGCAAATATAACAAATTTTTCTAATCATGTTAATTTTAGGGACATAAAATATTTCGCAAAACCATAAAAGCCAAGTGCAGTGAGATTTTTACACCAAACCAAATGTACATCAAACAATTTCTAAATGTCGCTCATAAAATGATGGGTAACATTGCCCCGACGATATAAGGCACAGAATCCTTATATATAAAAAAGTAGGTTTCTCGCGGCCCCCCGTTGCATGCTTAGAGCTCTATGGATACCACACCGCCACCTAAAGGTTTGCCTCACCTTATAGAGCGGCCGCGAGCACCACAAATATAACACTTTAAAATCAATCCCCAATATCGCCCAAACATTTTAATGATTACCTGAAGCGATTACCCAACAGCATCGCCGCATATTTTACCAAATTGTCGCAGTTGTGAATTGATCTAATTATTGTATCTTTGTGTATAGTTCACAGCATTCGCCGTTGACATAATGCCAGCCAAGTTGTTGTGAATTGCTTTCATTTTTTGTATCTTTGTGTATAGTTCACAGCGTTTCGAAACGGGGGTAATTAGACTGCACTGTTGTGAATTGCTTTCATTTTTTGTATCTTTGTGTATAGTTCACAGCAAGGTAAACGATAATGCTGCTGCGAGTATGTTGTGAATTGCTTTCATTTTTTGTATCTTTGTGTATAGTTCACAGCTTGACTGTTGCGTGTTGGTATTGACGATAGTTGTGAATTGCTTTCATTTTTTGTATCTTTGTGTATAGTTCACAGCGTGCGCGCATGCACCTCACGTGCACAAAGGGTTGTGAATTGCTTTCATTTTTTGTATCTTTGTGTATAGTTCACAGCATTTGATTGCGGTAATAACCGTTTTGATAAGTTGTGAATTGCTTTCATTTTTTGTATCTTTGTGTATAGTTCACAGCAAGATAATCAAGAAGACTACCATAGCCAAGTTGTGAATTGCTTTCATTTTTTGTATCTTTGTGTATAGTTCACAGCAAAGCCGAGAACGGCGAATTTAATCGAGGTGTTGTGAATTGCTTTCATTTTTTGTATCTTTGTGTATAGTTCACAGCGCCCGCGCCCACACGTACACGCGAGGGACAGTTGTGAATTGCTTTCATTTTTTGTATCTTTGTGTATAGTTCACAGCTATACCTCAAAAACAGCACCGATAATTCGGTTGTGAATTGCTTTCATTTTTTGTATCTTTGTGTATAGTTCACAGCACGCCGACGGGGATGATGCCCTGTAGGTTCGTTGTGAATTGCTTTCATTTTTTGTATCTTTGTGTATAGTTCACAGCGCCCATACGGCAGGGCTTGTCTTCAATGGCGTTGTGAATTGCTTTCATTTTTTGTATCTTTGTGTATAGTTCACAGCCAGAAGCTCACCGACACCACCAGCACCTTGGTTGTGAATTGCTTTCATTTTTTGTATCTTTGTGTATAGTTCACAGCTTCAAATGTCGGTGTTAAGCCAAAGATTAAGTTGTGAATTGCTTTCATTTTTTGTATCTTTGTGTATAGTTCACAGCTGCGGTAGCTCTCGCGCAGCGCGTAGTAGTGTTGTGAATTGCTTTCATTTTTTGTATCTTTGTGTATAGTTCACAGCAATCCGTTTGGTTACACTCCTCGTTACGCCGTTGTGAATTGCTTTCATTTTTTGTATCTTTGTGTATAGTTCACAGCTCCTCCCCGTATGCGTAGCAATTTACGCCCGTTGTGAATTGCTTTCATTTTTTGTATCTTTGTGTATAGTTCACAGCTGAAGGACTATATAAACAACACCCTTCCGGGTTGTGAATTGCTTTCATTTTTTGTATCTTTGTGTATAGTTCACAGCTTCGGATTTCTGATTCATCACCCGGCAATGTTGTGAATTGCTTTCATTTTTTGTATCTTTGTGTATAGTTCACAGCGATTTCATTAAGAATGAACTTATTATAGTCGTTGTGAATTGCTTTCATTTTTTGTATCTTTGTGTATAGTTCACAGCGAAGGACCTCAGCGTAGCGATAGCCACCACGTTGTGAATTGCTTTCATTTTTTGTATCTTTGTGTATAGTTCACAGCAGATTGTACGCAATTTACTGATTGACAACATAGTACAAAGATTATTTCAAATAAAAAACTGTTGTCGTTTATTGACAACAGTTTTTTGTTTTCATTAGATTTAATTTCCGAAAGTCAGAACAACTCAAGTTGTTGACTTCCTATAGGCAAATTTTTTTCGGATTTTCCCTGAAATAATTCCATTGCGCCGAATTGCTTATCGGTAACGCACAACAAGCCCACAACTCCATCAGTAGGGATAAAGCTTTTTACACGCTTAATATGCACATCGGCATTCTCCTTGCTCGGACAGTGCCTTATATAAAAAGAGAATTGAAACATAGTGAAGCCATCGCATATAAGATTCTTGCGGAACTTTGCAGCTTGCTTGCGCTGATGCTTCGTTTCGGTAGGAAGGTCAAAGAATACAAACACCCACATAACCCTATATTCACTGATGCGACTGTTCATCGTATAACTCAAATGTTGAAAGATGGATAGACCAATTTCCGCGATTCACCGCTAAAACATTTATACAATGAATAGGTAGTGCGTCCTACTCCATTCATCAACGGACTCCGGCATCCGTCAATCACAACATCAATCGTGGGAATTGACAACAAACGTGATTTTACCGATGTCGTCAAATCCACAAATCCGTCAGAATTATCGAAGATATCAACTACTAAAGCATCCACAAACGGTCGATAAGGTTCCATTATGTCATCGGCAAGACAATAGGCATTATATCGGTTGTGATGATGAATGCCAAGCGTTGGCAATAGTCCGTTTACCACCAAGGCTCTTGCCACAACTGCCCGAAGTATCGCATAACCATAGTTTAAAAGATTATTGGGCTGGCATCCGTAACGATCACGTGTAAAGTCGGGAACCGAAGGAAACATATTACGCCAATAATATGCTGCAGCACGAGCCTCAAGATTGTCACTGTCGCCGCTCTTCACCTGCGACGACCATGCAATCATGTTGCCTGTTTCGCAATTGCGTATCGATGACAACACCATAGCCTGATTGCGTATCTTGCATTGAATCGTTTGCTGCCACAGCTGCTTCTTCAACGGAAGTGAGGCCCTTATCTGTGCCGCAAATCTCTCGCTCTGCAATGTGTTGCCATCAAGCGGTAGCTGTAACGAAACCGGATGATGAGTGCTGTCACACACAATGACGGCCGATGCATTTTCGCTAAGCGATTCCAAGGCGGCTTGGGTGATGGTTATCTGCCGGTTGTCAAGTACAACAACACCTATATCCTCTATGGGAATACTTTTGGTAACAGCATTGCCCGACCCGCATTTGTCGGGCAATCTTATTACCAGCTGTCGGTTTTCGGTCGACAAATAAGCCGGATTACCGAAATATAAAGTACGTTTTATCATGGTATAATTTTATTAACGATTACGATTCGCCCACAGCGACAATCCGTCCAAGATTGTCAATTCTTACCTTTACCGCATCGTCCATTAATTTAATGGTCTGTATTCGTTTCCAGGTAATATCACGGAGTTCCTTGACTTCCTCGACATTGGTTTCCAGATGATGACGGAAAACATAATATTTAGACGCAAGTTTTTGCACCCTGAACAGATTCGGGCTAATCTTTGCGTAATTATCTCTGTCGAGCAAATCAACGGCCTTGGGATCAAATGTCTTTATCAACTTTTCCTGACCTGTTGAGCTGTCTACGACCGATTCATATCGCGGAAACACAAAGTACTCATTACGCTTCATTGTAAACAGAAATTCCCATCCGTCGCACTTTCTATAATCCTTATCGATCACCGGAAGCGGAGGCAGAGCACATGCACGAGCTGTGGCTTCAAAGAAGCTCATGACACGTTCCTGAAGATTTCCCGAAGCATCACGGTATATGGCTATGTGATGGTTGTTGCCGGTGTTTATAAAGTCGGTGGGTATAGTGCGTCCGTCGGCATCACGCATCTCATTGCCAAGATGATCCCTCTTGGAGTGAAGCGGCTCCACTTCGGTAGGACCGGTTATGGTCACCCGCTTTATGGTTATGCCCTTCTCCTTATTCAGGTATATGGGATTGGCATCAAGATTGGTGAATGCCTTCTTGGGGTCACCGCCGTACTCGTCGAGCCGCTGTTGCAGTATGCGCTTAACACCTTTGTCAATTACCTTGTCAAGCTTAAGGTCTTCGGAAATCTCCTTCCTTTTAGTATAGACACACTTCATCGTAACGGTTTTCACCTTCGTACCTAATTCAACCTTACGATCGTCGTCGATATATATGGGATTCTTTGTCGGACTGTTCTTGCCCGTAAATGCCTTCTTGGGGTCGCCGTTAAACATATCAAGCCTGCGTGTCAACGCTTTTCGCTCAACGGCCGATGCCACAGTGGCAATCTTGTCGTAGTCAAAAGATACACCAATCTTCTCTTTATCCACGACAGGCTGCATTATGCGACCGCATATTGTTGCTTCATGTAACTCTCCGCGGGGTGTGAGCTGCACCTTTCGATTGACACCGCCGCTGCACTTTGTGGCATTGACATTCTTTGTCACGACCTTGTTTTTGGACTTATGCGAAACAAATGACTTTTCAAGCATATCCTTCACCACCGCGCGGAACTCCTTGACGGGAATCGGCGAACGGAATCGCAGATTATTGTGCTTGTCACGCTCAAGATAGCGTTCACGTATGGTGTAGAACTCCTTACCCTTGTCGCTCTGTGCATTAAGATTATTAAGATAATGCACATATTCCGCCCTGGTAAAGGCAATGGCTACTGCGTCGACAGCATGGTGACGATGATCGTTACGCTTGGTCCAATCCTTTATACGCCTCACGGTGTTACCGTCACGGTTGACAAATATTTCTGTAAGGCCCTGCCTGTCATACTTATCCCAGTTAAGCTCCTGCAGCACATCGATAAGTTGCCAGTCCTCACGCAGGCGCTCGGTAATCGAGCCTGATGTCGCCGTAACCTCGGGTGCGACTTCCGACAGTATCTCCAACGCCTTGCGCGATATGTATTGGGTGTTGCGCAAATCGCGGTTTATGAAATCCTCGGGAATGTCATTCTCCTTGGTGAGAAGCTTATTGTACTTACCGCGACCTATTTTCCCTTCCTTAAGCAATATATCCACACGATTGCGATACTCCTTGACATATTCCGAGCCATACTTGGCTTCAACGAAATCCAATGCCGTAGCATTACCCTTTTCAATGTTTATGTCACGCGCCTCTATGGTTTTATTGGCAAAAGAGTCGTCAAACAATCGTGACTGAGGTATTATGTGCTCAATGTCAAACCGCTTGGAAAATAGTTCCTCGCGGGGTATATAAGTATCTGAGTATAAAGTTTGGTATCCTACCGCGCTAAGCTCATCGTATAGGCGATATCGTATTATATCATTTCGGCTTGGCCGTTGAATACCGAACTCATTGATAAGCAATTGCCTTATCTTTTCGTTATCGGCAGTCGCCTTGTTGATCGACGAGATAAGGTCGGCACGCTCTTTCGCTGATTTTTTCAGCTCTCGGGCAAGCTCGATTCTGATTTCATCGGGACGGCCGTAAGTTTCAATAAGGCTGTTGACAACATTTATCATCTGGTTAAGAATCTTCTCCACAACCGGATTACGCAATGAATTGCGAGGCAGCAGGTCGAGGCGACTCTTGTAGTCCCGGTTGTCGATCTCCTCACGCGTCAACGACCTCTTGGAATGCCGATAGTCGACCTTGTCGCAGGCATCGCTATAGACCATGCCCTGCTTCAGATAGGGCAATATCTTGCGTAGGGCTCGTGTCGACAGATTTCCGTAATCGGCCTTAAACACAACCCCTGCGATAATTGCAGCCGACTCCGAGTCGAAGTTGAATTTCTCGCACAGCTTTTTAATAAGCGCCTCGTTGCCCGAAATAGAATCATCGCCTTCATAGGAGTATATAAGGTGCCACAACATGTAGGCCGGTTGATTTTCAATCGCCTGACGTTCAACACTGCTGTCAAAATGGAATATGTCGGTATTGAAGCCTTGTGACTTGAAAATCCCTTCCACAATTTCAGCCTTTTTAGATGCCGGCAGGTCTTCAATGGCTTCCGAGTCGTGGCCGGTAACATCGACAACCGACATGAAGCTCTTCAGCAATGATGCATTGGTCGTGTTTCCCTCAAGTTGCTTGTAATTTATCGAATAAATGCGCGGATTGAGCGAAATGAGCTTCAACGCTTCAGTAGCCGACATCTTGTCACACCAATTAAGCTCACGTAACAAAGCCGATTTTTCATCGCCCGACAACGGCCTTTCAGTGTCGTCGTTACGATTAGTCACCTTTACGTTATTGAGAATCTGTAGAATCTTTGCCTCCTGGAATACGGGCGATGACTTGGGACACACTTTAGGGCCTACAATCTTCCGCTTTGTCTTGCCGTCGACTGTCACATCGACACTGTATTGCACAAGCTCACATATAGCCACATTGCCTTTCTGTGATTTCAACCGCCTCTGATAGAAGATGATGATGTCGCGCACTTCACTCTTCAGCTTTTCGTTCAGCTTATCGTGGTGAGAAGCCTGGACTGTCCATATTCGCTCAAACTCATCAAGATAATCCTGGCGATAGAACACCTCATTTTTCAGGCTGTGATGGGGATTCTTTGCAAGACACTCATATTGATACTGCCCTACGGTCAACCCCGAGAAGTAGAGCGACTTGCTGCGGTCGCCTATCGCCCCGAGATAGCCGCTCGACCCCGATATGTCGCGATTGATTTTACTCAATACGCTTGCTATCTGTTCAGGATCGAGCTTGTCGACAAGTGCGTCAACACGCCACTTGTAGTCCTCGACTTTTTTATCGAAGCCTTTGGTTGCCCGCTTGGCCCCTTTAATATTGAATGCATCAGCAATAATGGCCCATGTAGCCTTTTCGTTCTTGCCGTTCAACCGCTCGGCGAGCTCGGGGGTGAGCACATCGGGATAATAGGTCGATTGCCTGGCGTATATTCGATTGAACTCGGCATTCAAATCGGAGCGATAGAAATCGGGCACATACTTCTTATTCTGCAATAAGCGAGCATAAACGTACTGTCCCGGAGTCAAGTCATTTTCATAAAGCTCCTTGGCTATCGACATTCCGTCGATGGCCTTACCATCCTCGGCACTATCGGCCTTACGGCTGCTCTTATAGCCTCGCTTCTTATTGATGCTGAGCAGTACGCGTGCAAATTCCGTCAGCTCAATGCGTTCAGTCGCAGCCTTAGCCCTCAGCTTGTGGGTTTCAAAGGTTGTATGCTCACCGTTTTCGGCGAGGATTGAAGAGTCGTCGATAATTCCATTGTCGCGCAACAGCGATATGAGGTTGTTGCGACGCATTTTATATCGGAATAGATTCAGCCTCGCCCCGTGCTTGAGGTTGCGGTCGGAATTGGTGGTTATGCTTTTTCCCTTTTCAAAATTGGTTCGCTCATCCGTACTAAGTGGATTTACCCTCTCGCCAAGAGCAATAAGCGCTGACTGCTCATTGTCGTTTTCGGCTTCATTGACAACAGCCCATCCTATACTTGTAGTTCCGAGATCTAATCCGAATATATTTTTCATTCCTATTGCTGTGATTGATTGAATATTTACAAATGTAGTAAATAATCTTAACAATAACTTGCCGGAATAATAAAAAAATCATATTTTTGCAATACAAAAATGAAGCAATTCACAATAAGGATTATTCCGTTGTGAAAACATTTAAAGCGGCCTTCGGGTCGCTTTTCTTATGCCCCGAAACAGTGAAGGACCGGACTAATAGAGGAGAAAATGCGCTTCGCGACATTATGGGGTGAAATCGGGGATTTCGGCGTACTATATTTGCTGAAAAAACAATGATTATGGAAAATACAGTAATGAACGCACATAGCAAGAGAGGCAAAAGTTTGAAATTTGATCAGGAGTGGAAGGATGCCGTCGACAGGCTGCCGAAGCATTACCGTGACGAGATATGCGCTGCAATCGAAGCCTATCAGCGCGACCTGACCGTAATCGAAGTGACTGCGGGAGTGCCACGTGCAATATTCATGTTGATTATGCCTACAATCCGCCGCCGATACCGCGCACGTGAACTACAACGCCTCGCCCGCGAGCGCAAAGCAGCCGCAAAGGCGGCTAAGGCACAAAAGGCAGCAAAAGCGGCATCGTCACGCCTACCGGAATCAAAGCAAAAACCGGTCATGGAGAACATGAAGCCTCAAGAAACATCAGCACAAACTTGCCAACAACTACCGATGCCCACTCCCGGGCAGTCGGAGGAGCACCGCCCCACTCTCGCAAAACCGCACAGCACCCCCGCCAAAGGGAAGCCGGGCAAAAGCACGCTTGATAAACTCCTACGACACAAGCCACGCCGAACAAAAACACCCGTCCGCCGATGATTGATGACTAAATGGTTTATTCGTGGAATATTATCGACAGCACGCAGGGCCATGCTCCATCATAAAGAGAGATGCAATATTGGATAGGGTCTTCCGGCTTCATCCGTATCATCCAGGCCGATTATATGGAATCCCTTAGATATATAAAATAGCAAGGCTGAAGGATTCTGTTGGTTTACATCAACCCGTGTAGCTCCGTTTGCCTTTGCAAAATCCAGCAACATGGAGCCATAGCCAAGTCCCCGACAATCGGCATCAACAAAAAGCATCTCTATCATCTCTCCCGACAATCCGATAAAGCCGGCCAGAGAGCCGGAATCATCGACAGCATACAGGTCAACATTGGGAAAATATTCAGGAATCAATGCCGACCGTATTTCTTCAATGGATTTTTCAGTAAGGAAATCATGCGTGGCACGAACCGAACGCTCCCATATTTCCGAGAGCGATGAATAATCATTTTCATTGCATCGTACTATTTTCTTCATTTTGTAAAACGAGCTGCCTCAACTTCCAATTTTTTATTCATCCCATTGCAATTGATGATGCGGTTTAACATTTTACATTCTATTTTGCCCATAAATATAGACATAAATACGCATCTACCAATCGGCAAATGTTAGAATTATATAACTTTTAACATCGCATGCCTGTTGACATAACATTACAACCGATAATGCTATGTTATATCAGCATACTATTTGCAATTTCTTAAGGTTATCGGGTATTTCCGAAAAATAGGTCATATTAGCCCCAAACAGGATTTTTGTAAGTTGTAGTTTATCAGTAATTTTGCATTAAACAATTAAATAAATATGACAAACGAAGTAAAATTAGACACGATAGGTCGTCTTAACGAATATTACGGTTTCGAGCATCTGAACCCCATGATTGCCGTAGGGCACTGCAACGATGAGGTGAAACCCGGAACTACTACATACGAGTTTGGCGTTTACGCAATATACATTAAAGAAACCAAAGGTTGTGACCTGAACTACGGCCTTACTAAATATGACTTCGACGAAATGTCGGTGACCGCATTTGCTCCCGGCCAGAAAGTAACAGTTGTAGTAGACGAGGGAATGGCACAACCTCGCTGGACACTGCTTGCTTTTCATCCCGATTTTCTTGCCCGTACAGCTTTGGGCAGTAAAATGTCGTCATATAGCTACTTTTCCTACAACAGCAATGAAGCTTTGCATCTTTCAAAGGAAGAGGTAGAACTGCTTGGAGCCGTCCTTGGGTTGATTGAAAGAGAAATGAAACACAACATCGACCGTCACACCCGGTCCATCATAATATCACATATCGAGGTTTTCCTTGACTACTGTCTGCGTTTTTATGAACGACAGTTTTATTCACGCGAAATAATCAACAACACCATAATTGAAAAATTCAACGCCCTGCTGGATGAATATTTGACTCATGAAATCAGGCACCGCGGCTTGCCCACCGTGGCGTATTTCGCCGATAAACTTAATCTATCGCCGGGCTATTTCGGCGAACTCGTCAAGACGAGCACCGGAACAACTGCAAAAGACATGATAGCCGACCGGCTTGTGTGCTCGGCACGAGAATTGCTTAACGACCTCACGCTATCTATAACACAGGTAGGCGATATGCTCGGTTTTGAATACCCTCAACATTTCGTACGCTTTTTCAAACGTCGCACCGGACGCACGCCTAAAGAATATAGGACAATTTCAAACAATTGAATACAACCCCAATTTTACGGCTCTTACTGATTCTGGCAGTCATGATGGAAGGGTCGAGGCTCTTCAGATGCTCCTGTGTGCTTACGGCAATAACTCTGCTTGCTAATCAACATATTTATTGAGTTTCTACTTGCAATTAAAAAAAATATTGTACTTTTACAAAGTATTGCCTCATATAACGCAATTCATAATATATAGAGCTTAACAGCTATTGTTTCGTAAGGAAAGGCAACCTGAAAATAACCGACCTGAAAAGCAATACAAAGATGAGTTTATTACCATCCTTTCAGCTGACAAAACAGAGATTACATAATACACCATAATGAAGATTATCATCACAATTCTGAGCATACTCGTAATGCTATGCTGTCCTTTGCACAGCGACGCAAAGAAAAAAAGCAAGAAAACCGTTGTGCCACAAATGCAGAACTATCCAAGTGCCACAATCGGCGAATACCGCATGCACGGTGGCGATGTATTGATGAGGGTAAAAGTGTTGATGCCTGAAGAATTAAAAAAGGCTTCGGAGGAAGAGCAGAAGATTGCTCTCAAGCAGTTGGCGCAGATGCTTAATACCGGCGCTATAACCGCTTATCTTCGCAACTACCTTATTAACCGGGAAACAGTCCATGCCATGAATTTCAATGATGATTGCACTATCGAAAAGAAATTCAACGTGCCATATCCAATGTTTGTGTATGTTAAGCCATTCGACAATGTATATATGAGTCCCGGCGATACCGTTGACATTATAATAAATATCGAAGCAAAATCGAAGGAAGAGGGCATTATCATCGATGGCACGGGTCTTAGCGGCGAAGTAAACCGAACGATGAAAGATATCAACAGCAAATATCTTACTCGGGAGAACTATGCTTCCTACAGTATAAATAAGGCCGACCAGATCGACTCGCTCATGATGTGGAAGAATAGTCAGGTGGAGCGCCTGGACAGCATGGTGATGAAGATGAATGCCGGACTGCCGGAACTCGCCGACTGCTCCCCGCTGGCCTCTGACATCATTCGCACCAGTATCTTGACATGGTATGCCATGATACTCTTGGACTCATACGACAACTATCTGCAAGATGATTATGACCGGGATGCATATTGGCGTAACTATTTTGATTTTCTCGCTCCACGCGAAAAATATCTGCTCGACAATCCTCTGCTGATGATAAGTGCCGATCATTTCTATTTCAATCGCATGGAGTTTGCGCCATTTTTGCCTATACAACCCAAAGTGATGTCATCATATCCTCATCAATATGATAAGGAGAAAGATTTCTTATACGGTGATTCGCTCTATACAATGCGCAAGTCATTGGCCGACGGCATTAAAAAGATAAGCGATAACCTTAATATAAGTTCAGCCAATCTTACCTTGCAGATATGCTTGATGAATTGGGTATTCTATGCCATGGATAAGAAACTATTCTATGATGACGACTACGAGAGCTATGCCGAACTTCTGGCCAACATATTGCCTTACATCACCAATCCCGACCTTGCACGCATAACGACTCTCTCCTATCGCGACTTCGTAAAAGAGCATGAGGCACAGGCTGTAGAAGAAAAGCCACTGACTAAGGCCGATTCAATATTTCAGCGCATTATAGAGCCATATAAGGGAAATGTGATTATTGTTGATTTCTGGTCGATGACATGCGGTCCTTGCCGTGCAGGGATGCTCAACGACCGAGAGAAAGTGGAGGATCTGAAAGATAAGCCTGTGAAGTTTCTCTATGTCACCTACGATACACCGGAAAAGTGCAATCCATGGTTAGACGAGAACAACATCAAGGGCGAGCATATTTTCATAAACAATGCCGAATGGGGTCAGATGCAGGAGAAGTTCAACTTTAGTGGCATTCCATTTCATCTGCTTGTCGACAAAACCGGTAAAGTGAGAACCGATGTTGAGAGCTTCACAGATCTGTTGAACGAATAATTACGTTGGACCGATAGCGCTAAGGCAATTCATTCCATGAAACATCTTTAGGCCAATGAATAGAAGAATCCTTTGGGGAGATTTTCGGGGAATTTTTTAAGTAGATGACAAAAATTAAATTTATGCTGTTAAACACTTAATTTTCAGTCGATTAAATTTGCAAAAGTCCCTGAAAATTAGTAATTTAAAGGAAAAGTTTGGACGCTTTTTCTCATGAAAACTACTAATTTCAAGGACTCGGTCAAAGTTAACCAAATCCTCCCGATTATGCAAGAGCACTTTGGTCAAAGTATGAATTTGGCACGCATAAAACTCATGGCGTTGCTGCTCCATGCACTCTGTGTGGTGCAGACTGTCAGCCTCCACAAACTGGCTGATGCGATGCCTACGGCTGTAGACAAGGATTCCAACCTCAGACGGCTCCAAAGATTCTTTGCCAAGTATGTACTTGACCTTGACATCATGGCCCGTATGATTTTCTCGCTGCTTCCTGTCAAGACCGGTCTTGTGCTGAGCATGGACCGGACCAACTGGAAGTTCGGGGAGTTCAATATAAACATCCTTATGTTGGGCATAACCTATAAAGGGATTGCCTTCCCTTTGATATTCAGCCTTCTTCCGAAACGTGGCAACTCCAACTGGGAAGAACGCAAGAAAATTATGGAACGTTTTATCCGTCTTTTCGGAGCAGACTGCATCGACTGCCTTGTGGCAGACCGCGAGTTCATC
>Ga0137298_10412_pt1 | contig 36586 bp, 46 predicted proteins | sample RamsorincwithD2O_2_FD_97182 | JGI IMG/M metagenome (GOLD analysis project Ga0137298, IMG submission 97182) | Mouse cecal microbial communities from Vienna, Austria - Glucosamine amended with D2O | ecosystem: Host-associated > Mammals > Digestive system > Large intestine > Cecum | place: Austria...
TTCTGGTCTTCACGGTGAGACCTCTCGACTTTACCATTATGCTTTGGCGTAGCAGGCTTGATGCGCTTTATTCTTATGCCAAGTCGTTTAGCGGTGGCCTCGAACATGCTATGGTTATTCTCGTCTTTAGCTAAAAATTGCTTGGTAAATTCTGGACCATTGTCGGTTTGGACGCATTTTACCTCTATTCCGAGCGCTTTGAAGGCAGATACGACTTGGCATAAGAATAAGCTAGAAGCATAGGTATCGTGCTCAAGGTAACCACCCAATATGCGGTATCTGGAATACTCATCAATAGCCGTATATTGGTATAGGCGACTAAGTGGATGATGTTCTCGGAATTCTAGGGATAGACAGTCTTTTGGTACATACTTCACATCAATTTGAATACGCTCTCCTGGATGCGTCATAGCTTCATATGGCTTACTTTTCTTACAGGTTGGAGAGAGCTTAACTTTTGGATTAGTTGGTGTTCCTAGACGCTTTAGAACCTTCATCAATGCAGGCTGAGAACGTGCATAACCACGCGCTCTCAACTTAATCCATAAGTCCTGCAGACCAATATTAGGGTTTCTACGTCTGAGATTGCGAATGAGAGTAAGTTCTACTTCTGTATGAGCCTTAGGATGGCTTTTGGGGCGTCTAGATTTGCTTCCAAGTGATTTTATATCTCCATTACTGTCATAATACCGTTTTCTCCAGCGATAGATACTAGCTGGAGAGGTATGACATTTTACGGCTGCTCGCTTTACTCCATAGCGCTCTGTGCACTTGATGGCAGAAAGCCTATAGCGCATTTCCTGTGTTATACTCAAAATAACCCCTCTCGGTGTGTATTAGTTGACGTCTTACAACTCTAACTATACAACCTTAAGGGGGTTATTTTGCGAGAGAAATTTCTCAGATGTTTGTTAAGCTAACAGCAATATTGTATCAAGACGGGTTTTCCTCTTGACTTTCTAAGAAAAGTGTGCTACAATGAGTATAAGCCTCGAGTTAGGCTGTATCTGTAGTTGTCTTAATTACTAAGACACATCTATCCGAGGATCGAACTTTAAGAAAATAGTCTTATTTTTTAGGTAGCGAAAAGTACTAAACATACGATAGCTTGAGTATTTTTGGCTACCTAAAAGTTGGTGGCAGGTTAGCGCGAATGAAAAAGTTCATTCATCAGTGGAGAAAACTCCCGCGCTAGCATCGCAATAACATGATTGCAAGAAAGGATGGTTTATCATGGCAAAGAACAAGACCCCGCGCGAAGAAAAGGTTTTCCGCCAGCTTAGTCTTCCCAAGGCTACTAAACTCTTCGACCAGCACGACGGTTTCCGAAGTATTAAGCTGGGCGTAACCAAAGACAATACGCCCGAATATTGCGTTAGCTTATGCTGCGACAGCGCATACGGTCACGGGTCTGAGAGTTTGAATGTCCACCTATCAACTTCCTTTGAGATCGATAATGGCAATCAGCCGATTTCTCCCCTCTTGGGTCACGCCTTTCCTCGTATTGCTCAGGATTTCAGCCTAGTATGTGAGTTGGCACCAAATATTGTGTTTGGTCAATTATGGATTAGTGGTGGCTGTACTACTCGCTTCACCATTGTAAGCCCGCTTGAAGCTACGCATATGCTACTGCACTTCGGTTGGAGCAGGACTCAACCAGCACCATCTTCCAAGGAGCGCGACGCCTACAAGATTTTAACCCGTCACTTGGGCGCTTACTGCCAGAACAGTAGCGCCAACTATCTCATCGTGCCAATTGGCATTAAAGTGCCAATGGAATTCGTTAGCCATGTTGAAGATGATGTGATTAAACAGCTTGCCAGACGCGCCGACGCATACCGTGAGGAGTGCACCCGGCAGGTTTATGGCGACGAGCTAGCAGAATCCCTCATCAAAGAGTTCAGAACCAAGCAAGCTACAACCTCCGCCGCCGGCATTCGCCTCCAGCAGGACGTTGACGCACTCAACCGCCGCCTTCAAGCCATCGGTGCCAGCACTAACGAGATGATTGAGATCGAGTTTGAACACGATCTGCGCCTCACCTATAACCGCGGTATTTCTCTCTATACTGACATTGAGGAGGCAAGACACAGGGTTATGGTTCTGGAAATCCAAGCCACTGCCAAAAACGAGTTTCAGGCTAAATTTGAAACCTTTGTAGGGCGCATAGAAGCACTGCACGGCTGGATGACGTTCAAACAAACCGCTGTCATAGTCCAATTACCACGCGATAAGTTCAATACCCAGCAAAGTGCCATTCGCGCTACCTGCTACTCCTATAGCGAAGCTGGGCTGATAGCTTTCATCACCGATCTTAAAGCCGAAGAAGACAGTGTTACTAAATTTCGCAAAGCGATCAAAGACGAGATGAAGAAGAGTGAAGTGTAGACCTCCGACAATGTAGAGCCGCAGTAATATTCGGCTCATTCCGACAACAAACTTACACAAATAAGACTATAACATTACCCCCAGTTTCGGCTGGGGGCTTTTGATATTATTCTAGTCTATGCCAGGTACTGGAAAACGCAAAGCCAGTTCCCTTACTTCCCCACGTAAGGTCTGTAGCTTCTCGTCATACTGGCTCAACTTTTCTTCATCACCAGCCTGTTGGCAAATCTCCGCTACTTGTTTCATCCAAGTTGCAAGCTGTTTCATCTCCGTCTCTCTCAGACCGCGTGTAGTCATAGCTGGTGTACCCAAACGTACGCCAGATGGCCGGAATGCTCCACCCGCATCCGATGGCAAGGCATTCGCATTCAGAGTCAAGCCAATCTTATCTAGTGCCACCTCATAAAACTTACCGTCAATCCCAAAACTACCTTGAACATCAGCAAGAATTAAATGATTTTCTGTGCCATTTCCCTGCAATTTAAAACCGTTTTGCATCAGCTCCTGCGCCAGAGTCTGGGCATTTTTAATAATCTGCGCAGCGTATTCTCGGAACTCTGGCTGCAAATCCTCCTCAAACGCAACTGCCTTTGCTGCAATCACATGTTCCAAAGGTCCGCCTTGTGTACCTGGAAAAACTGCTCGATCAATCAGTGTCGGGATGTTTTCAAGCGTACGTTTAGTCTTGCGAAGCGGATTACTAATTTTACCCATGGATAAAATCAAGCCACCGCGAGGACCGCGCAGAGTTTTGTGTGTTGTTGTGGTCATAACATGAAAACCATGTTCAAGCGGATTTGGATGAACTCCGCCGGCAATCAGCCCCGCCACATGCGCCATGTCTGCCATAAGCAAACAATCAGGAATCTGCGCCGCAACTTTCGCCACGCGTTCAAAATCCGGAATCTTCATAAAAGCTGAATATCCTACTAATATTAGCTTTGGTTGGTACTCCTTCGCTAACTGCTCCAACTCATCATAATCAATATCTCCGTCTTCAGTCACACCATAGCCAATAAAATTATAAATTTTCGCACTACGCGTCACAGGCGAACCGTGGGTCAAATGCCCACCAGCTGGCAAAGACATCGCCAAAATTGTATCGCCAGGCTGGCACCAAGCAAAGTAAACTGCCTCATTCGCATTGGCACCCGAGTGTGGCTGAACGTTAGCATGATCCGCTTTAAATAGTCGTTTCGCGCGCTCAATTGCTAATTTTTCTATCTTGTCGATATTCTCATTACCACCATAATAACGCTTACCAGGATATCCTTCACTATATTTGTTCGTCAAAATCGAACCCATGGCCTTTAATACATCAGTGGATACATAGTTCTCACTCGGAATTAGCTCCAAACCTTCGCTCTGACGTTGTTTTTCTTTATTGATCCACTTAAAGATAGTGTCCATTTTATACCTCCGATATAATTTCAAATGCTTTTCTATACACAAACATACCCAGATAAGAACGACTTATTCTCCATATAAAATCTGTTCATATCTAATTGCATCTTAGTTATATCATATAGTAACCTCTAGCCCCATTGTAACATAGAATTGAATCCGTATAGAGACTTTAGGACTTATATTTTTCTATAATAATATTTCAACCATAATATGTCTCTCAAACCTATAGGCCACAATACTAGGTCTCTCAAACGATCCGAGAACTTTCGGAAATAAAAAAGAGATCTCCTACCTCTGTAAAACGGAGATAAAAGACCTTGTCAAATTTGGAAATGTCCTTTCTGGTGGTTCCGGGCGGACTTGAACCGTCGACACAAGGCTCTTCAGGCCTCTGCTCTACCAACTGAGCTACAGAACCATGACTACATTATACCATACTTCAGACGAAATGTAAGGGGTATTTTTATTGAAACGGTTCTTCTCTAGAAATTTAACACTTTACTAAATTTCAGCGCATTTCATCATTCTCGAGATCGCTATTGATCGTATAATGGCCATCAAAAGGAATAATTATGTTAAAAGTTGTAGTATTTGATGGGGGATGGGGTGGAGCAATAATATCAAGCTATTTGCAGAGAGAATTACAAGTTCTAGAAGTAATGCGCGTGATTGACTGGAAAAATGCGCCATATGAAGATAAAAGCTTAACTCAAGTCTGCCAGTTTTCGGATGCCTGTCTACAGCAATATATTAATAAGGTAGACCTAATCATCCTAGGTGGTTACACCGTATCTGCCGCTTTAGGGTTTCTTCAGAATAAATATCCCCAGCAAAAATTTATTGGCGTTGACGTAAATTACCATCGCATTCTAAAATCAACCACTTATCCTGAACGCATTACTGTTTTTATGAACAAATCATTGCAAAAAACTGATTTCTGCGAAAACTTGCGTCGGAACTTACCACAATCAGTCCTCACAATACCAGATTGTTCAGGCTGGGAAGAATTAGCAAATCAAGGTGAACTTTCAGAAGAAGTTTTACGAGCGGAGTTAGAAACTTACTTTGAAGTAAAACGTAAAATCAAACAAAAGTCATTACTGGAAGAGTTTAAGCAAGAACAGCCTCAGGAGGAGAAAAAGCTCATTCAAAGTGATGTAGTCTTGATATTAAATACCAATCTATGGGATAATAAAGAGGACTTCGAGGAGATATTTGGATACAAAGTCCGCGTGCTGGATTTTCGAGAAACTTTGCTACGCGATACTTGCGAAGCATTACATCTGCTTGGTGTTGATGGGAAGAGGAAGAAGTAGAAAGATACTTGTCTTCTAAAAGCTTGCGACAATGATAACTCTCTCACGATGTTGTGGGCTTCGGAAGTATTGCGCATCAAGCACTCCCCATTGGACATCGTAGCCCAGTCCATCGAGGACTTGTAAGATTTTTCTAAAATCTTCTCCTTTGTCGGAGCTAAGTAGACCTTTGACATTCTCAAAGACGAAGTACCTTGGTTGTTTGATTCCGAGGATTTTTGCGAGTTCATAGAAAAGCCCTGTTCTTTCTCCAGCTAAGCCTGCCCGTTTACCCAGTATGCTAACATCTTGGCAAGGAAACCCACCTACTAGCAAGTCGAAGTCAGGTAGCTCTTGAGCGTTAATTTTTGTAATGTCACCATAATTCTTGGTATTAGGGAAATGCCATTGATAGACCGAAGTGGCAAACTTGTCCACTTCTGAGCAGCCAACGCATTCGGTAGCTATGCCTAGTTCTGCCGCAGCATTCTCTATCCCTAACTCAAATCCACCAATACCGGAAAAGGTAGAAAAGTATTTAATTTTCTTCATCAGGCTAATTTCTGTAAATAGTTTTTATTTGTCCTCAAAGTTTCTTTCTTCTTATTACTATTGTAGCATATCGAGTTTTGGAGGACCCTGGCACAAAAACAAGCTCTTTAGATAGCGTCGGGCTTAAAGTCGCTAAACCGCTTAGTATATAGTAGGAGATTTAGCGGGATAAGTCTATTATTGAAAACTTCTGCGAAAAATTATATAATTACAATAAGAATGAGTGATGCGCCTCAAGATTTAATCAGTGAAATAAAACAACTGATATCCCTACAGTGCGAGGGCGAATATTGGGATTTTAAGAGAGAGTGGCACCACAACAAAGCTGAACTGCTCCACGATATTCTTTGTTTAGCAAATAGCCGATATATTGGCAACAAATTCCTCATTTTTGGAGTTGGTGAGAGCAATACTAAAAAACACTTTGCAGTATGTGGCGTTAAAGTAAGAGACAAGAATAGAAAAGACACTAAAGACCTAGACGATTTTCTAAGTGCACGAGACTTTGTGGGCGGTCTACGCCCGTTGGTACATGTGGAGAGAATAAAGATAAACCGCAAGCAAGTAGACGTTGTGATTATTGAACCAAGTAATAATGTCCCGTTTGTTCTGGCAAGTGATTATCTGGACCAACCCGAAAAAGAGGCCCCCAAAACTATTAGATGTGGAAACCTTTACACTAGGGTGGCAGATAAGAATACCCCGATAAATAAGACGGCAGATAACGACATAGCAGAACTCTTGTGGAGAAGAAGATTTAGAATAGACGCTACGCCTTTAGACAAACTAGTAAGTTATCTATCTTCTCCAGATGATTGGCCGCCATTAAATGCTGGTCTAGAAAATGAATTTGCCTACTACTATAAGTATGACCCAGAATACAGATTATATTTCAGTTTAGAGGAAACTAGTGAGGAAGATTTTCTTGGCAAGAATTGGATAGTTGGAACAGCAAACTATTCTACTATTAAATTTATGCTCTATGACACGGTCATTGAGATATACGAATATAATTCAGCCAATAAGCTGGAGTATTCTTTTATCAGACCGCTATTTGTTCCTCTAGGAGAGACTTATGTTGAGCCATTGATGATGGCATATTATATTGAAGGTAGCCCTCAGCATTGTTTGAGTAATTTCATACGAGAAAAATTTATGAATCAGTTGACCGGATTTAGAGAAGAAGACCCTTTGCGGGAACAAAATATCATAGTTTTTCAGTCAGAAGAAGAAAAAGAGGAATTCACAAAATACGCAAAAGAAATAGCGTGTAGCTTCATCTTGCCTCAAATTTGGTCTCTTGTCGACGAGAACAAAGGCCCAAAGTGGGACCGTGAGGATTATACAGACTGGGTGTCAACAAAAGTTCTCAAGACGGTATACATAGGATGGAAAAATAACCACTAACTGTGTATAATTGGCTTATACCCGCTAATCCGCCCTACATTATATACGCCGATTTCGTGACTTCACTTCGTCAGCAACTTCCAGCTAATTTTCTGCTCCACTTCTGTAATTTTTGTGGTATAATAACGTCAAGAACATTACGGTTGCTACGCCAAGAATTACAACAGATTTTACATCAATTCTTACATCAAATCCGCTGTATATTTACGGTTCATATGTATTCGTAAACGTTCACTAACAGATTGCCCGAATGGCGGAATTGGTATACGCGTTCGACTTAAAATCGAATGGAGAAATCCATATGGGTTCAAGTCCCATTTCGGGCACCAAAAGGTCGTTACTCCAACCGCACCCAAAAAAATTTTGGATACGATTGGAGATAACGGACAGGAAATCCGTGAGTGTTTTGGTACCGCGGATTTTTTGTTGTTTGTAAAGCATTTTCACATCTTCAGCCGGTTTGGTAAGCATTTGGAAATTTGAGTATAAAAAGGAGCGCGCCCTAATGGTCGTTCCCTGCCTAGAGATGAGATCATGTCAAATGATCCGGTGGAGAATGGTTATGGAAACGCTACGCCTAAAGCTGGGCGTTAAACAAACTACGCAACTGGTTCATGATATCATAGATTTCCGCGTTAATTAGTGCTACTGAAATTACAATGACAGTGATAATTATTTGTAAATCTGCTATACTATGCATAGGAACAACCTTTCTTTGATTAGTTTGCTAACACCACTAATTATAAAGGTTGTTCTTTTTGTTTTACATTGTTTCTTTCTGGCTTAGTTAGTTAAACCACCATTTATATCCTACTTTTAGCAAGAAAGCTCAATGTCTGCTTCTACCGGCAAATGGTCAGACGCCAATGCGTCTAACACCGCAAAATGATTCACTTGCACCCGGTCATTCACCATGATATGATCACAAGGCACCGGACCATTAAACTTTAACCCCGATAAAGTCGTTTTAATTTTATGTTCATCAGTTAGATCCCGTAAAAAGTCCAAATTACGCATAGCTGGTGCTTCATGTGTGATGTTTAAATCACCACACAATACCAAAGGTCCTTGCAACTTCCCCACAAATTTACCAACCTTAGCAAAAGCTTCGACAGTATCTTCGTCACCCAACGGTTGTGGACGCCAAAACCCATGATGGTTTACCACGGTTAAACCATTTTCCAACTTCACCGTCTGGATATTCAGATTGTTCGCTGGAGACTCACCAAGCATAGTATTAGGAACATAATGACCATGAATAAACTCCGAATGCTTTTCAATGATAGGAATACGACTTAAAATTACATTGCCAATCTCCATCGTACCACCAGAAAAATCAATTCCAAAATTTGGCGAATAATACGAATACGGCATCTTTGCAGCTTTAATAATTCGTGATAAGTCAAAACACATTCGGGAAAGTTGTAATTCTCGATCCGCAGAGTACATCACCTCCTGCATACAAATTATATCGTAATCATTCTGTTCAAGGAAACGTTGTAGCTCACCTTCTACTTTCCCCATCCAAACATTGAGTTGCAAAATCTTCATACTTTCATTATCGCATAGCTATAGTGTACGTACAAGCTTAACGCGAAAAGATAATTACTAAACCAACACTGTAGTGTTTATCATACTCTACCAAAAATTTGTACCTCTGAATAAATCTGATATAATACTAGTATGCGCCCGTAGCTTAATTGGATAGAGCATTGGTTTCCGGTACCAAAGGTTGTAGGTTCAAGTCCTATCGGGCGTACCATTCTGAAGACCATTTTTGGTCTTTTTTGTTTTATAAAAAATAATATTTCTTGCAAAAAGTATGATACAATAAGCTTAATTATTATAAGGTCATTTAGAATTAAAACAAATAAGTTGTCGCATAGGAGGACAGATGCTACGAATACAGAAAAAGAAAATTAAAGCAGTGATACCACTATTGTGTGTTGGTATGCTAGTCTTGTCTGGCATGACGACTTTCACCTCATTGACGACATATGCAGCTGGCGAAACAAGGACAATCGCAGATATTACTAACATGCAAGATATGACGCAATCAATCTGCGCCAATTCAAAAGTTGGAGATACTGCTACCCTGACCGATACTCGTGACAATAGTACCTACACCATCCGCAAGCATGAGGATAAAAATTGTTGGATGTATAAGAAAAATTTTAATTATTTTACTGGCATTATTAACTAATACCTTTTTGATAATGCCTACGGTTTAATGTACATTTTACAACTTATTGTCCCTATTATATATTATCAAGCAGAAAAAGTCAAGCATTTTCAGTGACTATTTTTCTTGTGTTTTCTTGTGGTTTTTCCACAAGTTTTTTGCTTGAAGACGTCAGTATGAAATCTGTCGTAATTCTTCCGTAACTGTCGGTTAGCAATGTGCAAATAGCGCCTTGTTGTAGCAACGTTTGCGTGTCCCATAAACTCTGCCACGGAAAAGAGGTCTGCGCCGTTCATCAGTAAATCTGTTGCGCAACTATGCCTAAATGTATGTGGATGAACTTTTTTGTTAATACCGGCACGCTGACGCACGGTTTTGACACGACTATAAGCGCCGTTTGTAGTTAGCCTATCGCCGTTTCTAGTAATAAAAAGCGCAACGTGGTTGTCCGTCCGTGAATCAAGATATTCTTTTAAGATTTTATCAGTAGTTTTATCAATATAAATAGGTCGCATTTTGTTTCCTTTTCCAATTACTATGGCCGACATATTCTCAATAGAATCACGATCCAGTGATAATGCCTCGGAAATTCGCATAGCAGAAGAAAACAATAGGGCGACCAGAAGTTTATTCTCTAAACTATTCGCAGCCTCTATCATTCGTCTTACTTCTAATGGCGTAAGGCAAGCCTGTACGGATGGTTCGCTGCGTGGAATTTGCACTCGCTCATAATTAAAACACGGTATATCTTCGCGCCTACAAAATCTAAAGACGCTCCGAAGTGCAGTAAAACATACTCGTATTGTGTTATCGCACATAGTTGCCGAGAACTTCGTGCGCAATTCGCCTAAATCTTCGGGCGTAATATCGGTTAACTCTTTGTCGCCCATTATTCCAATGGCTCGGTGGATCCATTCTTCGTAAAGTTCAATGGTGCGTGGGCGCAGATGAAATGACCCGTAATCTGAAACATATCTGTAGAATGCTTGAGATAAAAGCATACTAAACTCCCTTATCTCACAGAATACGGGCTAATCTACTAAGCGCAACGTTTCATTTTATCTGAGCAAACGTGGACGAAATACTTGAGTGGGTTCTTTACTTCTGGCCGGCAAGCATATTCTTTGGTCGTCCAAATATCATTTTCCGACAACTTCCAGGCGCACTTACAGAAAAATGCACGGCTGGCTGGAGCGTTAAAATCTCGTACTAGTTTATCTGCAATGTCATCAACTTGGCGAGATGTTCGCTTGCACTGTTTCTCTCTATTCATTGACATTGTTTCAAAGACTTTCAGTCTTTCATTGACAATGACATTGTATCGTTCGCACCCCATAAAATTACCTCCAAAACTTTGCGCCCAAAAAGTCCGTCGCTCTTCCGACCTCTGTGAGCAATTAAATTAATATGTGGAGTTTTCCACAAACTAGAGCGCAGCTCGTGGAGAACTCGTTGTATGTCCCGTATTGGTAGGTTTCAGAAAAGACAAAACCCCGATAAACCAATACGGCTTTCGGGGTCTCTAGCTCGACAAAACTATTACTTTAATAATAGCGCACATTATGCAAAATGTCAATACTTCGCAAAAACTTCAAACCAAGAAAAAGCACCCGTGGCTTGGGTGCTTCTGTATAGTTAATTGGGAGAGTAAATAATGGGCAAGGGTTGGATTCGAACCAACGCACTGGAATCCCGATTTGTGGCCACACAAGTTCCAAGCTCTGCCGGGCTGAGACTTACCTTGCCATACATTAGAAAGTATGAGGAGAACTCAGCTTGTTTTCTCGCTTTAACCTCTCTACCCACTCGTGAACGTATGAGTTGCCACCAAGACTTTGATATAGATTATAATTTTCCCAGAATCGGCGTAAACCATCAGTTGTTACTTTGCCACCAGTCTCAACCAGAGAAAGAAAATTGACAACATAATTTTTACAATTATCGATTTCTACTGCTCTCAACCTAGCAGAAATCTCGTCAAGTTTTTCTATCACTGGCGTCATTGCTTCAAGGTGCCAACGGTTAATCGCTTTGCCGATTTGCTTAATTATTACTGTCAAGCCAGTAATAATTCCAGCCACAAACGCTATTGTCGTGGCGATTTCGCCAAGTGTAATCCCATCCATAATTTTATTGCTAAACCCTACGAATTACTTGACCTGGATAAATGAACGTACGGCACGCAATTCCGTTTTTCTCGGCTAGTTTCTGTGTATAGCCGTCATCACCAAATAGACCTTCAGAAGATTTATACCACCCCATTTTAAGCGCAATATCGCCCAATGTATCGCCTTTTTGGACAGTATAAGTATCTGACATCATATTTGCACTTTCAGTATCGTTCTGCGCCTTTTTGGAGGCTTCTGCAGCAACCTTTTTCGCTTCTTCGGCTTTGATACGTGCTTCTTCATACGGCTTATATCGGAACGCTCCAGTAAAATGTTTGAGCGAGATATTGATGATGTTTGTAGAACTCCCACCGCCAGCACACGTGCCACCACCCTGATTTTGACCGAGCAATGTAATGTAGCCGTTATTGTAATTACCAAGCGCCATACCAACGTGTCCATATTGTCCGTTGCCGAAAATTACCCAGTCACCAGCTTGCAACTGCGCTGGATCCCAAATCATAATAAATTCGCTACCTGCATTTTTTTGCCAGCAACCGTCATAAGTCATACCTTTCGCTGCGCCAGTCCCACAGGTCTGCGCACGCCGATTCGTAACGTTCTGCCAGAAGACATCTGCCAAGTCCCAGCACTGCGCCCCGTACGCATTGTCGGTATTAAGACACTTGCCAAGAGTATAGTTCTTAAACGCACTGGCTGTTTCTGTTGGCGCATAAACATATGCGCCAAGTCCACACTCCTCGCCCTCTGGACAGTTAAGCAGCGAAATGCCTTCGCCAGCTGCAGTGTCAACAACTGGTCTATCAGCATCAACTTCTTCCACGGTAGGAATATCGTCAACCTCTACTTCTTCACCTACTTCACCAAGACCACGAATATCACTATCTTCATTAGTAGTGTCGTCCTCGCCAATAGTAATCGTAGCACGCTTTTCTTCGCCAGAATACTCAATTTGTGCCGAACCACCGTGATTAACGGCATTATTAATCATCAGAACTGCACAAATTCCCAGCGCAACTACTCCAATAACACTAGCAATGACTTTGATATTATCTTCTAAAAAATATTTAATCGAGTACATTTTACTTCTCCTTTTCTATTTTTATTACAGTCTGGAATCGACCGCCACCGCAACGCTATTTCACTCTACGCCACAAATACGCCGTGATATAAGGCGGCATAATGTCAATTTTTTCACCACTACCAGCCTTACCAGTCGTGAACTTGTGTGAGTGGCTTGGCAAACTTGCAATTCCAGTTGCGCTACTGCTACCACCAGCACCAAAACGCCAGCCTACATTACCACTCGCCAAAGTTGCGCCGTAGCCTTTCAACGGAATATCACTACCACCTGCTGAATCAGTTGTTCCACTGTGGCTGTGGCTCGGTAATTGTTTTTCGGTTAATGTGATACTCTGGCTTCCTCCAGTCGCTCCTGCCTTACTGTCGCCAGAAACGCCTAAAACCATCTGCCCTTCGGCAAACCTCTCCCAAGTACCACCGATCGTTTCGCTCGGGTTAGTGTTGTCGTATTTAGTAATAATTGTTCCAACAGGATAAATACGCTCTAAAATTGCCGTATCTATCATTTCTCGCACGACCTTTACATAATTAGAGGCTTTAGCATTCTTTTGCTCTTTCTCCAAGTTTGCTACTCGCTCATATATTGAGTCTCTAGCCATTTTCTATAACCCTTTCCAGTACTGGCGTTATTGTTTCCGCATTAGTTTGCGATACCTTGACCGACAGTTCCATTACCCGAAACCTTCCGTTAGTCGCACCTAATAAATCTTCTTCGTTTTTTATTATCACCGTATCTCCGACCCAGATATTAGTACCAACCTTCGGACTGGGCGCAATTTGCACGCCAGACAACGTAATTGACGGCTCCCAATTTGGATCTACTGATTCGTTTAATACTGACCGGACTTTATTGTCTAGTGTCTCCTGCACACTAATAGACGACTCCTGTACCATTTTTTCAACGTAGCCATAATTCTTTACTGCCTCAAAATTTGTCAGTTCGGACGTAATGGCAGTTGAATCTTCCTCCTCTGCTGAGGTATTGCCCTCACCTATACCGATAATATGACTCGCAAAACCACTTACTTCGCCTGCTGAAATCGACAACGCCGATACGCCACTTGACCTTGTGGGGTATTGAATCCGATATTCTCGCACCTTGCCGAAATTAGAATCGGCTATAATATCGTAGGTCTTATCTTCGTGGAAATAAACGTCAAATTTGCCTGCTCCACTAGTATTGTCGCAACGGTCAGAAATAAACTCTTTGACACTCTTATAACTTTCAAAAGTCTGCGTTACGACTTGCATTTTATCTGCTATGCCGGGCTTTAGCCCAAAGCCTTTGCCTGCCGTTATTGCTCGCTCCTCTGCCATCTGAATATATTTTGATACCATTTCCTGCATTGCCATTGACTGCTTTGACGTTGGCGCGATATAAACACCTGCAAGATAGTTCAGAAAGCCTTCAAAATTAAGCGTCAATGTTGCGCTTGTGCCGTTTGGAGAATATGCTGGCTTAGTTGCAAGATAACCTCCAACCATTGCTTCGCCATTTCGGTAAATAATGCACTCCAGCGCATACGGGCGCAGCACTTCATCAACGGTTCGCTGTGTTCTACCGTCTAGCCACTCTAAAAACTTACGGTCATTAAGCGAAAAAGATATTGAATCAGCCCCTCTCTCGGTGCGTTTTCTCGCCCACGTTAGATTCTCGGCGAGACGGCGCACGTTTCCGATCGTTTGACCGTTCAACACTAGCATCACTTCATAAATCGCTGACATTAGCCTACTACCTCGTTCCACGACATTGTGCAGACCTTATTGTCACCACCATCACTCGTAAAAATAATACGGTTAGAACCCTCTCTAAGGCGGATCCAGTCGCCCTCAAACTTATCTAGTTGCGATAGTCCACTCATTTTAACAGTCTGCTCATTACAGTCAATTACTAATTTCTGCCCCGTGGCGATCGTACCGTTCCAGCGCATAACCTCACCTGTGGCTGGGTTTTCTATGGCAGGATTTACGCACTCACCTGCAATAGTGATTACTGGACTAACCCCAGAAATACCAGTGACCGTTACCACTAAATCACCACCAGAGCCATCATCAAAAATTACACCAGTTTTATCAAATGCCAAACCAATATTATCCCAAAAAGCACCACCGAGGATTTCGTCTGTGCGTATAATATCAACCGAGTTAGCAAAGATTTCTTGCCCTGTGGCATTTTCGTCATACGAATAATAGTTAACGTCCTCAAAGCCTAGCGAAACGTGATACTCTGGCATCCTCTGGTCAATTTCTTTGATACTTGGGGCATCTACTAAATAACCTCGCTGTCGCTTAATTGCCGACTGGCCAGAAAGAATATAAATTACCGTGAACTTGTGATTTTTTGAGAAAAAACGAAAAAAGTCTTGCCGTAAGTTCTCCGTAGCATTTTTGCTTGTCGTGAAACTTCCAACATACCCATCAAAATCCTGCGTTCCAGCGCGCTCCACTTGTCCAGCCAAAAGTACGCCGTCAGTACCTTGCAGCTCTACGGTATCATTTACGATTTCGTTCGGCGCAAAATGTTGCTGACTGTCTTTGAACTCATAATTATCTACTCCTAGCACCAAGCGTTCATCATCATCTCGCACAAACAACGCATAAATCCAACTTTTTGATTTCAGTGAGGTAATTGCCATACCTTGATTACAACTCGGAATCGACCGCCACCACAACTTATCTTTTCATCTGGAATTGTGATATAATAGAGATAAATATAAAAGAAAGGGCTCATATGGAGCAGGCAAGGGCTATTGTGCTATGAGCATAATCCGTAAACGTAGTTTCAAAAAATCTTTTAAGGCTCGTACAACCGGAAGGCTGAAACGTTCAATTAAAAGAAAATGCAACCCTTTTTATGGTAAAAAAGGCATTGGTTTTATTAAAAATCCTAAAAAATCTATTAAAAATGCCGTCTATAAGCGAACGACAGTTGGCGTACCATTTACTGGTCTTTCATCAGCAAAACCAACCCCAGTAGTTAAGCAGGATACTCAGACGGAATATGTTAGAAACCAAAAAGGACATAGTGCACTTGCTGCTATCTTTTTTGGCTGGATTACATTGTATATATTACCGATTTACTGGCTAATCAGCCCAAATCACTACTACCATCTCTAAGCGATTTCTCTTAATTTTCGCATCATCAAATCAGATAATTCACGTTCATCAAGATTTTTGGCATTTGTGATATTTATGACGATAGGTCGGCTTTCTGGTGCACCACCTCTTTCTTCCATAGAATCTAATAAGGTATCTGCAAGCAAGCCACTCCAATTGTCAGTATTATTTTCTAGTGGCAATACTGCTTCTGCGCCAGCCTCGCCGATTACGGCTTGCGTTGCTCCATCTGCGAAACCACCGTGCGCTAGCATTGGGATTGTCGGAAAATTAGTATGCGCCCCACCAATTACTGGCACCCAGTCTGGCACAGTGATACCGTTAATCGTATTGATAACACCGTTAATTGCGCCAATAATACCGTTAATCGGTGCCTTAATAATTCCACCAATAGTGCTGAACACATTGGAAATTGCACCTTTTACGGCTTCAACTCCAGTTTTAATTCCGTTCCAAAGCCCATCAAAGAACCCTTTAATGCCATTTACTACGCCACTAACAAAGTTTTTGATGCCCTCAAAAACAGAGCGAAACACGTTTGCAAAACCCTCTACACCTGCTTTTATGCCGTTCCAGAGCCCAGTAAAGAAATTAGCGATCGGCTGAATTACGTTGCTGTTAATCCACCCTGCAATTACACCGATAATGCCTTGCACAGTACTGATAAAACCACGCACTCCGTTTACGACAGTATCAATAACTCCAGTGACGAAGTTTACAATTGGTGCAAGCACCGTATTATAGACCCACTCCGCCACGGTTGCCAATACTGTGGCAATGAGGATGAGAATGTTTTGAATAAATCCCCAAATCGCTTGAATCGGCGCCGTTACAACATTAAAAACTTCGCCCATAATTCCACCCAAAAAACCGACAAATTCACTAATTTTGGCGAAAACTTGACCGAAGAAATCGCCAATTGGCGCCAGAAGTTGTCCCATCCACTCGCCCATTGCGTTAAAAATGGTGCCGAAGAATTCACCGATTCTTCCGAAAACGCTGTTTAGGATTGACCCTATTGCTCCCAGCAGCGACCCAGCCACTTGAGGAACTGCTTGCACTAATGCCATAAAAAGCTGAACTGCAGCCGCGAGTAGCATCCCGATAGTAGTGGGGTTAGTTAAGAAACTTATAATATTTTCTAAAATAATGGGTAGTGCATCCACTAAAGCAATAAGAATCTTTGGAAGAGCATCCACTAAGGACATAAAGATTTTAATCCAGGCCGCCAATACTTGCTGGAGATAATTAGGCGAAGTAAGAGTGCTTACCAGCGTAGTAATTACTTGAGGTAAGGCGTTTGCTAAAGCGTCAATTATGACGGGTATAGCATCCAGTATTGTCATACCCAGGGTAATAAAGCCATCTAAAAATACAGGTAATTGGCTCACGATAACATCAATTAGCGTACTGATAATGTTCGGTAGTTGCGCAGACAATGCATTTACGATTGATACTGCTGCGTTAATAACGGCTGGAACAAGTGTTGAAATTAGGCTGGGCAATGCTTCCATAATTTTCGGGGCTAGACCACCAATCAAATCAGCCACGCTATTTAATGATGTTTCAACCACTGGCAACAAATTTGAGACAAAATTACCGGCAGTTAAGGCGAGATTCTCAATGAGTGGCCCGATTTCTTGGCTCTCATCAGCCATACCGGTTAATAAATTCGTCCACGATGCTTTCATAGAACCAAGAGAACCTTGTATTGTGGTTGCTGCTTCTTTTGCAGTTGTACCGGTAATATCCATATTTTCTTGAATCTTATGTATCGCCTCAATCATTTTATCAAACGACACATCATTTACGGTTTTTGCAGTAACGGTCATTGAATCACCCAATACACCAGAGTCGTTAATTAGGCGCGCCATCTCTCCAGCAGTACCACCGTAACCTAATTTAAGATTATCAAGCATTGTGTAGTTTTGCTTTGCGAAACCCTGATAGGCATCTTGAATTCTCGCCATATCAGTACCCATTTTGTTTGCGTTGTCTGACATATCTACCATTGCCATATCAGCAATTTTAGCGGCAGCTGCAGTATCGCCGTTGAGCCCTTGCAATAGGCTGGCAGAGAAACTCGTTACGGTCTCCATATAGTCATTAGCTGATAGACCTGCCGTCTGGAAGGCTTTGTTGGCGTTCGCCATAACATCATCATATGCGCCCTTAAATAGAGTTTCGATACCTCCAGTTAATTGCTCGTAGTCTGAATATAGTTTAGTGGACTGCGTTGCTAATCCTACTACGGCAGTCGCTGCCGCTGCAGTACCAATCGTAAAAGCCGTACCAATACCCTTAGCTACGCTGGCGAGTTTGCTACCAACGTTTTTTGATACCGAATCTACGGACTTGTTGACGCTATTGCCGTCAAATTCTAATCTAAGTTTTGCTACACCAACTGCGTCCGACATTACATTATACCTTTGATAATTTTATAGTTTTCCTTAATAATTCTATTGGCGTTTTCCAGTCCTCTTGGCTTTGGTTCACCTTTGTATCTTCGTACTGCAGAGGACACCGAGGCTAATATAACTGCCTCCAGCTGTGTTAATTTGGCATACTCACGACTTCGCTCGGCTGCGAGTAATCGTGAGACTTTGTCAGTAGATATTTCGCCGTTATTCCACTTTTCGTAAGTCTCAAAGCCAAATCTCGCTATAATCTCTGCACAAAACGCATCAACACTGTCAAACGTCTTTCTTTGAGATTTACGGGAAACTCTTACCGTTTCCATATGCTCCTGCATTGCTTCCTTGGACAGGAAGTCTGCCATTGTCAGCATTTTGGGCTTCTCGGTATGACCCCCAGCCTGCTTTTGGAGGTTCTTGAGGGTCATACTTTGAGAGGCCATAGATTACTCTCCTGATGGAGCGGCGACTTCGGTATATTCACCAGTCCCAACATTAAGGCGCATCATTTTATCTAGCATATTATGACCGAAATGAACGTCAAATTGTGGGTAGCCATCATCTGCGTGCTCGGCTGGATTGTAAATCTGTGGGTTAAGAGCAAGCGTGATTTCCATATCGTCAGAAGTGCCAATATCAAACCCATCATTCAAGGACGGTAAGCACCGTGCCAATACAACATCACTACCAGAGGCGTTGTCGCAAACCCCCTGTAACACCACCATAATATACTCTTGCGAACCACAAGAAGAATTATTGACGCCGAAAGTTGCGCTACCGTCATCCTTAGTAGCACCGGCAAAAGTTGCAGGATTCCACATTCCGAGAACTTCAAAGATTCTACGGAAGGTGCCAGCCACAAAAGTAATGGACGCTTCTAGGCTCTCGTAAGTTCCAGGCATTGGCGCAGTAGTTGTACCGATTTGAGTTGTCCTAGTTTTCTTGCGTGGCGCAATATTGAGATTCAACACCGTGCCTTGACCGATTTCTGCCTCGTTAATTACGAGTGGCTCAGTAGGTTTCTTTGTTTTTGGGTCGTATTTGATAAAAGCGATCCGTCGCATTTGTACAATATCGTTATTTGCTGACATATTTTTCCTTTCTTAATTATTTCTTCGCCAAACTATATACTATTTCCACGGACGATACCTTGACGATTGCACCGTTCTTGGTTGCTCCCATATTTTGCGGTGTTTGGATGCTATTCAACCGTATATTCTCAAAACAGTATTCTGCGGGTCCACTCTTACCTTCGAGTTTGACAAAACCTTGATTTTTGAGAATCCACTTCCAAATATCTTGCTCCACGGATGCCGTTTTGGATTTATCGTTGAAAGCAACGAAAATATCAACCACCGTGTGCAAGTTCCGTCCCGCAAAACCACTACTACCGCCTCTTGTAACCAGCCAAACTCCCTCGGCAGGCTTGCCATTAGACTGTAAGGGTAGTTCTTCCCAGAACAGGTCTTTATCGGCTTGTAGTCCTGCTAAATTGTCTTTTGACATTTGGTCAAGCAATGCAAGCGTAATCATCCAGCCACCTTTCCGAAATACTTATCTTTCCAGTCGTTATTCCCAAACAAACGGTCAAACGGCTTTTTCATATATTCCTTATGTCCGTTCGGATTTGTGTACTCCTGTTTCTTGGCATACTTTATTTCCGTACCATTAAATATGCCACCAGCCACTACCTCAATACAGCCCTGTTTTTTCTCAACGCGAATAGATGCTTTGAGGTCGCCAGACAGAACTGGCGCACCAGGGTCGCCCGAACGTGCATCTGCTGCTAAATCGTATGCCATTATCAGCACGCCCTGCATAAATCTTTTTTGTAATTTGCTTAAAACGCCCTTGTCCCATTTTAGAACTACGCTATTATTCGCCATCTTCTAGCTCCTCAATTGCTTCGGTTAGTTTTAGTGCGAACTCCATATGCTCAATGGTGCCGTTTGCTTGATTTCTACCAGTTGCTGCTTGCGCAATATCGTAAAATCGTCCGTCTGGACTTCTGACGATATAATTTGCTACCAGCAACCCAATATCGGTCGTAGGTAATTCAAGTGGGGCAACATAGAGCAATAAATCATACTCAACTATGGCTTGATTCGGCGAGACGTTAAAATCTGCTTTATTACCGTCCGATACAATCGGTGCTATGTAATCAGTCCTCTTGAAAATCGTACCTCTACGGGTCGCTCGTTGTACCTTACCAAGCGACCAGCCCATTTCTCGCGCCTCTTGAAATTCCTCAAATATAGTCTTCACGGTGGAATACAGACCTTTCTGCGCTCACGGTTTTATGTGCCATATATTTCTCGATTATGTCGGGAAACTTTGCGCTTACTCGTTCAAAGGCATTTCTGGCTTCATTAACCTTGACGCTGACGGAGAAGTTCCGAATCCTCTTGCTAGCAACTTTATCTTCGCTCCCTTGATAATAAAAGGTCGCACTCATAAAATTAGCCAGCAACGTTTTGAGGTCATCAGGTATTTCGCCATTAACTTCTGGTAAGGATTCCAGGCCAAGAAATGACGCAATTCGGGTCTTGGCAACACTGACTAATCGCTCCCAATACTCATCTGTATAGGCAACGCTTTCGCCAGTGAATAGTTTGAACTCGTCTTGCGTCATTCTCGTTTACTTTCTAGGCTTTTGCTGCCTTTTTAATACCAACGGCTGCGTTAGCGTTCATCAAGGCACCACCGATACAAGCCACGGCTTCCCAGACGTACTTGTTAACGTCAATATCGTAATCGGCGAGGCTTTCTGGGGTGGTATCACCGACAGTGTGGAACGCATTTAGGTCAACTACGATACCAGAGTAATCGCCCAGCATTGTATCAGTAAGCCAAAGTGGTGTAATAATTCCGGCGATACCGTTGATGTTTGGGTTCTTCTTGTCAATTCCGTTCGGGAACAACAGATTATTGCCAGCCATTGAGTTCTCGAGGTCAGTGAAGTTATTCTGGGTGGAAATGTAGAGACGATTAGCACCAGATTTCACCTTAGCAGCTGCCTTGCTGATAGTCGCACGATCGTTGTCGCCATCCTTTGCCGTATAATCCGTAGCATAGATGTTATCAGTGCCTTTAATATCAGACAAAATGGAAGTAATCGCCGTGAACTCTGTGCTACCTTCATCATCATTTTTAATACCACCAACCACAATTGCTTGGTCGATAGCCTCACGCAATTTGCGAGGCAATACGTTGAGAACGTACTTAACAATTGCGCTAGCACCAAGACCACCGTTAATCTTCACCATTGCGTGGTCAAGTTTAATCAAACGGTAAAGGTCGGCAGGGGTAATAACACGAGTTTTGCCCTGCAACTCGGTCTCTTTCTTGGTATTACCACGAATATGACCGTAAGTCGTACCTTCATCAGTTGGTACAGCACCAACCTCAAAGTTCAAGCCAGTATTGAGGACGTGTCCGATAATAGACTCTGTATCCTGCAATTGCTCTGCAATAGCGTTCACTACAGCCTCTGGCACTTGCGAGATGTTTTCGCCTAAGTCAATTCCGTCACGCTTCTGGGCGATTTCACGGAAAATCTTGTGGAAATCGGTTTTATCTTTGCCAGCCTTGGCAAGTGCAAAGCCCCAAGATGCAACTGCTGCGTCAGTTTTTAGGTAGTCGGTCGTACGATTAGTAGGCGCATACTTTGGCTGAGATACGCGACTATGGACGACACGGTTGTTCATATGAATCGTATCTTTCTTGTCTGCCTTTGGCTCGGTAGTCTCAAGATTATCTTCTTTATTGTCATCACCTTCACCGCTACCTTCATTACCACCTTCGGTTGCCTCAACCTTATTAGCAAGTTCCTTGAGTTTGGCGACTTCCTCAGCAGTTAGGCTGTCGTTTTTCTTAGTTTCATTTGGGTCCATATCAGTTCCTTTCTTTGAATTATTATCACCATCAGCCTCTGCCGTTCCATTAGAACCTGTGGCTTTTGCTTTTTGGTCACTAGTTTTAGCACGCGGATCGTTTCCAGTTACTACCATTGAGATTTCGCGTAGAATCCCAACAGGTCCAGCAATTTCATTTCCAGCACCGGTATAACCGTTAATATACTCGTCAAAGCCGATAGAGTAGGAGATTCCATCTGCAATGGCGTAAGCGTGGTCAGCAAGTGGGTCGTCATTTGCAAAGAACATCCTAGCGTGCAAACCGTCTTCTTCTAGCCATACCAAACAATGCCCAAATACTTTATCGATAGACGGCATAGGTATTCCGAACTCCGTCATAACGCCGTGGTCGGCTTGCGCTGCTACGTGATAGTCCTCGGTCTGTTTATCTGGGTCGGTATTCAAATCGGCGATTTTAATTAAATTGCCATCACGACCCATCACGTACATATTTTGCAAATCTCGAATTTCGCCGTCCTCTAAAGTTTTGCCAGAGGCAGCCAAAAGATTCCGAAACCTCATCTTGGTTTTTGTTTTTTGGTCAGTAATCATTTTTGCTACGATATGCTTCATAGGCCCGATTATGAAATGAATTCGACCGCCACCGCAATGTTTTTTATTAGGAATATACAAACACCCCTGTTAGTGATATAATATAACTAATGAGTAGAGCAGAACTAGACCCCAAACATTTCCCAGAGTGGTTAACTCGTAAAGAGGACTTACATAACGCCAACAAGATTCCTCCATTTTCCGAAGGTCAAATCTGGTGGACAGCCCTTGGTGAAAATGTTGGCGTGGAGATAAACGGCAAACATAGCGATTTTTCGCGACCAGTCCTCATCTTGAAGAAATACAGTAATCTTTGTTTCTTGGGTGTACCACTTACGTCTCAGCCCCACGAAGGCTCGTGGTACGTTAATTTTGAATTCAGAAAAAAGCAGGAGTATGCCGTGCTTGTACAGGCTCGCACATTTAGTGCTGCACGACTTTATAACCGTATGGGTAAGGTATCTACAGGAGATTTTAAGAAAATCAAGGTTGGTTTCCGTAAATTAACCCAATAAAAAATACCTCCCACCTTTCGGAGGGAGAACGACTAGTTGTCGAATATGCCTCAATTATACCAAGAAAATCGCTAAAAAACAATACTTTTTCTCATTTTTCCAGTAAATCCCGATGGAATCTGTCCATTCTCTCTACTAATCCGTGAGAACTGCCCTTGACTGCGTATGCTCTCCAACTCTGATAGCACTCCTCATATTTTTCTCGCGACATTCTTCCGTTTTTGACTAGTTTTGACATTTTACGCAAGCGTTGACGTTCGGATTTAATAGTTTGGGGATTAACAAACATTAAAATCTTTCCAGTTGCCGTCATACGGTAAATGAAGCCTAGAAATTTGAAATTGTTCGTTATAGGAATTATTTTTGTCTTATTGGGGTGTAATTTCATACCGAGTTTTGCGAGTTCTACGCCAATTTGTTCTCTACAGCCTTCAAGATACGCCTTATCCTCGTGTATTATCAGTAAATCGTCCATATATCGCACATAGTGCTTTATATGCAGTTTCTCTTTGATGAAATGGTCAACTCCGTTCAATACTGCAATGCCGACTAACTGCAACAATTGACTGCCAGGGTAATAGCCGACCTCGCCACCGTATTGCGTCCTCAAAATCTGTACTACATTTTCGGCGATTTCTTCATCAAAGTATTTTCTAAATAACCCCTCTGCTATTTCGTGTTTCATATTTGGGTAGTAGCCGGCAACGTCGCATTGTAAAATATAACCGTTCGTTCCGTGTTTTCGGTAAAATCTTTGTAAATGACACTTCAGCCTATCTCGGCAAAAATCTGTACCCTTATTCTTCTGGCAGGCTGCATTATCGTATATAAAACGCTTAGTTAGCCCAGGATAAAGGATGTTGTCGTTGAGGCTGCGCTGATATACTCGGTCGCGAAATGAAATGCTCATTGCGTCACGTCTCTTAGGTCGATAAATCGTAAAATGTCGACCTGGACGACTTTTATATGTGCCATTATGGAGAGAATCTGATAATTTGCTTATTTCAGTTAAATCATTCAAAACAAAATTCGCCACCGAATCCTTCCAAATTACGCCCTTTTTGCATTTTTGCGTGCTACGGCGTAACGCCTCAAATGATATTGCGTCTTCCATCATATTTTATATGGGTGCGTGGCGTTAATAGCCGTGCTTGGTTCACCAAACAGCATCACCACGCCATTGTTTATCTCGTAAAGAGAACGGAAGTCGACTCCTTGCATTTGCGCTAATAGAGGAACGCCTTTCCTATGGTCCAGCCTTTTGTCCCACCCGTCAAACGCAATCGGCGACAGCACGATTAGTGTTGTTGTAATTGTTGTTGTTGGGCGCACCCGAAGTATTGACATTACCGAAGTTGTTGGAGTTGCCCGCGTACAATGAGCGACCATAGCCTACTTCCTATTCTATTTTACCATATCTTTTTTGGTCGGCATCTCGCCAAGCACGGATCAGATTTTTCGTTTCTACGACCATCTCGCTCCAGTGTTCCACACGCTTGGTTGCGATTTTATAAACTTCGGCACCGAGGTCTATATCAGCCAGCAAGACAATGCACGCTCGCACGGCTTCCTCTTGTAGTTCTTTTCGCTTTTCCCACGCCCTTTTATTCGTAACTCTGATATTATTCGCAGCCCAGCACGAATCAAAAATCTTAATTGCTAGCTCGGCGTAATGTTTTCCGAGAACCTCACGGAATCGTGGAGGAAACTTCTTTTCGTTACTAGTGATTTCAATAGTATAGGCCGCCAATTTTCTCGCTTGAATCGTTACTTCAAGTTTGCTCCTCGACCTCATCCCCTCTGGAACTGCCATTGCCCACCTTTCTTTATTTTTTCTCTTATGCTAATTATACCATATACAAACACTTTTTGGCTTGGCTCGCAAGCGAGTTAATTTTGATACTCTGGCGCAAGCGTGCGCCAGAGATTAGGCTGATTTGCCGATGAAATTGCAAGCGGCGACAGCACGACAAGTGTTGTAGTAATTGCTGTAGATGGGCGCACCCGAAGTATCGACATAACCGAAGTTGTAGGAGTTGCCCGCGTACAATGAGCGAGTCCAATAATATTGTGCCGAACCAGTAGCGTCAATTGCCTGTTTAACACGTTTGGTATCTGTCGCACCTTGATAATACTGAAATGCCGGACCTTCAATACTGGCTTGTTGCGCCGTATTGTAGGACGCATTGGTGACGCCTAGTTCAGCCATAGACGGAGCAAATAACTTGCAATAGGAGACATCTGTACCATTGCTACGAGTACAGAACTTGACCTTAGTTTCACCGAGACACGCCAAGAAATCAGAGTTAAATTTCGGCTGAATTTGACCGTCAATATAGGTTTTGAGTTTTGATGTCGAATAATTAACGCTACCATTGGCTGCCCAGTCAGTAGTGCCGGCCGCACAGTATTTCATTTCCATCTGAATTGCTGGCACGGTTACATCTGTGCCATTTTGGCGTACGACTGCATCAGCAAAACCAACAACTCGCATTGGCATCTTTGCGCCATTATAGGCAATAGATAATTCGTCTCCAAGTTTAAGGTATTCACTTGCCAACCCTTGCTGGACGATTTTAGTGAGGTTGTCGAGGTCAACATTATTTTTATCTACATCTTGAATCGTTACGAGTTTAACCGTAATACTCAGAGTATCGGACTTCGGGTCGCGCTTGCCTGCCTTTACGGTTATAGCAGCCGCGAACTCGTCATCTTCGGTCATACTCTCATTTTCCAATGCCTTGACCGTGATAGTTCCGTTTTCATTGACGACTACGGTTGCTACGCTCTCATCACTTGAAACTGCCGTAAATGACTGATTTGCATATTCCGGCAATACCGATACGCTATAAGTCGCTTCTTCGCCAGGCTGAAATGCAACTTTACTCTTATCAATAATCGTAATACTCTCCACTGCAGGCCCAGTTTCTATTGAGCGAATTAAATCTGGGAATTGTACGGGCTTAATCGCTCCATTATCGCCTGTCATTTCACGAATTGCGTCTGCCGTATCTTTCAGAATCCCCTCGCTTAAATTAACAACTGCCATACTAGTAATCCTCCTCATCTACTAGTTCAAACTTGGTTGCAATACGTATTTCCTTTACGCCGTTTTTGCTAATAGCCCTAATAATGATAAATTCGCCATCCTCTCTAACGTCAAGAAGGTTGGTGCGCAGGTCGTCACGAATTGATACATCCAATTCATCTTGGTTTAGGTCGGTAATCACCGTGGCGTTCTGTGGAACTTCTACATACGCCAAAACAACGTAGAACGCCGTATTCCCACCACCACCGTCTGCCGTAATTGCCTTACGGATCGTTTCTTCGTTTGGCGCACCATCACCATTTCCAGCCACTGCAATAATTCCAGCTGCAGACGGCGCATCTGCTTCGTTTGCATTGGACTGTGGTGGGTTCATTGCATATGCTACCACGGCATCTGTTCTCGACATATCGGTTGACGCTGTAGGCATATCAATATAAATTGGCTCACGAGAAATGTTGTTGATGGCAATAAGTTCACCACTAGGGCTCTTAGCAATTGCAACATCCCGAACTCCAGCATCACCACCAATTTGAATTGTCATTGCTTGATATGGCTGGGCTTTCCAACCACTAAGGATTCCACCCTTACCATACATTGCTAATTGGTCGTTAAATGTAGGCACGGAAATCCGACCACTATACGCAGCGTTTAACCCGACTGCTTTATTTGGATTTGTCGCCATTGTGCTCCTTTCTGTAATAATCTTTGTGGCTTTGAATTTTGACTTTTATATCTACGGTCTTCTTGCACCCACGGCAATTTAGCCTTAAACTGTCTATCTCTCTGTCGGTATCGCCGAGGATGCGCCCACAGTTCGGACAATAGATTTTTACGCTCATTTCTTCCTCCGCACCCTTTCGTTAAACGTACAGCGACAGCGTGGGTGAGTTGTTGGCAAACATCCATTTAAGTTGTACTTCGTATGCTCAATTGCGATTTCCGACCCATCTTTGCCCGCGATATGGTCGGGGAAAGTCTCACCGATTAGCACCTCTTGTCCGTCCATTGCTGCGCAGGTCTCACAAGTTGCACTATCTAAATGCGCATCACAGACCAAATAAATCTCCAAGTCGTATTTATCAGCAATCTGCTTATCAAGGTCATACCGTCCAATGTTAATGGCTGTATGGGTTTCTTCTCTTGCAATAAGTTCTGCTCTTGTATATGGCAGATGCTCTTTCAACTCTTTTTTGAGTTGCTGCTCGGTCATTGCCTCTGCCTTGCCTCGTTCCAAAACCTCTCTTACAGTCTCACGAGTATCGCTGTCAAAGTTTTTCATTACTTCATCCAGTCGCTCCTCAACCTCCTGCGTGATTTCGTCACTCATCACATAGTCCGATTTTAGGTACTCCTCAGCCTCTTTGCCAATTGCTAAACTTTGCAAAAAAGCCATACCATCTGTTGCGCCTTGCTTTGAGTATTCTTTCAAGATTTCGGCAATTTCAGTCTTGGCAGCATCTAAGTCGTATGTTGGGTCTTCTTCGGCGATTTGGTTTGCACAGCGCATCAAAATATCGTAAATATCTTTTTGACCACCCTCTAAATCATCTGGAATTACTGATGTGTCCGAAGTAGCGTCTTTGTGGCTTGTACAACACGGCAACATTTTGGCTGGTGTTTTCCGCATATTATCGGTCGTACTCTCCGAACTGGAAGTCGCTAGCGCAGAACCACGCTTAATACCGTTTGCTACGGCTCGCCACTCGTCAGATAAACCTAGTGCCTCAACAGCCTTTTTCGGAGTTGCTCCAGCCTGTATAAGCGTCACTAGAGTTTCGGCGCTAATCTTTGCCGTTTCTGCCTGTGTTTTACGCCTATCGGTCAATTCTGGTAACTCAATATCGAGTTCCAGCGCATACCCTAAGCCGTTCATACCACGCTCGGCATAAATCCTATCAAGTTCGTGCTGGAACCCTCCCCAAAATGCTTTAAGTGCCGGTGCAACGCGTCTTTTAGTAAAGATATAGTCTGATAATTCTGCATTATCGTATTTTGCCGAAGAATCGTCCCCCAAAATAAAGTTTGAGACACCAATAGACTTATTCAATTTGTCGCAGATAATCTCATAGAGTTCACGGAGTGCCATTGTGGAATTGTGTCCTTGAATAGGTTTTACTTCCACTTGGTCGGCAGTTGAGCCGTCATCCAGTTGTTGTCGCCACAGATAAAGCGTCTTATTGCTATTGTCTGCGCCCTTATATGACTTCTCCAAATCTTCGCGAACTTCCATAAACTTTGCGTGCGTTGATGCACGAATCGTAGTGACGGTTGCTGGTACTGCACCGTTCTCAAAGAACCCACGCTGGAATTGCGCCATTAAATCATCAACCTGCGTCCAAATAAGCACTGATGATGCCGGCGATACACCTTTGTCAATATTTCTCGGCGATCGTGAGAACCTTAAAGTCATCACCTCTGCCGAAGTCAAGTTTTCGATTTCGCCACCAGCCGTATATACTTGGAACTTATCTTCATAATGCCCAAGATATGACAGCCGACTTCCGACTGGTAAAATTGTATAGCCTACGATTTCGTCTCCCTCGCCGAAGTGTACACGGATGTTTAGCTCGCTCTCTGTTAGCCAAATCGCAAACGCCAAGTCCAAGAACGCATCCAGTCCCATCTGGTCATTTGGGTCTCGTAAAACTTCCAATTCACGAGTACGGTGAAGTGGCAGTTCGGCGCCTTTTGCCGTTACGCCGTACGGTATCACCTCTTTCATTTCGTTAATCAGAGGTCTAAGCTGCGCAAAAAGATTTTCATAGGCTGACTGAATTTGCGAATAATAAAATCGCCCATTCATACGCTCTTGAATCGCTACCTCTTTGCCACGGCGACGCTCAATAAGGTCAATAAGACGTTTGCGAATCCCCATTGCCTTACTCCTTTACTTTTTTGGTAGTACCAGTAGCCTTTGGAATAAAATCAGAAACATAGCGACTAAACTTCTTGCCGTCCGTGAAAAACGGCATCTCTACGCCTTTTTCGTGCGCCTCACGAATCAAGGCACTTGCTTCGGTCTGGTAATATCGCAACGGCTCAATTTGAATATCATTATCGTGCGCAATATCCATCTGCGCTTCTGCCCAGTCTCGGTTTATGCCACGTTTCCAACAGTCTTGAAATACTACGTTAATTTTAGTCATTGCTCATTCCTTTCATTGCTTTTTCCTTCATTAAATCTGTGCCAGTTTCGCCACCAATAAGATATGACAGTAACACCGACAAATCGGCTTCGGTCATTTTTTCTTCCATAAACTGGCGAATCTTATCTTTATTCTGAGGGAACGCCTCAGCCATCACGTCCATCACGCCAGCAAAGTTTGCGCTTGCGTTCTTGGCTGCCTCCTGCATTCTTAGTTTTAATTCTTGCGTGACTTTAGGAACTTCCTCAATTCTGTCAGTTCCTACGCCAAATGCTACGGGTTCAACACCCCTAAATGATAAAGCCATTATTTGCTCCTTTTAGATTTGTTAATACTTCATATTGTGTTTCAGAATCGACCGCCACCACAAGTGCAGTATTAAAGCCGAACAAATACGACTAAAAAGCCGCATTTTGCCTTGTTTTGTTCGGGTTTCTTGTCTAAAAATCAAACTTCTGTTGGCCTAAATCGTCTATTGCGTACCTTAGGGCATCCAGCAAGTGGTCATTACCGTCTTGTGGCTCATCAATAGTTTCTCCGTCTCGTTTTCTACGCCACGCATAACTGAGGTATTCCTGCTTTAAGTTTTTGCCATTAAAGTAAATCTGGCGTGCCTTTACTCGGTCAAGCCCCCGAATCACGGAACCGGGGTTTTTGTCTGCGCCGATTATTCGGTAGCCCTTGTTTTTGATTTCTGCGATAATCTCTGGTCTCGCTGCGTCTGCAATTATTAACACGGATGGGTCAACTCCACACCGTTTGAGGAAATCAGCGTACTGCGAACCCACCAAATCAGTTTCATAACCTAACTCCACAATGCCTAGTGGAGATAATGCCCCTACGGCTTGCGTAGAAACGTTTTGCGAGGCCTCTAACTCATAAATCGCTAACAACCCTGTTTCGTCATTAGAAAAGCCGAAATCAAGCCCATATCTCACCAAACGCCCACGCTTAATTATCTCGTCAGTTGGCGTTTCAACCCAGCCCTGATAAATATTGCCCTCAAGGCTTCCGATTTGCCCAAGACCGTACACTGTCCACCAGTTGCTCGGTTCTTCACCTGGCTTTGGTCTGTGGCTCTCAATATTTTCACGCACCTGTGGGAGTAGCGCCTCATTGTCGGCATACGTTAAAATCAAAAAACTTGTGCGCTCTGATGACTTCTCTACTAACTCCTCGTGCGCCCAAAACTTAGATGATGGGTTGTAATCAATAATACAGAAGTCATTAGTGCGCACTGCCAGCTGGTCAAACACTTCGTAGGTAATACCGTTCGCCTCGTTGACAAATAGAACATCACGCCTACGACCAAGTGCACCCAATTTATCAACGGCGATAAATTCAATTATTGTACCAGTAGAGAAGTAGTAGGTTTTCTCGGTCTTATTCCAACGCTCGTCATCCCAACGACATTGCTCTCGCATAATCTTCTGAAAATCACGGATCGCACCACCAGCAAGGTGGGGGAAACTCATACCGACTACGGTAATCACCCTGTCACGGAAACTTTCGGCATATCCAATTAAAAGCGTCATAATCGCAAAGGTTTTGCCGGCACTAGTACCGCCCTGAATCACCTTATAAAAGGTAGGTTCAAGGACGGCACTTTCAATTTTATTCAGAGAGGTCGTCCGTGCCATTTTTTGCTCGCCTTTTTGTTAAGTCCACCAACGGCTTTGGCATTTTCATCTCGCCCTTAATCTCTTGTTTCGGCATACCGTAAACTTGGTTCATCATTGAAGCCGTAGTCTCAAACTTATTCTCGGACAGCAACGACCTTGCTATGCGCCGTTCAAAGAGTGGCGCATCTTTGTCGTTTAATATCTTTTTCAGTTCTGCCTCCGATAATTTTAGCATCTGCTCCAACTTAAAGCGTGCCGTATCTTCTTTTTTCCAGCCACCGGGGTTTCTGGGGTTCCCGTTTTCTTTTCCAAATTGATATTGTTCTGGTGGCGCAACGCCCGAAATAGGGCTCACGTTAGCCTGGTCTGTGGCTTTTTTATTGCTCGTTCTTTTCGTCTTCATAATCATTTTGTCCCACTACTAAAATTGGATCACCACTTTTTGTAAAATAATTCCTGTTCATCCTTATCTCCTCGTCCTATCGGTTATATTCTTTACGATACCAGTGCGCAAATTGCCAGTTACGACAAGTAACGTAGCTCGGCGTATCTGCGTGTGGATCATTTCGGTCAATATACCTATGACTAATTTCAATTCGCTCTGCGTCCTCTGCCTCTACGGTCAAGCCGTTGTGTGTAAACTTAAACTTCGCCCCTGGCTTATGGCGAAATGCAATATGTGCGTTTTTGCTCCAGTTGTACGGCTGAGATACTCCACACAGATAGTAGACCTCGCCATCAAGGTCTAGCGTTTCGCAAACGGTGTACTGGTTGATAATGTCGTTATATGTACCTTTGAGCGACCTTGCACAATGTTGCGACAAACTCGTTCCAGTAACTTCTTTGAGCCACAAATAACGGAATTTGCAGGCCGTATCTCTTGTAATTTTTACTTTCATATTTACTCCTTTATTAAATATCTTTTGTTAATAATCTTGCCGATTATCTCTGCCATCCCTCATAGCCTCCAGTATCTTGCCGGCGCGCTTATAACGTCCACCTGGGTAAGGCAGGGAAAATTCGTATTCTATGGCTTTCTTTGTCGTATCATCTGCTGGTTCTGCAGACTTTTTGGCGTGGACTCGCCACGTTGAGTGCTCATACTCAAAGTCAATGATTTTTAGATTAAACTTCTTCGCAATTTCCAGCACTTGGTTTTTCGTATGATACTTCTGAAAATACCACTCGCCACCACGCAACTGGCCGGTATAGCCGTCATCATCCAGAAACCTAATTTCGCTCATTTTGTTAATCGCTGCGTCAAACTTAATTTCTGGGTACGAACGTCCAGAGAAATATATGTCGCCGTCTTTCTTGCAGAACGCCATAAGACATCCCATTACGGAGTCCTCCGCCTCGTTGCAATTCGTGGAGTTTAGCACGGAATCGCACACAACCACGTCAAATCGTGCCGTCTTGAGGTGATTTTCTAATACCTTGATTTGTCGTAGAGTATGGGCGATATTCAGTGAGGCATTGCCGGTATAGTTGTAGAACTCAACGCCGATTGCATCATAGCCCTTCTCTCGCAACCAATTCACATATTCTGCTTCACCACAGCCAAAGTCCAGTAGCGACTTATTAGCAAGGTTCGGATGTTTCAATACCATGCGCTCGTACGTTTGTGAGGCGTTGCGCTTTTTATCTGCAGTCGCATTTTCTTTGGTACTTCGGTGCATCTGCGCTTTGCCTTGAACCCACGTATTCTTCTCAAGATTCGAATAGTCGTAAATGCCGTAGTCTTTGACAAACATCTCCTTAAACTTGTCGGCTTTTTCTGGTGGGGCGATATAGTAATTCACGTCATAACCGAGTTTGTAGCAAGCTGCAACATAATCTTGGTAATAAATACACTCATTATCAGCAATAATCGTACAGAATACGTTGCCATAGCGTAAAAGCAGCTGACTAATACCGAAGACGTTGCGAGGGTTGCTGTTTTCGTTGGTAACGTCAAAGTTTTTGGATGGTATGGTAATAAACTTGCCATAGGTTTCTGGTAAATCTTTAACTTTGATGCGCATTGAGTTGCGTTCCAACTCGTTGTGGAGTTGGTTAAAATACACCTCATCACCTTTGGTGACTGCTGAGACATAAAAGCCTGGCACTTCTGTAATACCCATAAGCCTTGCAACTTTCGTTCTTTGATGTCCAGCAACAATAGTATTATTCTCTCTGTTGACTAGAATAGGCAAACAAAAGCCAAGTGCAGAAATGGACTCTCGGAGGTTATCTTTTGCATCATCACTCAGAAAACGTGGGTTATAATCTGCACCGTGTACGGCATCTAGTTGGATCGTAACTACTTCTGGTCGCATTGTTTCCATCTCCGTACGATTTCTGCTGCAAAGCCGATAGAGTTTTTGTTATCTTTCCGATATTCCTCGTAAATCGACTCCATACCATCAGCCTCGTCTTGGTCAATAGGGACGCTAGACGTTTCCGCAATAAATTCGGTTAGTGCCCAGTCTAAATCTGCTTTTTCTTCTGGTGAAATGGGGATACCTTTTCTTCCACCCCACGACATTTTAAGGTTCGTATCTTCGTGGCTGCCACCGGGAGCAGTAGTCGAGATTTCGCAAGGCGCGCCCCACTCTGCCAATTCGTCAACGTCCCACTCGTTAGCCAGTAGGTCCATATCCCAGTCGCCGTTACTGACGTTGTCACGGATTATGATTTCACGCTCTTTTTCTTCGCTCAAATGCTCAAGTAGCACTGTTGGCACTTCTGTAAGGCCAACAGATTTTGCAGCCTTTAATCTCTGATTACCGGCAATTACTACCAACTTGCCTGTACGATTTGATAGAATAATTGGTCGTGCTTCAAAATAATCTGGGTTATCTTGAACCGAGGTTTTTAGCATCTCAAACTGGTCTTTACTGATAGTTCGGGGGTTACGCTCCAGTTCTCGCAAATCGCTGATTTTTCGGTATTCAATTTTAGTCGTCATCTGATTTTCCTCCTAAGTATTCGTCAATTATCTTCTTAGCCTCATCAAAACCCACCGCAAATTCTGCGCAGTAGCCACGCTGACGCAACTTTTCCAATACTGCTGCTTGCTCGACAATATGCGCTGTCGCCCACTCGCCGTTCTTTTTCTTGAGACGAGTGCCTTCTTTTTTGAGTTCGATATATAACCCCGTCCAGATTATTTTTTCGTCGCCTAATTCGCTACCACCTATATAAACTCCCGGGTTACGAGGGAAGAAAAATGGGGGCTCGTAATCTGTTGAATATACGCACTCGTCTATCCTAGGTTCTGGAATTTCCATATCTGGCCAGCCCCTCCTCCCACCATTTTGGCGTTTCTTGAGTGCACCTTGTTTCACACTCATCCTTACACTACTTCCGAAGTCGGAGTGAAACAATGCATCTGGGTATTGCAGACGCAGATAATCAGCAACTTGTTGCTGGAGTTGTGATTCGCTAACCATTTGTCTTTTCTCCGTACCCAGTCTCAACCTCATTTTCCAGCTTCGCTAGTTCATTTTGACCGTCATTTCTCCAATCATTTTGTATTTGGCAAATACGAGTACAAGCCTCTTTGATGTCTAAGACAGTATTCGCTAAGGCGTCTTGCTTATCTTGCTGGATGGTATCTTTAAGATTTTGCGATAAACTTTTTATACGCTCGGCATAGTGTTTTTGTAAAATCTGTTTCTCGGTATTCTTAATAATCATTATTCGTGCTCCTTGTTATATGGTCTATATCAAATTTATTCGCTAATCTCCAAACCCTCCCTACATCCATTGGGTTTGCCTCAGCCAACGCCTTACGAAAAGGACGCCAGTTTTTCGCATATACGCCTCGTCCACGGTGTCGCAGAAATACGGTTTTGTAGTTATCGCCGTAATACATTTCAATAGTATTTTTGTCACGAAACTTTAATTTGCCACCACCGATATTTCTACCGACGACCTTTCTGTTGGACGCGTTTTTAAGGTTCTGCCTGTCGTATATTGCAGTTTTGCAGGTTTCCGTAATTAGGTCCAGCGCAGCAGTTCTGCTGAGCCGTCTAGTTTTTTCTTGTGCCTGATACTCTGCGAAACAGCCGCTTTTGCGTACATTTCGCACTGTGCGTTCGCTGAAACCAAACTTCTCTGCAACCAGTGCGTCATCTAAGGCAGAGATAAGCAACGGTTTCATTTCGTTGTAGATTTCGCAAGTTATTCTCTTACGCATTATTTACCTCCGTTAGGGAGATGGGCTGCGTCTATTTTGACATTTAACCAGCTTGATTTTTTGTGCGAGGTCTGGCACCCACTCCGTCTTATACTGCTAGATTTTTCTTTGCCGGTCCTCGCCTACTTTTTCTGCCACCTTTTGCGCCAGCAGTTCTTGCCAGTTCTGGATTTGCTGCAAAACCTCCAGTATGACCGTTTCGCCCACCAATTCTACCAATGTTACGGGAAAAGTCTTGGCCGTGTTTTTCTAGGTTGGTATTTCGGGCTTTCAGCCCACCCGCTCTTGTTCCAGACATTTTACTGCTCCTGTTTCTTTAGAGTTAGAAAACCATTGCGTGGATTTTCTATCACTACACGACCTTCCGGAATATCGCAAGGCTCACCTTTGCCACCGTTCTCGTCTTTTGTAAAGAAGTATATTGTCTGTGGTTTACCGCCACGCAATGTAACTTCCGATTTTCGTAAGTAGTATGCAATGCCCTTACTGTTAATATGTTTGTATGCCATATTTACCTCCTTATAGTTTTGGCTTATTTTCTAAAATCCGAGTGCGGCAATTTTTGCAATATCTGCCTTAGCTCGTTGCATAATTGCCTCCTCAAATGCTTTTGCGTCAGCGATACGTGGCTCTACTTGCTCACGGGTAATTTCCCAAATTTGCAACTCCAAACCTTGTATCACATCTGTATAAAGCACGAAATATAATTTTTGCAGGTTCTCGTTCACTACAAAATACTTCACGACCTGCGGCTCGTATTCTTCTGGGTATCTTCCTGTTAAAAACGCTTTGACGATTTTTGGACTAGATAAGCATTTAATTTCTACGGCTTCGCTCGGTATATCTTCACCATCCTTTACGACATATCGGTCTGGAGAAATGAAGATATTAGGGTTAATGTCGCTCTCCCATATCTCATCACCATCCACGATTAACCCTGTTTTCGTGGTGAACGCCTCGGCTGCTTCTGACTCAAGAATATGACCACGTTCCATCATTGAAAATGGTGCGCCATTTAACCTATCGGCGTAATCATTTGGGTCAATTGGTTTTGCTACTGATTCAGCAATAAGTTCCCAATACTTTTCTTTTGGCTCAGCCGATAGTTTTATCTCGGCGAGTTCTCTTGGATTAAGCATCTTTGCAAGCAACTCAACTTTGTCTCGCTTGTCGGCTGGAGAGAGGGCTTTTCCACCCTCCTCCAATTTCTCAACAATAGAGGCTTTGGTTGGTAGTCCAGCAACCCATAAATCTTTGAATTCGCTCCCACCAGATTTGCCCTTGCGATACTCCAACCACTCCTCGTTGTTTTGCTTAATCTTAATTCTTTTCATCTTTCAGCTCCTCGCTCAGTTTGGTCTTCATTTCTTCTTTTTTCTGAAATACTGTGGCTTCTTGTCGCATTTTGAGTGGTAGCCCAGTCCAAGCCTTTTGCAGGCTTGGCATATCAGTTGCTTCCTCTAGAGTTTTGCAGGCATCCGTAATTTCTTCTAAAAGTTTTTCGGCTTTATAATCCTCAAATTGTTCCATTTCTTCACGGCTTGCCACCTCACCACTCGCTAGATAACCAAGCATTGCCAATGCACGACCAACGGCGACAGTTTCTAATTTTTCGTTTTCCTTATCACCCT